>Ga0307990_1004646_pt1 | contig 10063 bp, 5 predicted proteins | sample EllFjometagen129_FD_203168 | JGI IMG/M metagenome (GOLD analysis project Ga0307990, IMG submission 203168) | Marine microbial communities from Ellis Fjord, Antarctic Ocean - #129 | ecosystem: Environmental > Aquatic > Marine > Unclassified | place: Southern Ocean | collected 2014-10-08
AGGTACAAATCGTGGAGTCTATGGTTATGCCTCAGGCACAGGAACTAACTATGCTGGGTATTTCAATGGTAATTTAGCTTATACCGGAACACTCAGCAATCCTTCTGATGAACGTTTTAATGAAAATGTACAGCCATTTAAAAATGCTCTTTCTAAAATAAATTTAATGAATGTGCACACCTTTAATTTCAAACAAATGTCAGAAGAAAAACAATTAGGACTTCCAGAAGGTGAACAGATAGGTCTTATCGCCCAGGAATTAGAAAAAATACTTCCTGAACTGGTATCAGATAATGTTCATACTTATGACAAAAATGAAAGCACCGAAGGAGCAGAAAGGGATATGGAAAGAATTGAATATAAAGGAATAAATTATATTGGTCTTATTCCAGTTTTAATAGAAGCTATGAAAGAACAGCAAGAACAGATAGAAACACAACAACAGCAGATTGAAGCACAGCAAAGGCAAAACGAAGAACAACAAAGACAGATATATGAACTTCTAAGAGCTGCCGGGAATTAATGATAGAATCCAAATACATTTAAAAAGGAGGTCGTATGAATAAATTATTTATCACTATTTTACTTTTCACCTCAATGTGCCTGTGGGCACAGAATGTACCGCAGACAATTGACTATCAGGGCAGATTGGCTGATAGTGAAGGCAACTACCTTAACGGTGTAGCCACTATTGATTTTCTCATCTTTCATGTAGAGACTTATGGAACCCCAGTCTGGATTGAAACACAGGATGTTACTGCAGACAATGGTGTCTTTCATGTATTACTTGGTTCTGTGACTACACTACCAAGTGATCTTTTTGATAATAATGAATGCTGGTTAGAATTAGTTGTAAATGGAGAAACACTAGCTCCCAGAACTGCTATTGCCAGCGTCCCTTTTGCTATTAAAGCCGAAACTGCCTACACACTAGAGAACATGGGTTCCGGTTCAGGTTTGGATGCTGACCTATTAGACGGACAGGATTCCAGTGAGTTTATGCCTGCAAATGCTGATAACTGGGTGAATACAACCGGTGATACAATGACGGGCAATCTTGTTGTAAATGCAGATTTCCAGGCTACAGGTGTAACCAGTGACAGCGGTGGAGACGCAGGAACAAATGGGCAGGTACTCTCAAGTACAGGTACAGGTACTAATTGGATAGACACAGCTGCATCTGGTGATATAACAGAAGTGACAGCTGGTACTGGGCTAACTGGTGGTGGAACTGCCGGCGCTGTAACCTTGAATGCAGATCTTGCCGGGAGTGGTGCAGCAACTACTCTCTCACGCAGTGATCATAACCACGATGTGAGTTATGTTAACGAGGGGCAAGAAAGCAGCGTTACATCGAGCATGATAACTGATGGTGAAATATCTGTATCCGATTTACAGGATGGTGCAAGCTTAACAGAGATACTGGACGATGATGGAACAGGTTCTGGTTTGGATGCTGACCTATTAGACGGTCAGGATTCCAGTGAGTTTATGCCTGCCTCTACTACCTGGGGTGATATAACAGCAGTGACAGCCGGAACTGGTTTAACTGGTGGTGGAACTTCCGGTGATGTTACCTTGAATGCAAACCTTTCTGGGAATGGTGCAGCAACTACTATCTCCCGCAGTGATCATAACCATGACAGCTCGTACGCGCCCATCAGTCATGCCCACAGTGGCAGCGACATCACGAGTGGTACCATCGGGAATGGCTTCTTCAGCGCGTATAGCGACCTGGGCACAGAAGGACGCTTGGACAATAATGCCACGACTGACCTGCTCACCCGTACCCAGTCCGATGGTAGATATCTACAGGGGATTTCGACAGCCACCACGAGCGGGCTCAATGGGGGAGGGACATCTGGCACTTTGACCCTCAGCGTCGATCCAACTGATTTCAATGCGGTGCCCATCAACTCGGGGACGGGAAGCCAGATTAACCTTTCCGAAACGCCGCAGACACTTCGGCAAGCTTCCATCAACGTGCCGGTCGCCGGGAGAGTGGTCGTGATGGCAAATCTCGACGTTGCGAAGCACACCACGGCATCCGCATACGCCGGCTTCTGGCTCAGCACCTCTGCGACGTCCACGTCCGGGCAATCACCCACGTCTGTCGGCTGGGGGACGAGTAACACATACGCTGTCGAGTACAGTAATGTCGCGCTATCCACCGTGTATTCGGTTTCTGCAGGAACGACGACCGTGTACCTTCGTGGAACGATGACCGCCGCCGGACAGAGTTTCTACGCGCTTCGAGGCAACATCACGTTGCTGTTCGTGCCCAACTAACGGTCCGCCTGTTCCTGCAACTGCAGGAAAGGGCGAGAAAGTCCCCCTACGTTAAAACTACGGTGGACAAGGAGAAATTACAAGCTCAACAAAGGCAGATAGATGAACTTCTGGGATCAATAGAAAAATAATAATGTAAGGATAGCTCCTGCCTGCCAAGCCGAAGTTGTACGCTCGTTCTACGTAGTAGTGTTACTACGAAGGGTGAAAAAGTTGGAACTGTCCGAATAATTATAAAAAAAGGAGGAATTATGTTGAGTTTCACGAAATCCCGACTTTCGGGGAAAAACTTATTTATTACTATTTTACTTTTTATCTCATTGTGTCTCTGGGCACAGAATGTACCGCAAACCATCGACTACCAAGGCAGACTCGCTGATAGTGACGGCAACTACCTTAATGATGTAGTCATAGTTCAATTTTTGATCTATGATGCCGAATTTGACGGAACTTTGCTTTGGATGGAAATACAAGAATGTTCCTGTGCTAATGGAATCTTTCATGTATTACTTGGTTCTGTGACTACACTACCAAGTGATCTTTTTGATAATAATGAATGCTGGTTAGAATTAGCTGTTAGTGAAGAGACACTTTCACCTCGAACCAAAATCGCCAGTGTTCCTTATTCTATCAAAGCAGAAAGTGCCTATACAGTTGAAGCACCTCTAAACGTTAGTGGGAATGTATCTTCCCCCAATAGCGTTATTACTGGTACAAACACCGGTACAGGTTACGGTGTTTTGGGAATACATAGCACAAGTAATAACATTGGTTACTTAGGAAATGCAGTAAGTGGTGTTTATGGTTATTGTATTGAACCTACCACAAAAGGCGTTTATGGTTTACACTCCAGCGGAAATTATGGTTACCTGGGAGGTACATACTACGGTGTTTATGGACATAGTTATACAGATCATGCTGGTGTTTACGGATATAATACATCACTTTGCGGTACTGGTGTTATAGGGTATAGTACTGGTGATATGAGCTATGGTGGTAATTTTGAAGGGGGTGCTAAGGGTGTTTTTGGTATGGTAATTCCAGGTGGAAGCGGATCCTATTTTGGAGTATATGGAAACGTTTACGGTGGTACAGGCACGAATTATGCAATTTATGGTTATGCCGGTGGTGGTAGTACTAGCTATGCCGGATATTTCAATGGTAATTTAGCATATACTGGAACTTTTTCCCATGTTTCTGATGAACGGTTCAAAGAAAATGTACAGTCCTTCAACAATGCTCTATCAAAAATAAAACTAATGGATGTACATACTTTTAATTTCATACAAATGGCAGAAGAAAATAAATTAGTATTACCGGAAGGGAAGCAGATCGGTTTGATAGCCCAGGAACTAGAAGAAATTCTTCCTGAACTGGTAACTGATAATGTTCATGCTTATGATAAGAATAAAGGCATCGAAGGTGCAGAAAGGGATATGGAAAAGATAGAATACAAAGGAATAAATTATATCGGTCTTATACCGGTTCTGATAGAAGCTATGAAAGAACAGCAAGAGCAGATAGAAAAACAACAAAGACAAAATGAAGAACAGCAAAAACAGATCAATGAACTTCTAAGAACTGTCGGGAATTAATGATAGATTCCAAATAAATTTTAAAAGGAGGAAATATGAAAAACTTATTTATCATTATTTTACTTTTTACCTCATTGTGCATTTGGGCACAGAATGTTCCGCAAATTATAGACTACCAGGGCAGGCTTGCCGATAATAGTGGCAACTACCTGAATAGTGTGGTCAGTGTTGATTTTTTAATTTATGACATGGAAACTGCAGGAACTGTGCAATGGACTGAAGTGCAGAATGTTTCCTGTGCTAATGGAGTTTTCCATGTTCAGTTAGGTGCGGTAACACCATTACCGAGTACATTATTTGACATCGCAAATCCTTGGTTGGAGCTTGTTGTTGGTGGAGAAACACTAGCTCCACGTACACAAATTGCCAGTGTTCCTTATGCTATTAAAGCAGAAACTGCTTATTCCTTAGATGCTATGGGTTCCGGCTCCGGTTTGGATGCCGATCTGCTGGATGGACAGGATTCATCTGATTTTATGCCTGCATCAACCACCTGGGGTGATATCACAGCTGTAACTGCCGGTACCGGTTTAAATGGTGGTGGAACTTCCGGTGCTGTAACTGTAAATGTGAATGTTCCTCTATCACTATCTGGTGCAGCTGACGGAGTAATAAGGGCTACAACATCCACTGGTTATGCAATTAAGGGAACTTATACCGGTGCAAATTATGCTTATCTGGGTGGTGATCAATATGGTGTTTATGCAAATTTGGTTTCGACTAATGGTGGTGATTATGCAATTTATGCCGGTGGAGTCGATTACCCTGGAGAAGATGGAACAAGTTATGGCGTTTATTATAGTTTAGGTGGCGTTAAGGGATATTGTTATTATGGTAATCCTTACACATTTGGAGTAGCTGGATATTCCTATCTTGATTACAACCGTAGTGGAGGATTAATTGGTGCAAAACAAAACGGTTTTGCTCCTTGGGGTTCCCTTGGTTATAAAAATTCAAGTGGATCATCCTATGGTGGTTACTTGACTTCCTCCGGTAGTGGAACAGGTGACAACTTACCATCTATAGGTATTGGTATGGGTTCCTGGGGAGATCTTTTCGGTGCTGATATCCATGGCAGGATCTATGGAATTTTTACCGAAGGTGAAAATTATGCATTATATTCCAGTGGTACTGTTTTCAAGAATGATCTGGATGTTCACCTGCAAGAATCTGATGGCAATACCATGAATGTACTTTATACAAATGTATCTACAGATGTAACAGTGCTGACAAGTGGCTATGTTACCTTATCTGCTGGAAGATGTAACATTACATTTGATGATAATTTCAGCTCTGTAGTTTCAGATGAGATTCCAATAGTTGTTACAGTAACACCTATGGGTCAATCTGAAGGTGTATATATTTCCCAAGTTGATAATAATGGATTCTCAATAATAGAGAACAATGATGCCAGAAGCAATGTACAGGTTAGCTTTATTGCAATTGGCAGAAGAGCCGGATATGAGAATCCACAATTACCAGCAGAAGTAATTGCAGCAAATTATACAGATAAAATATCTCGTGGTTTGCATAACGATGCGGATACAGAAACTGATGGTGAAGGATTATATTACGAGAATGGAAAACTAAACGTTGGACAGCATTATTCAACATTACCAGATCCTAATAAACCAGTTCAACCAGAGGAATAATTGAAATATATAATCCATTTAAAAAATCCGCCTACCCCGGTAATTGCCGGATTCAGGCATAAAAGTCCCCCTACGTTGAAACTACGGAGGACAAGGAGAAATTACAAGCTCAACAAAGGCAGATAGATGAACTTCTGGGATCAATAGAAAAATAATAATGTAAGGATAGCTCCTGCCTGCCAAGCCGAAGTTGTACGCTCGTTCTACGTAGTAGTGTTACTACGAAGGGTGAAAAAGTTGGAACTGTCCGAATAATTATAAAAAAAGGAGGAATTATGTTGAGTTTCACGAAATCCCGACTTTCGGGGAAAAACTTATTTATTACTATTTTACTTTTTATCTCATTGTGTCTCTGGGCACAGAATGTACCGCAAACCATCGACTACCAAGGCAGGCTTACTGATAGTGACGGTAACTACCTGAATAGTGTGGTCAGTGTTGATTTTTTGATCTATGATGCTGAAACGGGTGGAACTTTGCTATGGAGTGAATTGCAAGATGTTTCCATGTCCAATGGTATTTTTCATGTACTACTCGGATCATTGGTTTCCTTCCCACCCACTCTTTTTGATGGTGCAGACCGCTGGCTGGAACTGGTTGTAGGAGGAGAAACTCTTTCACCTCGAACAGTTGTAGCAAGTGTTCCTTATGCAATAAAAGCAGAAATCGCTTATACACTGCAAAATATGGGTTCCGGTTCAGGTTTGGATGCCGATCTGCTGGATGGACAGGATTCATCTGATTTTATGCCTGCAACTACAACCTTTGGAGATATCACAGCCGTTACTGCCGGCACTGGTTTAACCGGCGGTGGAACTTCCGGTGATGTGACTTTAAATGTAGATGTTCCATTTATTCTTAGTGGTAGTGTAACAAGCCCAAGTAGTATTATCAGAGCTGAGAATACAAGTAATGGATCAGCTATTTATGGTAAACATATCAGCAGTGGAAATTTTGGTTTTATTGGTTCATCCGGATATGGTGTTTTTGGTGATAATTTAAATGATTACGGTTCAGGTGTCTACGGACGTAATAATGCATCTACTGGCGGATATGGAGTATGGGGTCTTAATTGGGGCAACGGTAATCACGGTTACATAGGTTCAACAGATTATGGTGTTTATGGTAAATATGACAACTATGGTAATTATGGTTACTTAGGTTCAGCAGAATATGGTGTTTATGGTAAACATGACAGCAGTGGAAATTATGGTATATTAGGTGCAGGTGGTGCTGGTGTTCATGGTATACATGATAACAGTGAAAATTGTGGTAATTTAGGTGGATTATGGTATGGTGTTAGTGGATATAATTATTCAAGCTCTGGTTATGGTGTATACGGCTATAATTCTGATATGAATGGATCTGCCATTAAGGGTCAAAGTGCAGGTTTATACGCAGGTTATTTTCAATCAAATTACAATAGTAGCAATACACATGTAGTCCATGCTGAGTACACAGGTTATGATAATGTTTATGCTACAGCGGTTTATGGTAAAAGCAGACCTGCAGATTATTATGGCTTTGGTGGAAATTTTGAAGGTGGATATCATGGTGTTGATGGTGTTGTAAGCCCCACAGGAAGTGCTTACTATTATGGTGTTTATGGTTATGTTGGCGGTGGTTCAGGGACCAATTATGGGGTTTATGGTAATGCTTATGGTGGGACCACTAATTATGCTGGGTATTTCAATGGTAATCTTCACTATACCGGTACACTAACCGGTCCTTCTGATGAACGCTTGAAAGAAAATGTGCAGCCTTTTAAACTTGCTTTATCTAAAATTATGCAAATGAAAGTACATACTTATAATTATATTCAAATGGAAGAAGAAAAACAATTTGCACTTCCTGAAGGTGAACAGATAGGTTTGATAGCACAAGAACTGGAAGAGATCCTTCCTGGACTGGTTGAGGATAATGTTCATGCTTATGATAAAAATGAAGGTATTGAGGGTACTGAAAAAGATGTTGAAACTATCGAGTATAAAGGCATAAATTATATTGGTCTTATTCCTGTATTGATAGAGGCTATGCAAGAACAGCAAAAACAGTTCCAACAACAAATAGAAGAATTACAACAACAGATTATGGAAATGAAATAAAATGATCATTAATATCGAGATCGAATTAATTAATCATCAATATCGTAAAAGAAAACAATGTCATGCCAGATAATTTGTAAGATCATGATATTTGGTTATTGGAAAGTAATTTTAAAAGGAGAGATTTATGAAAAACATCTTTATTATCTTATTGTTATTGGTAGCTATGTGCTTATGGGCACAGATACCGCAAGTAATTGATTACCAGGGCAGGCTTGCCGATAGTGACGGCAACTACCTGAATAGTGTGGTCAGTGTTGATTTTTTAATTTATGACATGGAAACTGCAGGAACTGTGCAATGGACTGAAGTACAGGATGTTTCCTGCGCGAATGGAGTTTTCCATGTTCAGTTAGGTGCGGTAACACCATTACCGAGTACATTATTTGACATCGCAAATCCTTGGTTGGAGCTTGTTGTTGGTGGAGAAACACTAGCTCCACGTACCCAAATTGCCAGTGTTCCTTATGCTATTAAAGCAGAAACTGCTTATTCCTTAGATGCTATGGGTTCCGGCTCCGGTTTGGATGCCGATCTGCTGGATGGACAGGATTCATCTGATTTTATGCCGGTTACAACAGATAACTGGGTGAATACAACCGGTGACACAATGACTGGAGATCTTGTTGTAAATGCTGATTTTCATGCTACCGGCATAACACATGACAGTAGTGGTGATGCCGGAACAACTGGACAGTTACTCTCAAGTACAATTACGGGTACTAATTGGATAGACACAGCTGCATCTGGTGACATAACAGCCGTTACAGCCGGTACTGGCTTAACTGGTGGTGGAACTTCCGGTGCTGTAACCTTGAATGCAAATCTTGCAGGGAATGGTACCTCTACTACTATCTCCCGCAGTGATCATAATCATGATGCAAATTATGTAAACGAAGGACAAGTAAATAGTGTAACATCAGGTATGTTAATTAATGGTTCGGTTTCCGTATCCGATTTGCAAGACGGTGCCTGCTTAGCAGAGATCTTGGACGATGATGGTCCAGGCTCAGGTTTAAATGCTGATTTTTTGGATGGCCATACTTCAACTTACTTTATGCCTGCAACCACAACCTGGGGAGATATTACCTCTGTAACAGCCGGAACCGGTTTAAATGGTGGTGGGACTTCCGGTGCTGTAATTGTAAATGTGAATGTTCCTCTATCACTATCTGGTGCAGCTAACGGAGTAATAAGTGCTACAACATCCACTGGTTATGCAATTAAGGGAACTTATACCGGTGCAAATTATGCTTACATGGGTGATGACCATTATGGTGTTTATGCAAATCTTGTAACAGATAATATTGGTGATTATGCTGTTTTTGGAGATGGAGTTGATTATGGAGATGATGGTACAGGTTACTCTCATTATAATTCTTTAGGTGGAGTCAAAGGTTATAATTATTGGGGAAATCCCTATACATTTGGTGTTGGAGGATTTTCTTATCTTGATAACAATCGGAGTGGAGGATCAATAGGTGGAAATCATTATGGTACTACTTGGGGTTGCCTGAGCTATCAAAACTCTGCTGGAACTGAGTATGGTGGTTATTTGACTTCTTATGGAAGCGGAGCGGGAGACTATTTACCATCAATAGATATTGGCATGGGTTCATGGGGAGACCTGTTCGGCGCAGATATTCATGGCAGGGTTTACGGAACATTTACCGAAGGTGAAAATTATGCACTATTTTCCAGTGGAACAGTTTTTAAGAATGATCTGGATGTTCACTTACAAAAAACTAAAGATAATTCTATGAATGTACTTTATACAAATGTATCTACAGATGTAACAGTGCAGACAAGTGGCTATGTTACTTTATCTGCTGGAAGATGTGATATTACATTTGATGATAATTTCAGCTCTGTAGTTTCAGATGAGATTCCAATAGTTGTTACAGTAACACCTGTAGGACAATCTGAAGGTGTTTACATTGAACAAGTAAATAAGAATGGATTTTCTATTGTAGAAAATAATAATGCCAGAAGTAGTGTAAAGGTTAGCTTTATTGCTATTGGCAGAAGAGCCGGATATGAGAATCCACAATTACCAGCAGAAGTAATTGCAGCAGATTATACAGATAAAATATCTCGTGGTTTGCATAACGATGCGGATACAGAAACTGATGGTGAAGGATTGTATTATGAGAATGGACAACTAAACGTTGGACAGCATTATTCAACATTACCAGATCCTAATAAACCAGCTCAACCAGAGGAATAATTGAAATATATAATCCATATAAATAATCCGCCTACTCCGGTAATTGCCGGATTCAGGCATGAAAGTTCGCCTACGTTAAAACTACGGTGGACAAGGAGAAATTATGAAAATTAAATTATTGGTCTTATTATGCTGTTTGGCTATAGTTTCTAATATCTATGCAGATCCGCCATCCAGTGCCAGTTATACACTAGT
>Ga0307990_1004648_pt1 | contig 10060 bp, 8 predicted proteins | sample EllFjometagen129_FD_203168 | JGI IMG/M metagenome (GOLD analysis project Ga0307990, IMG submission 203168) | Marine microbial communities from Ellis Fjord, Antarctic Ocean - #129 | ecosystem: Environmental > Aquatic > Marine > Unclassified | place: Southern Ocean | collected 2014-10-08
TGAACCTGGCACGTCTTTGATCCCCGGCAGAAACGCCAATACGAGAAGACTCTGGGCATTGTGATCATCCCATTTCTTCCAGATCGGATCGTCCTTACGCAATACCTGCTCGGCTGGGGCATTCTCTCCGAAGGTCATGACATGCTTGATAGCGCTTTCGCGAGTGGGATTGCCCGGCTCCCAGTACTCGCTCATCGACATCGTCTCCCAATGAGACAGTTCGGTGCTGCTGACCGCGACGATGTGTACTTCGAGAGACTTCAGGGCGCCCTTGTCATCCTTCAGGCCGACATCGTTCGTATCCGGCACGACATGAACGTTGAAATGTTGGCATCCGCCGGACAGGCCGGCAAGGCAAATCGCCGCAAGACCAAACCAAACTCGCGTCATTTTGATCATCGATCACTCCTTGTTCTTGGTAACTACTGCACTGCGGTCAACTCGCGAGTTCAGCCCGATCAGAAACTTTCAGCCTTCGCCGCCAAGCCCCATCAGACATTTGCGAACGACCGCGTGAATCTCGCGGTTATACCGCCAATCGATCACAATAAGACTCCGCGTCCGAAGCACAAGGTCGCTCAATACCTCGACCACCGGGTCGAACACCTTGTGAATGCCTCCCTGCGGGGCGTCACCATAATCCCGGGCGATGCTGTCGGGACCCACGCCGGGAAACAGCCTCACCACGGCTGACAAAACGTCGAACCATACCTCGGCTGGGATCAGGTCCATAGCCTCGGCTGGCGTCATCTCCTGATTCACCAACCTGTGTGGACCCAGCGACTCTGCCCATCGGCTGTCGGACTCGAACAACTGGCGAATCCGAAGCGGCAGCGCTACCGTCTCATCATAACCTTCGGCAATCTGCCGGGCCAAGCTGAGCATTTCGTCAAGAGCCACCGGAATAGTAGTTTTGTCGTTGACCAACAGTGTCCGAACGGCCAGAACCGCCAGCGAATAAAGATCGCACGGCGTCGAAAGTAATGGGATGATCTCGAACGGCGTCTCGGGAACCGGCACACCCTCGGCCGAACGCAGCGCGGCCACCGCATCCTCGCCAAATCGTTGGCCGATGGTGCGGAACCGCCATTCCCCTGCCGCAAGGGCCGTCGCCTGCTCCAACTGCCCGTAGAGATCCACTCGCCCGCACGCAAGGTTCATTCTCAGCCAGACCAGGTCGTACCGCGCGGCCTGGAAACGCTCCTGCGTCGCCAAGGTGCCCTCGACGATTGTCTGTCCGCCCGCCTCGGGCAGAACCTGGCGGATTCGCACGTTGCAAAGACCCCGGGCAGCCTGACCCGCCGATGCCGGCTTGTACACCGACGCCCCGGGCGAGCCACCGGACAGGAAGTACTGCATGCTCGACGCGCGAATCGGCAGGGCCACTGCCTCGCCCGGGTGACACACCAACGCGCGGGCCGTCCAGAGAAATGGCAAACCCGCGCCTGGAGGCGCCAGGTGTACCTGAAAACTGTCCGCCGAAAGGTTCAGCACCGGACGCTGCGTCGCGGAAGTCACACGACGGATCGCCTCGGTCGCGTCGGAAAGCAGGCGAAGCTTCAGGTGAAGAGCCTCAACCATTCGCCCGGCCTGGCCGTGGGAACCCAGGAAAAGCCAACCGCTGCCAGTCAGATCGGGATTGCTGTTCTTTAGCGCCTCGCCGACGGCACCGAGGTCCAGGATGCTCCGACCGTGAAATACGCCGTCCCACGAACTGCCGGAAAGAAGGTCAATAAACGATTCGAGACGGATCGGGCAATGGCGCCGCACCATCATCAGGCCGCCGGTGGCGTTGAGAGCAAGCAGTCCTCGGCGCCCGCCGGTCAGTTCCGTAATGGAAAGCACCGATTCGCCGCCAGGCGCATCCGTCGTCACCGGAATCATCGGCGACTCAGCCGCCAGAGACTCAATGTACACATAACGGTGCAGGGAGCCGCTGTAGGTCGGCAGGTTCTTGCCCTTGAGCAAGACGTCGTCGCGGCAAAGTTGCCACTGCTTGCCGGACTGCGGGTCGACCGGGTGCATGGGTCCCATAGCGGACAGGTCCACGTATGTCGGAAGCGGATTCGTGTTCTCCCAGCCGGTGCGGATAACCGCGGCTGGGTCGGCGTCAGACATAGCGGCGAAATAGCTTTTCCAGCGTTCGTCGAGGACGGCATTGGAAAGCGATTCACGGCACGCAGCCGTGGTTGACGCGAGGCCCTGGGCGTCTTGAATCCAAAGTTCCAGCCACTCCTGGACGACCCCTCCGGCATCGAGAAGGCAGCCCAGCAGGACTCGACCGTCGATGAGATCTCGCAGGACAACGAGGTGCCCGGCGACGGGGTCAGGCTTTCGTCGTACCAGCGCGCAGATACTAAGCGCCCGCCCCGCCTGGTCGGCGGCGACAGGCACGGCGGCATATTCAGCGGGAATGCCCGGCAGGGCGTCTCTGACATCCGATCCAGACATGCAGACACCACCTTTAAAGTAAACACGAGCCTCGGGGCCCATGGGCCTGCGCAAAACATCGACGAGCGAATCGGCCCACGGAACTGCCCAATGGATACGCTATGAGGCCAAGTTTAGCTGACAAGGCTCTGCTGTCAAAGATTTTCCGACCGCCCGCGGACAGTGGTGGTCGCGCCGGCCTATGCGATCAAGACAGTCGGGCAACCCGGCGGCGCAACCGCCGTGCTAAGCGGCACTCCCGTGACAGCATTGGCACCGGCTACCGTGCTGGTCACCCGGGTTGCAGGCCGGCCGCCAATAATGACGGTGGGGCTGCCCACGGTTACGGCTCCGACGCACACGGCTCCGGAGACCACGTCGCCCATGACCGACGCCGGCATGTTGCCGATCAGGACCGTGGGCACGCCAGGCCCGGTTATCGGATCGCCGGTAACACTTATATCGCCAACTCTCGCGGCAGGAAACATTGTTTACTCCTAGCTCTAATACGGGACCTGACTCGCGGTCGGCCTCTACATGATAGCGCCTCAGAAGGCCGCAGGTATCTCGGCCTAGACCGGGCCGAAGATCCGCTTGTCCAGAATCAGATAGCCAACGTACCTGCCGGGCTCCAGCTTGCCTGCATTCTCGCCAACTCGGCACCTTGGTTTTCATAGCTGGCTGCTACACCGTGAATGACTGCGGACCCTGAATGTAGGTATCGCAGATCGCGTAAGTCTGGTACGTCCCGGCCTTGAGGCGCATCTGGCCTCCGGCCAGGGCGTCGATCGCGAAGTTGCCCCGCAGCACGTCGCCCTTCTGAACGGGCGCCTCGCCGTAGATGGGCACACCCCAGTCGAATCGCTGCGGAATGGGCTGATCCAGGGCAACCACCAGCAGTGTCACAGGCACGACTGCCACGACAGGCAGCTTCTTGCCCCCCATGCCCAGGTGGATGGTGCCCGACTCGCGAAGATGCCACTCCCGCGCCTTGACCGCGAATTTGCCGTAGACCGGCAGGCGGTCGGAAGCCACAAACTTGGTGCCCACCGCCAGAGCCAATCCATCATCCGCAAGCTTTGGCGAAAGGGGCGTGGATTCGTAGCAGGGCAGCGTGAACTTGGCCTGGCCGAAGGCTTTGCTCATCCAACCGCCCTGGGCCTCGGCGGCATCGGTCCGCGGCTCCGGCGTCACATCGACCTGGGCGCCCTCGGCGGGTTCCTTCTTGCCGGTGAGCGACACCTCGACGACATTGGACAGCCAGTCGTAGTGCAGCACCGCAAGCCGGACCCGGCCGGGCTGCCACGGCAGCGAGAGCGATGCGTGGACGTCCTCGATCAGCCGAACCGACGCAGTCAGCCCATACGGGGGCTTCTCGCTCGGCTCGGGTGGCATTCGACTGACGATCTCCACGGGCGGACGTTTGACGCGGGGCGGCGAGGCATCGGCCAGGAAGACCTCAGCCGTCTCCGGCGTCCAGGCCACCATCGAGAGGTTCTTCGGCGCGTAGACCTCCCACTGCCGGCGCGTCGTCTTACCGATACCCACCGCCAGCGGGAGCTTGGTTTGCTTGTCCGCGTCGATCGACTCCGGCGCGTTAACGGCCACTCCTTGAAAACCCGACTTAAGAAGTTCGAACTCCTGCTTGGAAAGGTCCAAGTCCGAGCCGAAGAACTGATCGGTCCGGAGTTTCAGGATCGAAGCCGCTACTTTTTCATTGTTGGTCATGGCGTATTTCCCAAGCCCAGCCAATAGCTGGCCAGGCAATTGCTCGACACTATCGCCTGGACTTTTTCATCCCGGATTCGCTCATATCCTGGAGGCGCACAAACGGTTTGCAAATCTTGCAGTACCTGCCCTTGTTCTTGCTTGACCGGGTGGCCATGGTGCAGGTGCCCTGCTGGAAAAGCGTGCCCCAGGCCTTTGCCTTGTAGGGGCAGTGGTAACCGGCATCGGCATAAACCTTGAGTTTGGCCTTTTCGGTGTTGTTGAAGCTCTTGGGTAGGTGAGCGGCGTTCTCGGGATACTTCGGTGCCTGCCAGAAGGCGTGCCCTATCTCGTGGGAGACCGTGGCGTTTACCTTGTCAACCTTCTGGTTGGTGTCAACCGTAATCTGGTACCCATCACTGTCTCCCAGGTACACGCCGGCCTTGGCGATCTTGAACAACAGCATAATTCCCCCGCCGGTGGACTTGCTGACGACATTGGCCGGAACCTTGAACTCGATCTCGTTAAACTTCCCGCTGCGGTTCTTGGGGATCACGATGAAGCTGTCATCCATGACGCCGTGCCGGCCGTTGGGCAGGCCGGCTGGGCTCAGGGCGAACCACTCGGCACCTGATAGCAGGTTCCCCTTAAGGGCCGGCTTGACGCACGCGCCCGAAGACGTCGTCGAGGCTGTGTCCAGGCCATGAGGCACGGTCTTGCTGATCGCGTCCGACCAGTTCTCGGGGTCCCACTGGCAGTCGCAGTACATCAGGTGCATCTTGATGGGCTCTTTGGGATTCGAGACCAGGAACTTGCGGACGGCCTTCTCGTTATGACGACCAATAATCACGCGATTGCCCGTCCCGGACTTGCCCGCGATGCACATGTGCTCCGGATAGAGCGTGTGATCGCTGATGCCCGCCTCCTTGACGTCGAGTTGAGCCTTCGTGTACGTCACGTTCGTCCGCGTGGCGCCTACCATGTCGGCGCAGACCTCCTTGTAGCACGCGATGGACTCGGCGGCGCGGGGCAGGGTCGCCCCGCCGTACCGGCTGGTCTGGTACCAAAACTTGCGCCATACGATGTACTTGCCAACAGTGATCTTCTTGCCCGAAGGCTTGCCCTTGTTCTTGGCGTCAGCCTGGGCCGTCAACCGGAACTCATCCCCGGCATACTGCGACAGGTAGAACTTGACCACCGAAGTCCACCCGTCGGCACCTGTGGTGGCGGTGACCTTCTCCTTGGTCCCACCCGCGCTGCCGAAACCGTAGTCTTCGGCCGCGTTCAGCGACGCGGGGCGGCTTTCCCTGCCCTTGGTCAGCTTGCTGCCAAAGTACACCGTCTTGCCCGCCAGCGAACGCTTCTTGTCACCGGTGACCCACTCCACGCGGGCGCGCAGCTCGACGTACGGGCCGAAATCAGGCCTGCGCTTGGTCGCATCAGTCGCCAGGGACGTCTTGCCCTCGAGGTCCTTGTCGAGATTGATGTACTGCTTCCAGGTCGCGCCGCACTTGTCGGTCCGCGTGAAGACCTTCGTGTACTTCTTGGTCGCCGCCTTGCCTGGGTTGACCACGGAACCTTCCTTGTTCCGCGTGACGACCTCGACAAACTCGACAAGTTTGACCTCCTGCTTCTTGGCCTCACACTTGGCGCAGGGTTTCTTGACGGGCTTCTTGGCGTTGGTCTTCTTGTTCTTCTTCTGCGCTTCCTTGAGGGTCTGGGACATGTCCCACTTGGGCGCGGCCGTGCCGGGCGTCTTTGACTTCTTCTTTTTCTTGAACCATCCGAATGCCATGGTCAACCCTCCTCGTGGGCGCGACCTTCCAGGGCCGTTACCTGCGCCAGGGCTTCTTCGTGAAGCGTATCGGCCCGGTCGCCCGGGTCGTCGATTGACTTATCCTTGAGAATCCGCGCAGCCCACGGGCACTCCGGGTCGCGGTCGAAGTCCGGCCCGAAGACGTACATCACGTCAATGTACGTGCAGACGTCCTGCTCGTCCACCAGGCCATACGACTCGGCCCGTTCCACGCCATGAGAGATCGACTCGCGCACCGGCGTCTCGCCGAGTTCCTCACATGTATCCGGGAAGAACTCATTGAGGTGCGCAACCATCTTATCCTCGAACTTCAGGGCCTCGTCCTTGCCAAGTTCGTTCATCTGTTCGTTTCGTATGACCACCATGGTTTATGCTCCGTTGGGCCTGCCGTCGCCGAGGCTCAGTCATCCCTGAGGCTCGCCACATGCTCGCACAGCCGGTCCATTTTCTCTGTTTCCGTCCATCCCTCCCGGTCAAGAATCTCTCGGGTCCACGGAAGCGCCGCGTCCGCGTCGAAATCTTCGCCCAGCAGGAACATCATGTCCAAATAGCGAGACACCTCATACGCCTGGGCGATTCCATACCGTGTTGCCTGGGCAATCGCCTTGCGAACCATCACCCGGACCGCCGACTCACCCATCGCCGCCACCCGCGGGCCAAACGCCCGCTTCGCGTGGGTCAACAAGCTGCATTCCAGATTTCGCCCGACGGCCTGGCCAAACGCCGCCTTGTGTTGACCGCGAATAATCAACATCGCCTCACGTTCTTGTCGAGCCCGCCGAGGCCTTCGCCGCCTTGGCCAGGTCCACAACGCCTTCTTTCAAATGTCCGCCGTCAAGGCGGAACCACAGTAACTCTTCGGGATCCTCCGCCTCCAGAAAGAAGCATTCCGTAGGCCCGAATACCTCCGACAGTTCCTCAGCCTCGCAGGTCGCCAGGAACTTGCGGAGCACCCGTGGATCGTAGAACCGGAAGAACATCGGCTCGCCTTCTTCGTCCCGCACCTTCACCAGCGACCGAAAGTGTCCGCGCAGCGTCCGAATGTTCTCCTTTGAAACCACGAAAACACCCCAGTGATCGCCCCAGCCCTCCTGAAGAACCCACTGGGTAAACTTGGCGCCCTTCTCCAGTTGAATCAGGTACGGGGCCACCTCGGCCATGTCCGGCTCCAAGTCGCCGGCGAAGAGGCACCAGCTCACCACCTGATGCTCCCACATCGCCATCGGCAGGCCCTTCACGCTCGCCCCGTCCAGTATCGCAAAGGCCTGGAGGTCCAGGCTCTGAAAGAGTCGCTCGTTCAAAGCTGTCGTGATATCCGCTTCTGCCATCGTCGCCACTCCTCATCATCCCGGCCGGCCTGTCGCGCCCGACCACCGATCCGCTTGCGCCGCAGCCGGGCGACGCCGCGGAAAACGCTACATCTGGAGTTCCTCTTCCTCTACATCCGGCTCGGACTCCGACGGGGTCTGCCCGCCGCCGCCTTCCGGTTGGTCGGCGTACGGACATTGCTCGACAAACGGCGTGCCGTCCTCGGCCGCCTGCTGCAAAACCTGGGACTGGGCGCTGTACGTCACAGGCGTCGGGGGCTGGGGCGTCGGGGGCGGCTGCTCTACCGAGCCGGCATTGTCGTCGTCGGCCACCTTGGCCTCGACCGGGTCCTGGGGGGCCTCCGGCGAGGAGCCAGAACCGCTCCCCGCCGCTCCGCCGCTATTGATCATGACCATGTTGCCGGAAATGGCCACACCGGCCGGGCCGATGTTGATGAACCCCCCGCTGGCCTTGATCGTCAAGCTCAGCCCAGCCTCGATAACGACGTTCATGCCCGCCTTGAGATGAATCTCCATCCCGGCATCCAGGGCATGGTTCATGCCGCACTTTTCCTGGATGTCCATCCCGGTTTCCAAACTGAGCGTCTGATCGACCTTCTCGTTGCGGTTGCCCACGACGTGGTGGTGCATGTCGCCGGAAATCTTCTCGAAGTGGTCCTGCGTGACGATCTGGTGCTTCTCCTGCTCGACCTTTTCGTACTGCTTCTTCTTGACGATCAGGTGGCGGTCTTTGCCGACGAACTCCTTCGAGTCGTTCTTCACCCGCTCGTCCATGTTCTTCTGAGCGTGGATGAATATCTGTTCGCTGTCCTTCTTGTCCTCGATGCGGAACTCATTCCACCCACCGCCGCCCTTGGAACTGTTGGACTTGATCGTCGAACGAGTCATGTTGCCCGGCAAGTCGTAAGGAGGCATGGCCTTGTCGTTGTACACCCGCCCGGTGATGATGGGCCGGTCCGGATCGCCCTCGATAAACTCGACGATCACCTCCTGGCCGATCCGCGGCATGAAGATCGCGCCCCACTTCTTGCCCGCCCAGTTCTGCGAAACGCGCACCCAGCACGAACTGTTCTCGTCGGCCTTGCTGTAGCGGTCCCAGTGGAACTGCACCTTAACACGCCCGTACTTGTCGGTGTATATCTCCTCGCCACTCGGGCCGACGACTATCGCTGTCTGCGGGCCGCGAATCATCGGCTGCGGCGTCGAACGCCGACTGCGAAACTGAGTGGCGGAATCGATCGCCGTGAAACTGCTCTTGAACGTCGTGCCCACCTTCTTCCCGTCCGGCGAGGCCGAATCGAACTCGTCGGTGCTGGCCGAGATGCTGGCCTCGAGGATCAGGTGCTCGCGATTGAAGCTATCGGTGGGATGGTCCTGCAGCGAGAACGTATAGCCGGTCGCCAGCCCGCGGACGTCGCCTTCACCGCGAACCAACTCGAAGCCGCTCTGCAACTCCTCGATCCGCAACTTGGCGTACTCCTGCCCGTCGCCGGTCTCCTCGAACTCGCCCGGATAGTCGTATATCTCGAAGTCCGCGCCGGCGTGCTGACGCTGAATCTGCGACTTGGACATGAGGTTCTTGCCCGGGGCGGTGAAGTCGAAGTCCGTGTGGGCGTACGTGCCCGGTTGGACCTCCTGGCTGACCGACAGGGCGTGGATGGTCTCCTTCTTACGAAACTCACTGGTCGGCGGGCGGAAGACGATATCCTCATAGCCCTCGAACGGCTCGTGGGCGTTCTTCGAGTCGGCCAAGACCATCTTGTGCTTGCCGTTCTCATGAGTGAAGTAGTAGTAGATGCCCTCCTGCTCCATCAGTCGGCTGACGAAGTTAAAATCCGTCTCGCGGTACTGCACGCAGTATTCCCACGAGCGATGCGAGCCGGTGAGGCGATCGTCGAAATCCGTGAAGCCGTGATCGCGGAATACCTTCTTGATGATGTCCGGGACGGTCATCTCCTGGAACATCCTGCAGTCGCTAGTTCTCGTCAGCAGCCACAGCCAGGGAACGACGGTCGCCTTGTACTGCGTCAACCGTCCGCTTGCGCCAATCTGGGCGAACTGGCGGACGATTCCGTTGAAGTACCGCGGCTCGTCGTCCTCGGGCTTCTGCAACCGAACCGTTACGTTCTGGCCGACTATGCTGCTGAAGTCGACGTCCGACTGCGTACTGAGCAAGTCCAAGACCATCTCGAAGGGCCTGCCCATCCGCTCGGTGAACGTAAAGCTCCGCAATAGCAGCACGTCATCGCCAAGCGGCGTGCCAACCGCAATTGCCCGGTAGCGTTGCGTTGTCTCAGCCATCGCTGCCTCTCCTTCGCATTAGACGGAGAACCACGCCAACCCGGCCGTCTCCGCCGCAAACCCGCCTGTCAAACTGCATTCGACGTGCCACGGCAGAAACAGCCAACGCCGAACCTCCGCAAGCGGCATACAACTCATTATTTGAATTATAGATACACCGCTACCTTAAATCCACTGCTGACTCGCGTCCAAAGCCCGAGACCCAGCAATCGCCAATTCGACCACGGTTGCCACCCCACACTCTGTGTGTTAGTGGGCAATATTGCCCATCGATTCTCGCTCAATCTGCTCGCTGAAGCGAGCAAGCCTCGGGCCTCCAACTGGCCTCTGACTACTCGAAAGTATAGACGAACTCGCTGTCCTTGACGGCCACGGCAACCTTCTTAATGGGATCGCCCTCAGCCAGACGCCTGAGGAACTCCGTGCTTATGGCCGGGAGCATGGTGTGGGTGAGGATCGCGTCGACGGCGCGGGCGCC
>Ga0307990_1004649_pt1 | contig 10060 bp, 11 predicted proteins | sample EllFjometagen129_FD_203168 | JGI IMG/M metagenome (GOLD analysis project Ga0307990, IMG submission 203168) | Marine microbial communities from Ellis Fjord, Antarctic Ocean - #129 | ecosystem: Environmental > Aquatic > Marine > Unclassified | place: Southern Ocean | collected 2014-10-08
CGTTATCAAGAACCAGAGACCATCGCCAGGATGGCTTAAAAACCTTGGTTTTAGGTGGGTAGTGTTTTTCTCGCTGATCGGGTTTATGTTTTTCAGGGCGTCGGCGGATTTTTCGAGCCTTGAGCACTGGGGAAAAGTTTTCTGGCTGATGTGCACAGTGACGACAGGTATAGGGCTTGTCGGCAGTTTGTTTTACCATCGCAGGTTCTGGTGTGTTTTTTGCCCGATAGGTACTTTTTCCGGGACTGTTTCCGGCAACAAAAACCAGCTTAGCATTGATGACGAAAAGTGCGTTTCGTGCCATCTTTGCGACAAAGCGTGCCCGATTGCGATAAACCCTGAACAATACCGGAAAGAGGGAAAAATTAACGACCGCGACTGCCTGCGGTGCCAAAGATGCATCCAGGCCTGCCCAAAACAGGCAATAAGCAATTCAAATTGAAGGTCCGCTTCATTGTTTGCCGGAGTCCTGAGCGAGACGCTGTCCGTCTTTCACAAGTCTTGCCTTTAATTTATCGTATATAATATCCTGCACCGCAGTACCATCGTCAATCGCCAATGCCGCAGCGGTTCCTGCACTCTGACCGAGGATCATGAAGACCGGCTCCATGCGGATCGAACCGTAGGCAACGTGCGAGGCGGAAAGGCAAACCGGCACAAGCAAATTTGTACACTCGGCCCTTTTCGGAACGATTGAGCGATAGGAAACAGGATAGGGTTTCGGGCATCGGTACCCAAAATTTCCATCATTTCGCACGGTCTTTTTCCCGTCTTCTTCAACAACTACGCGCTTACAGAAATGTGAATCCATAGGGTACGACGCCAGCCCCACCGAATCGCTAACCATCCTTTTAGATTCACAGTTGGCCTGCGTCATCACGTACTCGGAAACCATCCGTCGGCCTTCCCTGATATAAAGCTGATGCGGCCAGTACCCCGTATACTTAAACTCACGCGGGTCAAGCCCGAAGCGGTTGACTCTTCCCTGCAGCTTTTGCGGCACCTGCGCGTCGTTTGCCAGAAAGTACATAAGCCCCTGCTGATAGTTGACATGGTCCTGAAATATCCGCTCCCGCACTTGGTACAATTTGCTCATCGGCATCGGCATACCACGACGCGGAGCAGGCAGTTTCGCAAAAGAACCCGGTATATACGTACCGTCCGGCCAGCGATAATTACCTCCAATATAATCCGATGAAAAACTTCCAGCGTTGTTGCTGTCGCCGTTGCGCATCTGGACCGGACCATCCGTCATCGGGCGCGTCGTATAATTAAGTGTCCAGCGAATACGCGGATCGGCATTGAGAAAACGTCCAAGCAGTGCATAGCGTCCCGGATCATATCCATGCGGTTTCGGAAACGGCAATTTATCCGCCTTGTCCGAAAGGTACATTCGAAAATTGTAAGCCTGCACCTTGAAATCGCCTTCACCTGCGTTACCGGGTGACTCTGAAGATATTTCAGGCAGCAGTCCCGACTTCGGGTTGTCAGGTTCGACGTATGGACTAATCGGCAGTCTGCAGAACTCATAGACATCCTTATAAGACACTTTCTGCCATTGCCCGGCGAGTGATTCCCCGTAAGCACCGGCAGGTTCGCGGCCGACACGGTAAGAGACGTTCGCCGCCGCTAACAGGTCGCCTTCGTAGGTGGTATCTATAAACATAGCAGCCTTAATTGTCTCGCCGGTCTCCATAGTTGCCGAAACCAATCGGCCGTCCCGCATCTCGACGCTCTCCAGACAACGTTCAAAAAGAACAGTTACACCCGCCTCATCAAGCATTTTCAGAAAGAGCGATTCGGCCTCGGAGGGGCGAAAATCCTTTATCTTGCCGATCCTGGTGTAGTATTCCAGCGCCAAACCGCCGATTGATCCCTTTTTACCAATGTCTGTAGCGGTCAACCCGCCCGAGGTCATTCCGCCTACGTGCCGATTAAAGGACAGCAGCACAGTCTTTTTCCCCATCCGCCCAGCCTGGATCGCAGCCGATACGCCAGCAGGCGTGCCCCCATAGACAGCAACATCGCAATCGATAACCTTTTCCTTGCCGTGCTTGACTTGTCGGTAGTAACCAGGCCCGCCCGCATGTAAGCAGCCCGAAGTCAAAACACAACACAAAAACACTGCAACAGCGAATATAACAGTCTTACTCAATATATCCTTGATTGCTAGCTTCATTTTTCTCCTTAGTGGTAGCCGAAAATTTTGGTTATCAGGCATATTTTACCGGGTCTGTTTGGTTTGCTTCTTTGAAGCCTTTCAGGCGTAGTTGGCAGGAATCGCATTGTCCGCATGGTTTTGAGTCCTCGGCTGGGTCGTAGCAGCTGTGGGTTAGGGCGTAATCGACTCCGAGTTTTGTGCCGGTTAGGATTATTTCGGCCTTTGACATCTCTATTATTGGAGTGTGAATAGTGTATTTGCCCTTGTCCTCGACTGCGGCAGCGGTGGCGAGGTTTGCCATTTTTTGGAATGCGTCGATAAATTCCGGCCGACAGTCCGGGTAGCCGGAGTAATCGGTTGCGTTTACGCCTATAAAAATGTCAAATGAGCCGATCACCTCGGCGAAAGCGAGAGCATAACTAAGGAAAATCGTGTTCCTGGCCGGCACATATGTGATAGGAATCTGCGAAGATTCGGCGTTTTCAGCTATTTCATCGCGGTTTTTTGGCACTTCCAGGTTCATATCCGTAAGAGCAGACCCGCCGAAAGCAGCAAGGTTTATCTCGATAATACGGTGCTCTTTGACGAAATTGGCGGCGGCGACCTTTTTGGAGCATTCTACCTCGACATTGTGGCGTTGTCCGTAACGGAATGTCATCGCATAACAATCGAAGCCCATATCGGCGGCGATAGCGAGCGTTGTTGCCGAATCAAGCCCCCCACTTAGAAGGATGACGGCGTTTTTATTTGTGTCTGACACGGTTGAAACCCTTGCAAAAATTCATTATTTGGTTAGTATAAGCAATAAGTATAACTATTAATTCGTCCTTGTCAAAGGTAAGGCGAAAAGCGAAAGGTTTGTTTTTTATGAATGAATTTGAGTTTGAAGTTTTTGAGAATCCGCGTATCGGACGCGATTATGTGATCACTACGCGCGTTCCGGAGTTTACGAGTGTATGTCCCATTACCGGGCAGCCGGATTTTGGCGAGATCGTTATCGAATATACGCCGGACAAGGATTGTCTTGAGCTTAAGAGTCTGAAATTTTATATGCAGAGCTACCGCAACAAAGGTGTTTTCTACGAACGGCTGACGAACGACATTCTGGATGATCTTTGCAAAGCATGCAAGCCGAAGTGGATGCGGATCACCTCTATATTTACTCCGCGCGGCGGGATCAGTACGAATGTTACGTGCGAATATAAAGCAGACTCAAATGCGTGATGAATAATGGAATATTTGGCCCACCATATTTAAGGAGATTCTTTTTATGACTATCAATTTCATTTGTCAGAGTTGTAAGAAAAAAGTTAAGGCTCCAGAAAAGGCTGGGGGCAAGTGGGGCAAGTGTCCGCACTGCAATCTGAAGTGCTATATTCCGCTTCCGCCGGCACCGGAGGAAGAAGAGCTTAAACTGATGCCTTTTGATGAGGAAGAGGAAAAGAGACAGTACGAAGAGAAAATGAAAGAAACGAACGATCTGCAGCTTGATATTCTGCATGAAACGATGGGCGCCGATGACAATGCTATCGGTTTTTCGTTTAACGAACAGGACAAGAGACGGCTTTGGAAAAACATTATCATTTATATTCGTCAGATGGCAGACGGCGAACTGGACCAGGCACAGCAGACCGTTGAAAACATTGTTCCCGGCGGAAATCATGCAAAGGAAATACTCGCAGAAATTGCCCGATCAGAAGAGCCCGAGCCTGACCTTGCCGACATTGCACCGGCAGTACTTAAAGGACTGATCAAAAATTTGATTGCGGAAATAAATGCTGAGTAAGCTACAAGCCATAAGCCGTAAGCTATAAGCTTTAGGGAACCGCCTTCGGCGGATACTATTTTTATTGGCGGGCGATACAGAAGATTTTATATACATGACTGAAAATGTAATTACTGTTAATAATATCAGCAAGAGCTACGGGCAGGTGCGTGCTGTTAATTCGCTTAGCTTTGAGGTCGCTGCCGGGACTTGTTTCAGCTGCCTCGGGCCTAACGGAGCCGGTAAAACCACGACCATGAAGATGGTTTACGGCAAGTGCGTCCGGGATGCCGATTGCGATGGTACGCTCGATGTGCTTGGGTACGATCCGCGTACTAACGAGCTTGATATTAAATGCCGGTCGGGGGTTGTTACCCAGGACAATAATCTCGACGAGGAACTCAACGTCATCCAGAACCTGATGCTTTATTCGCGGTTTTATGACATACCGAAGAAGGAAGCGAAAAAGCGAATAGCATACCTGCTGGACTTTCTGGAACTTCCGGAAAAATCCAAATCCAAGATACGCGAGCTTTCCGGCGGAATGAAACGTCGGCTGGTAATCGCACGGGCACTTATAAACAACCCGCAGCTGTTGATACTTGACGAACCAACGACCGGGCTAGACCCGCAGGTCAGACATCTTATCTGGGAAAAGCTGCTGCAACTGAAAGAAGAAGGAACAACGATACTGTTGACGACGCACTATATGGAAGAAGCGTTTCGCCTTAGCGATACGGTGCTTATCATGCACCTGGGTAAGAAGATCATGCAGGGCAGTCCGCTTGAGCTGCTGGACGATAATATCGAAAAATACGTGCTGGAAATTAACCGGCCGGAGTTCTTCGACAAGATTAAAGAAAACCAGATCGTAAGCAAAGTCCGCGTCAACAATACCAACCAGTTTACACGGCTCTTTTCCGATAAGGTCGAAACTTTACAGGCGATATCGCAACTGCTCAAAGGCGGCGAATACCAACTGCGGCAGGCGAACCTCGAAGACGTTTTTCTTAAAGCTACGGGAGATATTCTAAATGTCCGGTAGCGACAGAAAAATGTATCCGCCATTGTGGCGGCGGCTTTACAGCGTGTGGTTTCGGCATATGCGGGTTTATACCAAAAACATGGCGAGCAACGGTTTGCCGCCGTTTCTCGAACCGCTTATCTTCCTTGCCGGCGTCGGACTCGGCCTTGGCAATTATATCACCGAAGACGTCGAAGGGCTTAAGTATATCGAATTTCTGGGGATGGGCCTGCTGGTTACGACAGCGATGTTTACCAGTGCCTTCGAGTGCAGTTTCGGGACGTTTATCCGGCTGGAGTTTCATAAGGTTTACGACGGTATGCTGGCAGCGCCCGTTACCGCCGAAAACCTGATCGTCGGAGAAATGCTCTGGGCGGCAAGCAAAGGGTTCTTCTTTTCGCTTTCCGTATTGATAATGCTTTCGCTCTTTAAGATCGTCTCTTTCGGCGATGCGTACCTGGCACCATTTGTAGGATTTTTGACGGCGTTGATGTTCGCGTCTCTTTCGCTGCTGATAACTTCATTCGTCAAAACGATCAATCATTTTAATTTTTATTTTACAGGCTTCATTTCGCCGATGTTTTTCTTTTCGGGTGTTGTGTTTCCCATCTCCAAGCTCCCGGCAAAACTACAGCCGTTTGCCGAGGCAGTGCCGCTGACACACTCTGTCAGGCTCGTTCGAGCAGTATGCACGGGTAACTACAGATGGGCGTTGGGACTGGACCTGCTTTATATTGTCGTGTTTATCGCGGTCGTCGGATTTCTTGCAGTGCATCGGTTAAAAAAGCGGCTGGTTTATTAACTCAAACTTTCTTATCAGGGAAAATATTTATGTCTAAAACTATTTTTGCTTTAGAGCACTTAAACTTTTTATGTATGGGCTTAGGCCGTCGTGAGAACTTTGGCCGGCAAAGCAGAAAACGCAGGCAATGTTATTCATTGCCGAGTATTTCTAACGCCGCTGGTCAAAGCCGCAACAGGCATAAGCCATACACTAAAAATTTAATTGCTCTAATTATTGCTGTCCTTGTCGCCGGTCTTTGCGGTTGTGAAACCGAGAGGAAAAATGAATTTGTTATTGGGCCTGCTCCTATTAGAAAGATCGAACCGGCAGTTACTTTTACGGCGGGGTATTCGGTGGAAAACCGCAAGATCGACTGCACTGTGCTGGGACGCGGCGAAGATGTGATCTTTATAATCGCGAACATCCACGGCAATGAAGCAGCCGGTACACCGATCGCAATGCGTTTAATTGAATTACTTAAAGAACGGGACGACATTCTCGCCAAGCATAAGGTCGTTGTTTTGCCGACGGCCAACCCGGACGGGTATCACCACAACCAGAGGTATAACGCCAACGGTGTCGATCTCAATAGAAATTTCGTTGCTTTTAACCGTGTCAACAACGAAAGAAACGGCCCGCACGGCCTGTCGGAACCGGAGTCGCGGGTAATCGAAAAACTCATCCTGCGGTACAAACCCGACCGGATAATTTCGTACCATGAACCGCTGGCGTGCATCGACTATGACGGACCGGGAGGTGGAATCGCAAATGCTATGGGGGCTCATACCGACCTGCCGGTCAAAAAGCTTGGCAGCCGACCAGGCTCGCTCGGGGCCTATGCCGGAGAAACGCTTGGGATACCGATTATTACTGTGGAGTTTCGACCGACAGCTAAGAGGCTTTCGGCAAACGAGCTTTGGACCAAATACTCAAAGATGACGCTGGCCGCGATTCTTTACAACGCAAAGTAATTGTAAGTTTTACAACCGGTCTATTTTTGCCGCCAGTATAAAATCTTCTTCTGTCAGTCCGTTAACTTTGTGGGTAAACAGCGTCACCTTCACCTTTCCCCAGGCCAGAAAAATGTCCGGGTGATGGCCCTCTTGCTCGGCAAGTGCGCCAATTCGGTTTGTCATTTCCAGCCCCTGCCGGAAATTCTTAAACTTGAACTGCCTTTCGAGCTTTCCGTCTGCAATTTCCCAATCCGCCGAAAGCTGATCCATCAGATTATTTGACTTGTCAGATTCAAGCGAACACACAGCGTTGCGACAGCTTTTGCATTCCTTCAAAGCCAGCGGAGTCTCTTTTAGCTTTTCCATTATACAACCTCATTTTTTAACTCTAGCTACTTGTACGAGGTATTTAGTTTATTGGTTCTTTGAAATCTATAGCGTATGGATCCGGACGTTCTTTACTTGTCCGGCATTTATTTCTAATGATGCATACGATCCGTCGTGGAACGAGCCGGGGTTTACAAGGGTGCAATTGCCGACAATGTCCGTGCCTACCGCTTCGTGGATGTGGCCGGATACCGCCAGGATCGGCTGGCGGCGTTCGATAAATTCGTATATCGCATCGCTTCCGCCACCCCTGTTTTCGACAGCGGTTTGGCTTGCGGGTTGATGAGTTACCAGTACGAGCGGGTCAGCGCCGGCGGTCTGGGTTTCGATTTCGGCGAGTGTGTTTGCAAAGTGCTCTTCCAGCGAATTGCCCAGTTGTGGCCGGCTGGCGTCGATACTGCCGGCGAGTCCGACAAAATTGATACCATCAAACTCGATACAATTAGAATGAATATTGATACCCTCGCCGGTGAGATATGCACCTACCTCCGGCCCGTCGCAGTTTCCGCCGATGGCGAGTATATTCTGGTTGCAATTTCTAATCTCGCCGATGACAAGCTTTGCCTGGTTAACCCCGCCAAAATTGGTTATATCGCCCGCAATGAGAATAAGATCGGCGGCTTTAAGGTCGGCGGCGGCATCGGCAAGGTAGCCAAGACCGTTATGTATATCTGCTAATGCTATGATTTTCATGTAACTTCCTGTAAAAAGTAATAATATGGCCATATATTAAACTCAATAGCCGAAACTGTCAAACCGGAAATTAACTGGATTTTTCCTGGAATATCAAATACAATCCAGTTTAAGAGACTGTTTTTAAATTAAACAGCCTCGGCCGCAAGGCCGAATCCTCAATTAGTAATTAGTAATTCGTAATTAGTAATTAGTAATTGTCAAACTGGCCAATAGGTCAGTTTGAGTAACCAGCTTTTTTGGAGTTGAAACAATGATAGTAGTAATGAAACCAGACGCGAGCAAAAACAATGTCCAGCACGTTATCGACCTTGTCCATGGTTTTGGGCTAAAAGAGCATGTCATCGTCGGTACCGACCGGACGGTTGTCGCATGCATCGGCGATAAGCGTAACGTCGACACAGGCGCCATCGAAAGCGCCCCGAACGTCGAGCGTATCGTTCCGATCCTGGCACCCTACAAAATGGCCTCGCTTGAGGTCAAACAGGATAAAACCACTATCGCTATCGGGCCAAATAATGCCAGGATCGGCGGCAATAAGGTCGCTGTTATCGCAGGTCCATGTGCAGTGGAAAATCGCGAGCAGCTTTTGCGTACAGCGGAACTCGTCAAAAAAGCCGGCTGTGTCGGACTTCGGGGAGGAGCATTCAAACCGCGGACAAGCCCTTATGCTTTCCAGGGCATGGGCGAAGAGGGTTTGAAGATTCTCGCAGAGGCCCGCGATAATACCGGCCTTGCCGTAGTCACCGAAGTCATCAGCGTCGAGACCATCGATATGGTCGCCGAATATGCAGACGTCCTCCAGATCGGGGCCAGAAACATGCAGCACTACCCCCTGCTTGACGCGGTAGGCAAAGCAGGCAAACCCGTTATGCTTAAACGCGGGCTTTGCGGACGGCTTGATGAGTTTCTACTCGCCGCCGAGTACATCATCAACGGCGGAAACAAAGACGTGATCCTGTGCGAACGCGGCATCCGAACGTATGAAGAGTATGTCCGCAACACATTCTGTGTCGCCGCGATACCGGAGCTCAACGACAAGACTCATCTACCAGTCGTCGCCGACCCATCGCATGGAACCGGACACGCACACCTGATACAGGCAACCAGCCTCGCAGCCGTTGCCGCCGGTGCCGACGCCCTGCTGCTCGAATGCCACATCGACCCGGAACACGCAATGAGCGACGGAGCACAGTCAATCACCCCGGACGCACTGAAAGAACTAATGACAAGAGCAAAAAAGGTAGCACAAGCTATAGACAGAGACATTTAAATTAAAATCAACCGGGAAAATGGGGACTGGTTACGTTCTGCCGAAGGCAGGTTGTACCTGTCCCCTTTTTTCATCGCTAATAACTAAACCATCGACGTTCCGCGTTTAGCCAACTGAACCGCAACACCCCACGGGTCGCGAACAATCGCAAATTCATCATCGCCATCCGTGAAAATTTTCCCGTCCGCGGTCCCACCTGCTTCGATAAGCCTTGCCCGGTCGGCGACAATGTCATCCGATACGAATGCAATATGAAACGACCCAGGCTCAAGCGCCGCATAGTCGATCTGTTTAACCGCCGGATTAGTATATATTTCCAGCAACATACGCCCGGTACTGTCAGCAAGAAAGTACGCTGTCTCCGTCTGGCGAGAAACCGAAAGCCCAAGACACTCACAATACCAACCCGCCATCGCCCCTGCGTCAGCAACGTTAATCCCAATATGTTCTAATACCATGTCAATCCCTAATTAGTAATTATTTTTTCAAAATCATCCATCGCAAAACCTTCGCTTTATTGTTTCACCGCATTTCACATATTTTGTCAGACAAGCGTCCCTGATCTTTATGGTTCTATAGTTTTCTAACCAACTCTCCTGATTTTTTGGCCTGATGATACCCATCACGACAATTATTTGTCATGTTTTTACCAAGAAGCATATTTTTTTAAACGATCAGACCGTCACAAACTATATGGCCTTTATAAGGCACCAATGCTATTTCAATAACAGAAAAATCTTCGACCATCGTCTCGATAGGCGATGTTAATGCCAACACCGCATAATACTTTGAGCTTTCCATATGCTGGAGAGCATACCATTTTTTGTATTTCTTAAGAAAAATAAACTCACCATAAATCGACCTGCTAAGGGCATCCCTGAAGTCTTCCGGAATATTTGTACATTCCGCTATTGACTCCAAATCAGAATAAAGCAGTTCACGACATTCCACAAACTCTTTAATGCCCTGAGGAACAACAACACCGTTAACTAAAGCAAGCACACCCTTGTAAGTTGCTAA
>Ga0307990_1004650_pt1 | contig 10057 bp, 10 predicted proteins | sample EllFjometagen129_FD_203168 | JGI IMG/M metagenome (GOLD analysis project Ga0307990, IMG submission 203168) | Marine microbial communities from Ellis Fjord, Antarctic Ocean - #129 | ecosystem: Environmental > Aquatic > Marine > Unclassified | place: Southern Ocean | collected 2014-10-08
CCCCAACATGGAACCACTCCGGTGCCATTGCAGTTTGGGCAAGGATATTGACCGCTTCCACCGGAAGGGCTGTGCCCTCCACCCGCGAGTGTAAAATCGCCTTCGAGGTAGCTAACTTTATAGTCATTCGGGAACGCTCCGGTTACCCAGCCAATAGTGTCGGCAAGCTCGCCGTTTGGGCCAGCATATGCCGCCGCGAGAGCCTCGAGATCGAGGGTGTCGTAAAGAGGTCGAACCGATCCTTCGATAACATTCCCAAAATCATCGACCGTAAAGACTTGATCTGCTCGATTACCTATAGCCGCGACAATGCTCGCCGAATCGTGGATTGTCGAGATAGCGGGGCGGTGGTCGCCGTGAGGAACCGGGATATTGTAGATTGCGTCGCCCCAATGGTGGTCGCCGCCCTGAACGGTGAAAACATTGCCCGGAAAAGCCGGATCCTCGGCCTCGATGTATAGCGGGCCGGGGATATTGTTGAAACCAAAGGCCGCTTCGCCAACGACATATTCCATTCTTCGAACCGCGTTTCTCGATTTACCGATAGACCTTACGATACGATGATCCCACTGGAGCCATTGAAAGTCCGTAGAATCGAAAACTTCGACGGTAAAAAATCCGCCTGTCGTGGAGTATTCGTTAAAAATAACGCCATGAACCTGCATGTTGTTATTCAAAGAATCGATACCCATCATCGCGCCAGATTCTGCAATATAGAAGGCCTTTTTTCGATAACGCTCGTTCGATGACATCTTATCGTTGAAATGGCTGACGGCGAGCACCATCAGCGCGACGCCGGAGATTATTATGACCACCATTAGTATAATGAGCATAATACTTCCGCGATTATCGCCGAATGGTTGTTTTATTTTAATCATTTTATGTCCTCGATCCGTCAATTGCCTTTTTCCTCCGATTTCAGGCGACGCGCCTCGCGGATTTCCGCGAGCCTTGCCTCCCTATCGCTATCCGGTTCGACGTCTTCATAATCGCTATCTTTCTCGTCTCTATTTGCAAGAGCGACCTTTCGCCGCTTTTGCACCTCTTCGGCATTGAGCCTAGCAAGCTCCATAGGCGCCATCTTCGGCCTTCTATCCTCTTGAGGATTAGGGATATCCATTTCGATAGTCGCTGCTCTTTTTTCTTCGTTAATCCTATCAACAAGTTCTTTATATTGTTCCTCATCGATGGGAAGCGAATCGGATTCTGTTTCTTCGAGCAAAGGACGGCCGGTGTATTCCTGATCCGGCGTTCTGTCTTTAAAAACAACAATCAAAACCAAAACAATACAGACGAGAATAACGATTCCCAAAACGATATTTTTTATACTTCCAAACAAATGTATCTCCTATTTTTCGAGTGCAACATTCATAACAACCACCTGAGAATATAGATCGGCTCTTCTGTAATTATCTCCGTAGATCGGGTGTATATATCTTCTGTCGGCGGTTTGCGCCCGCGTCTCGATAAAGAGATTTACGGCATAAATATTACCGAGCGATCCAAAAGCGAAGGTGTCGTGATCTGTGGTATCGATGCGCGTTTCGTATGTGAGCTGAATATCCTCGATGCCATCGACGAGGTGTGTTACCTCCGTTTCATCGTTTGCTTTAACCCCAAAATACTTAATTGTATCGCTTCCGTCGATATCCAATCCCACCTTATAAACAAACTCGTTAAAGGTGCTGATCCTGCTTCCTGACGGGAAGCTGACACTTGTGGAGTCATTAAGATGGAATAAGATATATTTTGTCCCAAAAAAGTTGAACTTAACGGCCGTATCGACCTCCGCCCAGAAGGTATCCATATCCTCTCGAGGTGGGGTCACGATCATCATTTTCATACCCTCGGTAAATCGATAGCGCGGCGAATCCTTCGTATAAACGGCATTGTTGCCAGCGCCGATGCTAAGCACCGATTCGCTCATAAAATTATCGTAATTCCCGGTAACCTTGATCGAGTCTGCCCCTCCGGCAACATTATACGGTTGAATGCCGGCAAAACTTGTTGGAATCATATATCCGGCAATTCGAATCTTGTCGAGCAGTTCGCCGTGGATCCGCGAAACAGACTCCTCGCATTCGGCTCTCGATTGCTGGGCAATATATCCCTTGCGCTGGGTATTGAGCAATCCGATCAAAGCCGCCATTATGATCGCAGTAATAAACATTGCGATCATCAATTCGATCAGTGTAACGCCCTTATTATTTATATGGATATGCATTGCGATAGAATGTCGTGTTATATGTTATGTTATGTATATTGCCTTTCGAGTCGGACCACTCGACCGTAATATCAACATTTTTGATTCGAGGTCTTCCCATATTATCGGTAACGACCCAATCGCGAACAAATTCGCCGAGCGTGTCGCCGCCGGAGGCGATGTTTCCAAAACTGAATCTGCGCAATTCCTCGACCTTGGATTCGGCATAATTCGACGCGTTGGCTCGCGCTTCGCTGAGTGTGTTTATTCGTGCGGCTCTTATCAAAGACATCCCAACGAACGACAAAATAATAGAGGAAATCACAATCGCGATCATAATCTCGAGCATCGTGATACCGGATATCCGTGTGTTTCTATTTTTTCGAGTGCTTTTCATCGATCAAACCTCATAATCCAATCGGCGCTCCCTTAAAAACCTCGACCCATCCGCTCGATGGGTTAACAAATATCGTTTTCTCCTCCTCCGTGGAATCGGATTTTAGAACAAAAACCACCTGTTTGCTTGAACTTCCATCGTCCAGAAAGGTGAAAACGCCCGATCCATTGATATTATACGTCCCGATCTTGCCGGCACGAATATCGACGCCGGTGCTGGTATCGAATCTCTTGATAACCTCCTCGAGGCTATCCGGGACACCGTCTTCGTCGTCGTCTATCCATCCGATAATAAAATCGTTATCGAGATTCACCTGAACCGAAACGGTTTTTTTACCGACTCGAGCCTCGCCTCCGATATATTTGAGCGCTGCGGCGGTGGTGTTTGAATCCCCCATTAAACGCTGGTGCCCCAATGTTTTGCTCAATCCCACAAAAGATAATGTAGCTAAAATCGACAAAATCATAACCGTGGACATGATCTCGAGCATTGTAAAGCCAGAATTATTTTGATTCCGTTTTGACACAAAAACTCCTAACTCGCTTTTGCGAGCAATATTTTCCTCCAAATAGAATATAGGTAATAAAAAGCCTGCTTCAATAAGGCGGGGTATTAGAAAATGCCTCGAAAATCCTTAGTAGTGGGCAATCTTCACGATAGATTAATGGTTACAGCGATTCTATTAAGCAACGTCCGGGTCGTTGCCGAAAGGCTCGATGTGAACGACGACATCGATAACATCGGGACCCCGCTCGATAATCTCGCGCTTAACATTCTCGGATATCTCGTGCCCGATCATGACGGAAACCTGCGGATCCACGAGGATATGAAGATCGACAAACAAATTTGGGCCGAGTTTTCTCGTGCGGATCGCGTGTGCGTCGATCACACCGGCGACATCCGTAGCGATTCGATAAATCTTATCGCGCTCTTCCGCAGACGCGCCTCGGTCGGTAAGTTCTTCAAGCGATGGGCGCACGATATCCCATGCGACCTTTAGAATAAATACCGAAATAATCAAGCTGCCGATATTATCGAAGAACATCCATTTCGGGTTTATCGATGCCGCAATTACCGCGATCAATGCCGGCAGCGAACTTATCGCATCGGAGCGATGATGCCATGCATTGGCGATAACCGCAGGCGATTTCGCTTTTCTCCCAACGGAGATCGTCCGGCGATACAGAAGCTCCTTGAAAACGATTGAAATCACCGGGCCGATTGCCGCTATCCATGTCACCCGACGGAAACCGGCTTCGCCGATCGAGATTATCGCCTTATATCCCAACCCGACAGCGACCACGGCGAGCGCAATGCCTATCGCGGCGGCGATAAGAGTCTCGATCCGCCAGTGGCCGTATGGATGTTCCTCATCCGGCGGTGCGGACCAGAATTTCACGCCGAATATCACAGCAAAATCGGTAGTAATATCGGAGATGCTGTGCACACCGTCGGCGATAACGGCGTGACTCGATCCAAGAAAACCGACGACGAATTTTATCGCCGCGAGACCGAGATTTATAAAAATCCCAAGCCATGTTACACGCTTGATCTCGGCGATCTGTGTGTGCCTTATACCTTTTTTTCTTTCGGCAATATTTTTTTCCATAGAATTAATAGCGAATCGTTTATGCGACTCTCATCTATACAACGTGATTCGATAATACTCGCTTTTCCAAGATATGTAAAGCCTTAAATAGATAAATCGAGATCAATTACTGGTTGATTTATCGAATCGATCATGTAAATTATGTTGTATGCAAGATGAAAGCAAGAAAAGCCTTTCGTTCGGGCCGGTGATGGCCTCCGTTTTCCTCCCCGGAATGGGACAGATCTTACTCGGGAAAAAAAAGATAGGCTTGATGTTTCTGATTTCAACGCTCACGGCTATCGCTGTCGGGATAATCCTGCTCATCTCCGGATATCTATCCTACCTCGACACCATAATCGATTTCGGCCCAAACGCAGAAATGCCAGACATAAAAGAGGCGATGCACCTCAAGCAGCTCATAGGTGCTATCGTAACCGCCGTGATTATCCATATCTCATCTATAATCCACACCATATTCCTCGAATCCAGGATTAAAAAGGAAGAACTCCTCGCACGGGAAAAAACCGAATTCCAGATCGACGACTGGGAATAATTCGGTCACACGGACAGCCAAGGCCCCCATGCCCTCCCGTCGCAAAACGACAGAACGACCAATTATTCAAAGAGCGGGAGCACACACAGGTGCTCCCCTACGCCTCAGGCCGAAACACCGGCTCGAACATTCATAATAAAATGCAGTATATCATTATTAGAATTAGGATTTTTCATTTTTGCATAGAGATAATTAACTTTTGAATATAGAATATTGCTTTTTGAATTAGGTATATCATTTTAAGAATATAGATAACTATATTTTGAAATATCATTTTTATAAAAATCATCAAGATAATTGATTTAAGAATAGAGATAATCGGAAAAAGAATGTTTCTAAATAAAATATTCTTGTTTCTAAAATAATTTATCCTTATATTAAAAATAAAGGAGATATTATGCTTATTCATAACAAGTTCACCAAAGACAATGATGAAGATAGATTAGAAAGATTAATATCAATATCTAATCATATCGATGATTATTCAATTGAATTTGGATTATCGGCTGATAAGATTATAGGGGCGCATGACACTGCTGAGGCTTGGGAATCGGCTTTGGCTAAAGCTATTGTTGAATCCGGGCAAGGGAAAGGCGGTTATTCCGCCCTTCGCGCGGCGGAGGTCAGGGCCGCAAAGTATTACTGCAAGGCGAAAGCGCTGCTGAAGGCCATTCTCAGTGGCCGTGGCGACTCGGACGAGCTTTTCGAGGAATACGGCCTGAGGGGAAAGTCTCCGCGCGGCTACAAGCGCCTTATCGCCGCAATCGATGTCTGGAAGGGCACGCACGACCGGCTCGTTTCCGAGGGCGACGACCGGGTTTTGCCGGATGCAATCGTCGCAAAAATGGTCGAGCACCGCGCGGAGTTGGACGAGCTGTGGCACAAGGCAATCGACGAGAAAACCGAAGCCCGCGAGGCGCGCCGCGTGAAAAAAGAGCTTTTCGACCGCGACACGAAGATGCTCGCGTATCTGTTCGCGCTCTGCAAACTGCATTGGGGCGTTCAGGACACCCGCCTTCCGCTCCTCGGTTTCGTGGAAAAATCCGCCATCTGGACGTTCAAGAAGAAGGAGGAGGTCCCGGAATGAGATATGGGATAATTTTCGTTTTGGCGATGTTGCTATGCGGGGAGGCGCGTGCTGAGTTTCGCATAACCAAAGACCGCACACCGGGCGGGCTTTATATTGTGGGGCCGGATATCAGCCCGGACTCGTTGGAAGGGATATTCATTTATTACTCCCCCGATGCCGGGACTACGCTAATTGTAAAAGATACACCCGATTCGCCTTTTTGGGCACCGTCAGGTATTGTAGCCGATTACTCGACCGGGAATATCTATAAAATCTATCGAGAAAACATGTGGCATAGCGCTGACTCATGTGAAACTTGGATTGGTAGAATAAGCTATTCATATGTAGGGGAATTATTGTTATCGGGATTTGAACCGGGGGAAGTTTACGCAAATAATAGAGGTAATTTGGTGAGATCAATAGACTTCGGAGCTATTTATGATTCGATCTCTGTTGGGAGTGATTACAATGCGGGTTGTTTGGGTTGGAACTCAGGCGAGATTTTCGTGATGTTGAGAAGTAACGGTTCTATATATCATAGCACTGATACTCTCACATCTAAATCATTAATACATAATTTCGGATATAATTGTATTTGTATTCGGAAAGGCTGTTTAGTTGGTGGATTATATGTTCTTTCGAACGATTCAATATTCTATTCCGCCGATTATGGTTCGACTTTTGTTGGAAGGAATACTTTCCCTTTAGATACATCTTCAATAGAAGGGCCTCCTGTTTTTTATGATATCGTCGGCGGGAATTTCCCGGGGCAGATTTTCGGGTATAGTTTCGATAATTATGATGATTATTTCGAAGATATAGGCGGAGGATGGATACAAATCTGCTTATCACAGGATTTCGGAGCGACTTTCACTTGTCTAACTCACACGGCAGAGGGAATAACCTATGACACGCTGACCGGCATCGAAGAATCGCCGCCTGCCACACCGGAGGATTTCACACTCTCCGCCTATCCGAATCCCTTCAATTCGGCGGTAACGATTTCCCTCGACGTGCCCGTAGGGGCGGGTCTGAGACCCGCCCGCGTGGAAATATTCGACCTCGCCGGGCGCCGCGTGGCGCAATTGCCCTCACCCTCGGTCCCTCTCCCAGAGGGAGAGGGAGGGAATTCCTTCTCCCTTTGGGAGAAGGTGTCCGAAGGACGGATGAGGGCCGAATTCACATGGCAACCCGATGCCACCGTCGGTTCGGGCGTATATCTCGTGCGGGCGCGGTTCGATCCTTCGACAGGCTCAGGACATCGCAGGCTCACCGACCGGGGCACGGAATCGGTTACGAGACGGATCGTATATCTGAAATGAGATTGACACGGCATCCGGTTTCGCAATCGGATTGGAAAACGGGATAGCCAATGTCAAATTCCCGATGGAGACATAATTTAAAAAAATCCCGCTTGCCTTTTTGAAGACTCGAATATATTATTCAAATTCCATAATCATAATGAAAGGATAGTTATGTTTAATGCAAAGCTTCAGGTTCCAACGCCTGTTAATGAACCGATCCTCCCATATGCCCCCGGCAATCCGGAGACCGTGGCATTGAAAAGGGCCATCGCCGATCTCAAATCCGAGCAGATCGAGATTCCGCTTATTATTGGCGGCAAAGAGATTAAAACCGGTAATATGGCCGAGTGCCGCTGCCCCCACGATAAAAATACGCTCCTCGCCACATATCACAAGGCTGGCGAGGAAGAGGTTCGGATGGCAGTCGAGGCCGCGCTCGAAGCCCGCAAGGAATGGGCCGAGACGCCATGGGAGTCGAGGGTATCGATCTTCCTCAAAATGGCCGAGCTTCTTGCCGGGCCGTGGCGCAATGTTGTGAACGCCTCTACGATGCTCGGTCAGAGCAAGAACGCATTTCAGGCCGAGATCGACAGCGCTTGCGAGCTTATCGACTTCTTCCGCTTTAACAGCCATTACGCGATGAAGCTCTACGAGGAACAGCCCAACAGCAGCAAGGGCGTTTGGAATTTCTGCGAATACAGACCGCTCGAAGGATTCGTTTTCGCGGTTACGCCGTTCAATTTCACGAGCATCGCGGGGAATCTTCCAACCGCGCCTGTGCTGATGGGCAACGTCTCCCTCTGGAAACCGGCGTCGAGCGCGGTTTTCAGCGCCCATTTCCTGATGAAGCTTTTCAAGGCTGCGGGCCTTCCGGACGGAGTAGTTAATTTCATCCCCGGGCCGGGAAGCAAGGTCGGACCGAACGTTTTAAAGAATCCGAATCTCGCGGGAATTCATTTCACCGGCAGCACGGCGGTGTTCCAGAGCATGTGGAAGACGATCGGCGAGAATATCAAGAACTACAAAACCTATCCGCGTATCGTCGGCGAGACCGGCGGCAAGAATTTTATCTTTGCGCATAAATCTGCCGATGTCGATTCTCTCGTTACTGCTGCGATTCGCGGCTCTTTCGAGTATCAAGGGCAAAAATGTTCCGCCGCAAGCCGGATGTTCATCCCGGATACGATCTGGCCATCGTTCCGCGAGTCGCTCCTCGAAGAGATAGCGACTATCAAAATGGGCGATGTCGAGGATTTCGGGAATTTCGTCAATGCGGTTATCGATAAGAACGCTTTTAGCGACATCACCGGCTATATCGATTATTGCAAGGACTCCCCCGACGCCGAGATCATCGCCGGCGGCGGATACGACGATTCCGTCGGATATTTTATCGAGCCGACCGTCGTGGTAGTAAAAAAGCACGATTTCAAGACGATGATTGAGGAGATATTCGGGCCGGTGCTTACCATATATATCTATGACGCCGATAAATATGAGGAAACCCTCGAACTTTGCGACAATTCGAGTCAGTATGCATTGACCGGCGCGATTTTCGCTCAGGAGAGGAAGGCTGTGGATACGGCGATAGTAAAACTTCGCAACTCCGCAGGCAATTTCTATATCAACGACAAACCGACCGGAGCGGTGGTCGGGCAGCAGCCATTTGGCGGCGCGAGAGCCTCCGGAACAAACGACAAGGCCGGAAGCAAGGCCAACCTTACACGATGGATTAGCACACGGACGATCAAGGAGACCTTCGTTTCGGCGAAGGACTATAGATATCCGTTCCTCGGCTAATTTTTCGCGGAATTGCAACGCGAGGGGTGGCGTAATTAATGGCCACCCCTTTCTTATTAATTTGGCTCTGGTGCAATTTAGTTGGTTACTATTATATTCTTTTCACATATAACATATTGCAATGCAAAGCAATACGCCGATATAAGAGGTTTAAGTATTCAAGGATATAAATCCAAAGGTCAAAACCCGCGCAATCCCCACATTGTCATTCAGGGCTTGATCCGGCTTACAACTCGTAGAGAATCCAGTGGGTGGTGCGGTTGGATATTTTTACCTATTACCTTCTTAACTTAGACCCGTAAATGGTTTTATTGACAATTGATAGATTTACAAACTAACTTTTTCGCACAGGAACCACTTTAATTTAAACAATATGCCTAATTGGAAGCTCACAATATCTTACGATGGAACGAACTACCACGGCTGGCAGGTTCAACCGGACGAATCGACCGTTCAGGGGACGATTCAGGATATGCTCGGTCTGCTTTTCGACCGCCCGATAAAGATTACCGGCGCGAGCAGAACGGACGCCGGAGTCCATGCGCTCGGTCAGGTCGCGAATGTCGATCTTCCCGATAAATTCGAGACGGCCGATCTGAAATTTCGCCTAAATAGGATGTTGCCGGGCGATATTGCTATCAAAAAGATCAAAAAGGTGGCCGATGATTTTTCGGCGAGATTCAGCGCAAAGGGTAAGCTCTATGAGTATAAGATCATCGACCACAAAGATCCGTTGCTCCGGGATTTTGCACTGAACATCGAACGTGAACTCGATTTTGAAAAGCTAAACGGATTGGCGTCGCATATTATCGGCAGGCACGATTTCTCGGCGTTTTCGATAAAAAAATCGATTCCGGATAACGCATTTTGCGAGATTTTTGCGGCGGAATGGAAGAAGACTGATGAAATTGTCGTTTTCTCGGTGAGGGGAAATCGATTTCTCCACGAGATGATCAGGGCACTGGTCGGCGCGATGCTCGATTGCGAGCGTGGAAGATTCGAGCCGTCTGGTTTTTCCGATATGATCGACAGCGGACGGAGACAGTTCGATTATAAGGTTGCCGATCCGCGCGGGCTTTTCCTCGTCGAACTGTTTTATTGAGGAGATTTTCACAAAAAAATCTGTAAATTGCTTGACCCGGA
>Ga0307990_1004651_pt1 | contig 10055 bp, 5 predicted proteins | sample EllFjometagen129_FD_203168 | JGI IMG/M metagenome (GOLD analysis project Ga0307990, IMG submission 203168) | Marine microbial communities from Ellis Fjord, Antarctic Ocean - #129 | ecosystem: Environmental > Aquatic > Marine > Unclassified | place: Southern Ocean | collected 2014-10-08
CCCCGATTGGCGGGTTTATTCAGAGATTACCCAATGGCAATACTTTAATATCAGAATGTTGGGGTGGGGGAAGGATATTTGAGGTTACTCCCGAAAAAGAAATTGTTTGGGAATATGTTGCAGGCATTAATGGAATCACTACAATACAGAGATATAAACAAAGCGAAGTTAACTGGACCCAAACTCTTCCCCCAGCGAGACCTACTGGGAAACCACTGGGTGGTCGTAAAATTGTAGGGGGCAGGGAAATTATTGAAAAAACACCTGCACTATATCTAATAATATCCATTGTGGGTTGGGTTATTGCCCTTGGGTGTTTATGGGTATTAGTTGCTAAGATTAAACGCAAAAAGGAAAAAGATGAATAAAATTAAAATTATTATTTTAATTATTATTATTGCCTTAGTAGGATTTAGCTATTTTGAGTATTTTAAGCAAACTTCAAAAAAAGTTATCATAACCAAGGAAGATTTCACCATAACCGTTAATGGCAAGGATTACAATGTTATTGTTGGCAAACCCCCTCAAAAAAGTGAAAAATACTCTTTAGTGATTTATCACCATGGCGGAGGCTATAAGACCCTTGAGCCTTTTGAATTGAGAAAACTTTCCCAAATTATTGCAAAGGAAGGTTTCCTTGTCTGGATTCCCGAGCGAACCCCAATGACGTCGCTGTTAGGAGAAGGTTGGCAAACTTTTGAAGAAGCTCGATATGTTAGCAAAGAAATATTAAACATAGCCCTAAATCATCCAGAAGTCGATAAAAATAACATTAATGTGATAGGTTTTGCTTTGAGTGCTGGAGCAGTAGTAGAAGAAAATATTTACTCTCCTAATGTTAGGTCAATTAGCCTTTTAGGTTTTGGTGCTCCAATTACTGAAGCAGTTTTATATAATACATTTAATGATCTCGTTGAAAAAGAAATCGATTATAGTAAAGTATCTCCTAAAATATTCATTATGGTTTCTAAAGAAGATACGAGCGCAGATACTAAACTAGCAGAAATCTTTCGACAAAAATTGGTTGAGGCAGGAAAAGTTGTGGATTGTATCGAGTATCCTGAGGGTAACCATTTAAGAATGGTAGGTGATAAGGATTATTTAGTAGATTTAATAAAATACTTAGAAGGAGAAGAAATAAAAACCACTGATATTATTGAGACAAATAAGTATATACTCGAGATGCGTAGAAAATCACGTGAGGGAGGATACTGGTAATCAAGAAAGCACATCTTTTCTTGACCATTTCCTTAATTAAAAAATGATTAAAAAAATTAGCTTCATTCTTTTTTTTATAATTCTAATTTTCCCAGCAGGAAAAGTGTTTGGTTATCCAAGCGTTTGTCCTGGGGGAGTAACTATTGATGAACCATCAAAAACTTATGACGGTTACACCACCTTTGCTAACATTGATTTAGAAACTAAGAGCGACACTATTTATATGATTGATATGGAAGGAAACGTGGTTCACGAGTGGGAAGATATTGGACACACTTTAAATAATCGTGTGTTACCAAATGGGCATGTATATTTAGCGATGTTACAACCGGAAATGGGGGCGATGGAAAGTTCGAAAGTCCAAGGATGGTTACAAGCCATTGTTGGAAGAGATTGGAACAATAATGTTATTTGGACTTACGAAAATGACCATTTGCATCATATTTTTGATGTTTTACCAAATGAAAATGTTTTAGCCCTATTCTGGGGAGAACTTCCCAAAGAGTTACGGAGTCAAGTTAAAGGAGGGATTCCCGGCACCGAAGCTGAAGATGGTAAAATCTATGCTGATTACGTAAGGTTAATTGATCACAATACTAAAGAAACTTTATGGGAGTGGAAAACCTGGGAAGGGCTTAATATTAGTAATTATCCACTCAATCCAATTGATAATAGAAATCAGTGGCCAGGTATTAATTTTGCAAAGTATTTACCAGAAGGCAATCCTTTTAATGGGAGAGAATCTGTTATGATAAGTTTGCGACGGTGCGATACAGTAATTATTGTTGACATGGAGACAAAAAAGGTTGTTTGGGAATGGGGAAAAGGCGAGATAAGTCATCAGCACGACCCACAATTATTAGATAATGGGAATATTCTTTTATTAGATAATGGTTACCTCCGCCCCTCCAGTCATTATGCTGAAGAGAAAACATTTTCAAGAATAGTTGAGGTGAATCCAAGCATCAACAAAATTGTTTGGGAATACGATGGCTCTGTCCCTGGTTCAATGGGTGGGCTTCCATTCTTCACTCCCTTCGGAGGTTTTATCCAGAGATTACCCACTGGCAATACTTTAATAGCAGAAACGAATATGGGGAGGATATTTGAGGTTACTCCCGAAAAAGAAATCGTCTGGGAGCATTATACCGGTAAAGATACCGATACAATGTTTAGATTTACATCAGAAGAGAGCAATTTCCCAGAAAAACTTCCCCCAGCGAGACCTACTGGGAAACCACTGGGCGGTCGTAAAATTGTAGGGGGCAGGGAAATTATTGAAAAATTAGCATTACCATACCAAGTAATATCTATTTTAGGTTGGGTTATTGCTATTTCGAGTTTAATATTAGTTATTAAAATTAAACGCAGTAAAATAAAAGAATGAATAAAACTAAAATTATTATTTTAGTTGCAATTCATAATACTGATTGGCCTAATAGCTTATTATGGGTTAATAAAAAATAAATAGTATTGGGGTATATTAAAATTAAGGGTGCTATGAAAACTAAACCTAAAAGAGGGGTCTTGAAATATATAATTATTTTATTTTTTATTTTTTTCGTAGTTTTTGTTACTTTCAATAACATAAATCAAAAAAATTTGTTATGTGAAGACTGCAATTTGATAATAATAGGCATTGACACTTTGCGAGCAGATCATTTAGGTTACTATAACTATGAACGAAACATAACTACTCTTAATAATCTAGCAGAGAATTCCTATGTTTTTAAGAATACAATTACACAGGCGAGTTGGACGTTACCAAGCTTTATGTCTCTTTTCACCTCAACTTATCCTCATCAGCATAAAATTATAAACAAATTTTATATAAATGATGAAGGAGAGATTGAAACTTCAAATTTAAAAATACTCTCACCAGGAATAGTTACACTAACAGAGATCTTAAAACAAGAAGGTTATAAAACTGGGGGATTTACTGGAGATGCAGGTGTTTGTTCTGAATTTGGTTTTAGTGAAGGATTTGATTATTATTATGATAAAGACATATTTGGAGGATTCAATAAATCATTTACCTTAGCAGAATTGTGGATATCAAAAAATAAAAATCACAAGTTCTTTGCATTTATTCATGGTTATGATTGCCATGGTGAATTTGAGCTTGATTACGAAAAGAGATTATTTTCAAAGGATAGTAATTTTATATACAATGGAACAATGGAGGAAGAAATTGCTTTACGTGAAAAAGGATTAGAAGAAGGTTATTTGAATTTAAGTAAAAATGATCTGACTTTTTGGAAGAATTTGTATGATGATAAGATAGTTAATATGGACAATCATTTATCTAATTTTATCCAATATCTTAAAGATGAAGAGTTAATGAATAAAACTATTCTCGTTATTGTTTCTGATCATGGGGATGAGTTTTTGGAGCATGGAAAGATTGATCATGGTGCAACCCTTTATGATGAACTTCTAAAAGTAGTTTTCATGATAAAACTCCCAAATGATAATAAAAGAGTGATAGAAGAGCAAGTAAGGCTAATAGATGTTATGCCTACTGTTTTAGATTTGCTTAATATAAAAACAGAAAGTAATCTAAAAAAACAAATACAAGGTATAAGTTTACAACCTCTAATGAAAGGCAAAAGTTTATTTTTAGATGCTTTTTCAGAAACAGATTATAGAATGTTTGTATCTAAAAAATCCCTAAGAACCCATAATGGATGGAAGCTTATAGTTGACTCTTTAAGTAATAGTGCAGAAATATATGATCTAATCAACGATCCTCATGAAACAAATAATCTTATTACATCTAAGAGAGATAAGTATAATGAACTAAAAAAGAAACTTATTTTTTATAGTAATACTGAACTTGATTTGGATTTGTTAACTGATAACATCATACATCTTAATTCTGAAGAATTCAAAAAATTTAAATTAATAGAATCTTTTGAACTAAAAGAGAAAACTTTATATAATTTCATTAAAAATAATGAATATCTGAAAATTGAAAAAACTAAAAATATTAATGAGGAAACAGCAAAAAAGTTAATAAATAATGACATAATCCAAATCAAAGCACTTTTTTCAAGTTCGCTTTCACCATACCCTGGAGAAATATCCAATGAAATTGAATGTGCTGATGAATTTAAACCAATTTTATTTAAAACTGAAATTGGAGACGATGAACTCCAATATCTGACAACTTACAGTAACGATAGATTTGGTATCGGGGTCTGTAGTAAAGATTTAATAAAATTTAGATATTTAATAGGATGGATTTATTGTCCTAAAATGAGAGAACTTTATAAAATTAGATATTTTATTCCTTTGGAAGAAAATTATGAAAAACTCAAAGAGTTTTTTATTAATATTAGATGTGATAACTAAAAATAGTGGGGTAGTAAAATATGAAAAATAAGATTGTTTTTGTTGGAGTAATAGTTTTTTTATTTTTTTCAAGTGGATGTGGTTTTACAAAAACAAAATATATATGCCCTGATGGCACTATTGTAACCAATTCAGAGGAATGTATAATACAAGAAATTCTTTTAGAAGAGGAATCAAATCCAAAATTATATTGGTTTATTCCTGATGGTATGCGAGCTGAGCCTGATTTGTTTAATATTTATAAATGGGCTGAAGAAGGTAAGTTACCAAATATAAAAAGAATGATGGATCAAGGTTCTTATGGATTTGCAATACCTGTTTATCCAAGTCATACTCCAGTTAATTTTGCAACTCTTTTTACAGGAGTTCTTCCTAAAAAACATGGAGTTGCAGATGGACCAATGCATATAGAAGGAAAACCCTTGAATAAAGTAGCTATTGGGGGATTTAGTTCTGCTGCAAAAAAAGTTGACCCAATTTGGGTTACTCTTGAAAAATCAGATAAAAATGTCTTTTTGTTGTCTATACCGGGATCTACTCCTCCCGAACTTGAAAAAGGTATAACAGTAAGAGGAAGATGGGGTGGTTGGGGAGCAGATTTTCACGCAACTAATTTTGAAAATAAAGATAGTAATCCAATGCAATATGAACAAGGTAGGGGTGCTAGATTATTCTTTTTTGGTCCACCACTTACACAGTATGTACTTTCCAAAGGAGTTAAAGACAGTTGGCTAAACGCTCCAAAAACATTCTCATCAGCTAATGAAGTAGAGCTTACTAACTATGGCACAACAATATATGCATATATCTATGATAGCACAGATAATAATATTAATAATTATGACAGGGTTTTATTTTCATACAATAAGAAAGATATAATAGCAGATCTCTCAGAGGGTGAATGGTCAGATTGGGAACCAATTGTATTGTCATGGAATGTTGATGATGAGACTGTATTAATCAATACAACATTCAAAATAAAAATAATTAAATTGGAGGATAACGGATTTTTTAGAATAAGATTCTTTTATGATAATCTTAATGAATATCTTACAGAACCATCTTACGTATCAGACGATCTCAATGATAATGTTGGACCAATGGTAGATTTTGTTGATAACTTCCCTCCACAGTTGATATATTATCCCGAAGATAAAATCACTTTTTTAGAAGAAATGAATATGTCATTTGATTGGCATAATTCCGCCACTACTTATATACTAAATAATTATGATGTTGATATGTTCATAAATGACATTTATTCGCCAAATCAAATGTTAACTAGCAGATGGTGGCTTGGTTATATTGATCCAAAAAGTGCAAGGTATAATGATGTAAATGAAGATGAGAGAGAACAATTATGGAATGAAGTTTATGGTATGTATAAAAAACTTGATGATATTATCGGAGAATTGTTGGATAATGCTGATGAAAACACTTATGTTGTGGTTTCTTCAGACCATGGTGCTTGCCCATTAGATAAATGGGTAAGATTGAACAATTTTTTTGCTCAAAAGGGTTGGTTAGAATTCTCCATAAATAACGAAACTGGAGAACCTATTATTAACTGGGAAAAATCAAAAGTGATTTATCTAAAAATGGATAATATTTATATTAATCCTAACGGATTAGGTGGGGATTATCACAGAGCATCAGGAGAAGTTTATGAAAAGTTAAGAGACGAAGTGATAAATGCCTTAAAAAATCTTGAAGATCCTGATACTAAAATTAAACCTGCTACAGCAGTAGTAAAATGGGAGGATGTTGAGGAATATCTTGACTTACCTGAAGATAGGGTTGGCGATTTAATAATTGCTAATGTACCAGGTTATGGCTGGAATGAGGAAATGACAAATGGTAAAGAAATATTCTCAACACCCTTGAAAACAGGATATAAACAAGCTATTTTACCAAATGATGAGAAATGTATTTGGGCACCTTTCATTATAATTGGACCAAATGTTAAAAAGAATTACAAGATAAAAAAGCCAATATACTTCCAAGATGAATATACAACTATAATGCATTTGCTTGGCATAAAACCAGGAACTGATGTTGATGGCAGAATATTAACAGAAATTATTGAATGATTCAGGAGAACAATACATCCTGTTTTAAAATCTCTTAAAAGGTTTGAAAGAAAAAAATAGTATATAGTGATGTTATAATGAAAAAAATATTTGACTTTAAATTTTTTGTAATTTTGTTTGTAGCTCTACTTTTTTTAAATAAAGTATATGCTTACCCCACTGTTTACCCTACGGGTGTTACAGTATATAATAAAACAGAAGCATATAACGGTTATACTTCGTTTGCAAGTACTGATACAGAAGGCAATAGCATTGTTTATATAATTGACATGAAGGGAAATATCTTGCATGAGTGGTATATTAATGGAAGCACAATAAACAATTTGGTGCTTAAAGATGGACATATCCTTTCCAATATACGATTAAAGGGAAAATGCCCTGTTATGGGATGTGTTCAGGCAATAGAAGAAAGGGATTGGGATGGAAATATTGTATGGCAATATAAAAACAATAAGTTACATCATCTTGCTGAACCTATGACAAATGGGAGTATCCTAACAATTGAGTGGGATTTGCTACCAAAAGAGCTTATCAGTCAGGTTAAGGGAGGCATATCTGGAACAGAGTTAGAAAATAATACAATGTACACTGATGTGATAAAGGTAGTAAATAAGAATAAAGAAGTTGTATGGGAATGGCATCCTTACAGGCATTTAAATATAAGTGATTGGCCTTTGAATTCAGCAGAAAACAGAAAATATTGGCCAAATATTAACCGTATTGACTATCTACCAGAAGGCAATCTATTTAATGGAAAAGAAAGTCTGCTTGTCAGTTTCAGAGCAACTGATAGTTTAGGAATAATTAATATGAAAACAAAAGAAATTATATGGAAATGGGGCAATGGTATATTAGCACATCAACATGATCCTCAGCTTTTAAAAAATGGCAATATTATTGTTTTTGACAATGGCTTTTTAAGACCTAATGTTGGTGATCCTCAAACCAGCAAATCTTTTTCAAGGATTATTGAGATAAATCCAAGAGTAAAAAAAATTGTGTGGGAATATGACGGAACTATGCCCAATCATATGATGGGCTTTGGTTTTTACAGTTTCATAGGAGGTTTTGTTGAAAAATTGCCTAATGACAACACATTAATAACTGAAACTACAATTGGGAGGATATTTGAAGTAAATAAACAGGAGGATATTGTGTGGGAATATGTTCATCCCAAAGCTGGTGTAGATTCTGTATATAGGTTCAGCTTAGATGATGTTGATTGGGCTGAAAAACTATCTCCTCCAAAAGAACAAAATAAATTCTCTATTGAAATACCTAATCAATTCTTATGGATAATAATCTTAATTCTTATTATCGGATTGCTTGTTTCCTTAAGGTTAAATAAAAAGAAAAGTTAAAGGCATAAAAAGTTCTTTTTCACAAAATAAAGAAATTAATAGCGGGGAAAGGATTTGAACCTTTGACCTATGGGTTATGGGCTCATCGGGCACTCCTGACTGCCCCACTTTGCTCTATGGCATTAAAATAGAATTATTTATAATCTTTTTAATGTTAAAATCAAACTTTAAAAGTATGCTTAATAAAAAGCAAAGATTTTTAAAATTAGATATTTAATTAATTTAAGGGGTAACAAAAACATAATGAGTAGGGTAATAATATTTTCATATGAGCCAATATTTCCGGAGCATGGCTCTTCTGGGCCAAGCATAAGGAACTGGGAGATAGCAAAAGCCTTAACAAGGCGCGGCCATAAAGTAACTATAGCTGAATGGGACCACTCAAAAGATTACACAAAGAATAATATAAAATTTATAAAATGGGATGAGAAAGAACTGAAAGATATATCTAAAAAATTTGAGGTATCTTTGATACAAAATTCTCATGCTATACCTGAATATTTTGATAGGATTAATAAAATACCAACAATAATAAACCTTACTATACCTATCTCAATTGAGGCAGCTGCTGATCAGATTAAAAATAAAGAAGAGTTTTTTGTTAATGATGGTCTTGTTCCTACTGCAACTTCATTGATAAAGGGGGACTTTTTTTTCTGTGCTAGTGAAAGGCAAAAACACTTTTACATGGGAATGCTTAACTTGCTTGGTAGGATAAACCCTGATACATATAATAAAAAATTGATTGATATTGTGCCTGTTGCAGCACCTGTTGAAATTCCAAAGATAAAAGAAAATATCATAAAAGGGAAGGTTGTTCCAAAAAACAAAAGAATCATTTTATGGCCAAGCAGCATATTCTCATGGTTTGATGCAATAACTGCTATAGAAGCTATGAAAATTGTTAGTAAAAAAATTAATGATGCTGTTATGGTTTTTGTTGGAGCAAATAATCCTAATGTTAGTTTTATGACAAAAAAGAATGTCATAGCTGCAAAAAAAAAAGCTGAAGAACTTAAATTGTTAAACAAAACAATTTATTTTACTGATTGGCTGCCATATGAAAAAAGGACTAATATGTATTTAGAGTCTGAATTTGCAGTTGTTACATACCCTATAGGTTCAGAAACAGAAATGTCATTCAGGACAAGGATTATAGATTGTTTGTGGGGTAGACTTCCAGTCATATGCACTAAAGGTGATTCTGTTGCAGAAATTATTGAGAAAGAAGGCCTTGGTGCAACTGTTGAAGAAAAAAGTCCAAAAGAACTTGCAGAAAAAATTATTGAGTTTTTAAATAATAATCAGGAATTAAAAAGGATTGCAGCAAGAGTGGATAGATTTATTAGGGAAAAAATGAATTGGGATGTTGTAATAGAGCCGATAGACAAATTTTGCAAAAATCCTAAAATAAACAAATACAAGGAAAAAATAACTCCTTTCTCAATAATTAGTGAAAAAGAAGAGTTGATTCAAAATCAAAAAAGCCAGATTAATTATCTAAAAGCTAATTTAGATAATATAAGTAAATCATATGATACAGAGATTAAAAAAAGGGATAATTTAATTGATGGATTAAATACAGAGATTAAAAAGATAAATAGTAAGCGGGCTACAGAGATTAAAAAGATAAATAAGGAAAGAAATAGAGAAATCAGAAAAAGAGATAAAACAATTGGAATGTTAGATAGAGAGAGAAAGAAAGAGATTAATAAGCGGAACGTTATAATTAATGAATGGAATAAAGAGATTAAAAGAATAAATGAAGAGAGAAACAGTGAGATTAAGAAAAGAGATACTGTTATTGAAAAAATCAATGAAGAGAGAAACAAAGAAATTAAAAAGAGAGACAAAGTAATTGATGATTTGAATAAAGAGATTAAAAGAATAAATGAAGAGAGAAATAGTGAGATTAAGAAAAGAGATACTGTTATTGAAAAAATCAATGAAGAGAGAAACAAAGAAATTAAAAAGAGAGACAAAGTAATTGATGATTTGAATAAAGAGATTAAAAGAATAAATGAAGAGAGAA
>Ga0307990_1004652_pt1 | contig 10054 bp, 8 predicted proteins | sample EllFjometagen129_FD_203168 | JGI IMG/M metagenome (GOLD analysis project Ga0307990, IMG submission 203168) | Marine microbial communities from Ellis Fjord, Antarctic Ocean - #129 | ecosystem: Environmental > Aquatic > Marine > Unclassified | place: Southern Ocean | collected 2014-10-08
TGGATGAAAAAGTAAATAATTACTTTCCATAACTTGTCCCAACTGTCCCAAAATTTGTCCCACAACAAAAAAGACCCCGCATCAAATGCGAGGTCTGTCATGGGTAGAGGTCGGTGGCGGATTCGAATCTATGTCCTTTATGTAAGTTAGAAGGTTCATTATATGAAAATCCCGTCAAAAATCACAAGAACCTAGCACAAACCTAGCACATAACAAAAAACACCTACACAAATTAATGTGTAAGTGTTTGATTATAAGTGTAGCGAGAGGGAGAATTGAACTCCCGACCTTCCCGATTTTCAATCGGGACGCTCTAATCGCCTGAGCTTCCAATTAGATGTTCAATATATATCCGGCTTTTTTTGCATTTAATTTCTGATTCTCGTTGAATTGCTTCTCTTTTTGAATGGAATGATTCCGAGTAGACCAGGATCCAGGGTCTCCCGGGTTTGGTGCTCCTGGTAGCCCCAAAGTTGTGTTTTTCAAGTCTTGTTTCAATATTGCTACAGTAGCCGGTATAGTATTTATCCGATGATTTGCTGTAGATTATATATGTGTAAAACTTCATTTTACAAACATAAAAAAAGCCACCGCAAAAAATTTGCAGTGGCTTTTTTTGTAGCGAGAGGGAGAATTGAACTCCCGACCTCATGATTATGAACGATGAATATCAGATATATAGACTGTTACAGGTTTTCCTCTGTTTTCATAATGAGTACTTTACTTATACTGGTTTTCCTCTATTATCCTATATTTTACCTTAATCCTAGCACAAAACTTAGCACATTAAAAGAGTACATCATTCATCTCAAAGATCTCATTAGCATCCATAGAACCAACATAATGATTCTTTGTTACTGTGACAGTAGATTGTCCCATCATATCACATATTTTATCGACCGATTTTCCAGCTCTAAATAGGGTTGTGGCATAACATTCTCTTGCTTTGGAAAGCCTGAGTGGAGAAGTGAGATTAAGTTTTCCCGTTATTTCTTTAAGCTGTTTATTAAGCTGCCCCCTCGTTTTATTGGATTTATTGTCAAATGTTGTTTCTGAATAACCTTCCTTTAATAATCCTAATACATATATACTATTATTATCCCCAATTCTTTGCAGGAGTTCATTAAGCCCCACATTTCTAGGAACAATAATTGGTTTGACATTCTTCTTCCGAGTAGTTTCTGTCTTTTTTCTATAAAATATAATTTGCTCATTGTTCATATCTGTCCACTTTAATCTTAAAAGATCTGCAAAATTACTTCCATTGCACCTATATAAGAACAACCAAACATCCCTTGCAAATTCTTGTTCTGGAGTGTCAAAATCTTCCATTGCAACAATTGACATTATCTCCTTATTTGATAAAACAAACTTCCCTGGTACTACATTTTTTATTCTGTAACCAATCTCAGAGAAAGGGTACTTAAAACTCTTAGGGATAATTTCTTTAACCTTTGTGTAATAATTCAAGATTCTTTTTAAGTCGGTTATATATGAAGCGACAGTTGCACCTGAAAGTCCCTTTTTCCTTTTATTATTCTCAAATCTTCTCAAAAATTCTGGTGTTACATCAAATACGGTTACTCCCGGTTGAAATGCTTCAAAAACATTCATTGAAGTTCTATACCTGGTTCTTGTAAAGTTTTTAAGATTCTCATTATTGGTGTAATAATCAGTAAACAAATCTTTAAGAAATAATGATTTTGGTAATTCCTTGTCTTCCTCTTTTAAAAGAGTTCTAAACCGCTCCTTATTGAATGGCTTTACTTCGTTAAATATACGCTCACATTTAGTGCGATACTTTTCACATTTCTCCCGGAAAGCTATACTTTCCTCATCCCCTGCCTTCTTATTAAAGACATGATCATACTGTTGCTCTGTAAGTTTGGCGATATTCAGATAGACCATGTCATTCCCTACATTAACTCTAACAACCAAATTACACAATCCATTATGGAGTTTTCGTCTTTTGTCCAACTGTATTGTAAATCTTGCCATATTGATATTATATATTTGGCAACTCAGGAAGGTCCACTCCCATTTGTCCACCGTTTATGACCCACGTGTCTATTTGTTCCCTTACGAAAACTGTTCTAGATCCTAATTTTACGTAAGGAATGGTCTTGCTGTAAACTCTTTTGTAAATCGTTGCTTTTGAAAGGTGAATGTATTCTGCCAGTTCATTCATGTCTAAAAATTTCTTTTCGTTCATCATCATTTTCTTTTATACTTTTTCTTTTATACCTGTTATGGTAATAAAAAATATAAACTATAAAAGCGAGAAAACGAAATTTGAATTAAGAAAAATGGGGCCAAATATACACTTTTATTGTCGCTACAAGCCTGTAATGATGCGGATTTATGATTTTTGGATTGAATGTATGGTCAAGTATTGTGACTCAGTTTCAATTCTATATTTGTATTGGAAATTTTCATATTGGCAGTACCTCATTAGGAGGTCTTTTAATAAGCGATTTCCTTGGGTGAAGCCCTTCCCTTAAACATTTGACAAAACTATCCCAGAAGCAACCAGATTGACTCTGGTGAGGTTTTGAGTATAAATCATCCAATTGATTAATAAAACTTCCTTTCACATGGAGAAAGTTCAAACACCGCCTTTATCAACATCTCTATAGCTTAAAGTGAATCTTTTTTTGAAATAAACAGCTTGAAGGATTATAGCTTTCGGATAACGGTGGTGCTTGAAAATCTAATCTAAGTTTTAGCCGAAAGGTAAAATTAGTAATTATTAAGAATTCAATTATTTAATGCGACAAAACCGTTGTGCACTTAGGCATTGGAAAAATGTCTAACTTGCATCTGATTTTTACCCAAAAGACGATTACTAATGCAGATAAGAAAGATATTTTTTAGTATCATTTTAACCTTTTTTTCACTTTGTCCGGCATTCTCACAAAGTGGAATTCCATATATAAGCTACATTGAGACCAGAGAAGGTTATGAAATCGAAAACTGGTCGGTTTGCCAGGGCGAAAATAATGCCATGCTCTTTGCAAACAGAAAGGGAATAATGAACTTTGATGGGAACAATTGGTCGTCAATCTCTCTGAAAGGTATACCAATACTTATTAAACAAAACCCCTACAATAATACTGTTTATGTAATCTCCGATAAAGATTATGGATATTTGAAAAAAAATAATTTCGGAATTTACGAATACACTCCACTCTCCGATTCAATTCAATTATCTGAAAGTACATCAAGAATAGAATTTCGGGACAGTACTATAATCTTTTACGACAGGGATCATCTATTCATACATAAAATAACTGATGGAAGTCTTTTTGCAAAATATTCCAGTTCGAAGTATGGAGCCTTCTCTGGAATAATAAATTCAACTGATGCACTGTTGGTAAATATTGAGCAAGAAGGTTTATTCAGGGTTAATATTGATACACTTATTCCCGTTGGTGTAACAGACCTAAGGAATGAAAGCATTTTATTTACATTACCATATGATGAACAAGAGGTTCTGATTGGAAGTTCTTCAGGAGCCTTGCATCTTTTTGACGGAAAATCGATGGAAGATTTCATAGTGTCAAATGCTGAATATCTGTCTGAAAATATTCTTTCAGACGGATTAGAATTAAATGATTCAAGCTATGTGTTTTCGACATTGTATGGAGGGGCCATTATAGTTAGCAAGAAAAACGGAAAAGTATTCTATACCTTAAATTATGAAACAGGTATTCCTGATGATGAAATATATGCAATAGGACAAGATGATTTTGGAGGATTATGGCTAACTTATCAATCTTTTATTTGCCGTGTAGATCTCCAAATACCCATAAAAGACTTCAGTAATTACCCTGGTATTGAAGGATTATTTACCAATTCCATTTGGTATAATGGTGAATTATATGTTTCTACAACAGAGGGGATATATTATTTATCTGAAGTGAAGAATTATGAAGATGTAGAAATCTATTTAAAAAAAGAAGTAGAAGCATTAACAAATAAAGAACAGCGGAAAAAGAACCGACTAACACCTAAGAAAGAAGATGAAAACAAGAGGAGATTTATTGGTAAATTGTTTAGTAGAAATAAAAAAGGAGATACACCGGAACCGGTAAAACCTCAATATATACGAAAGAAAGTAAGCAAATTAAAGTCAATTGACTATGTCTATGCTAAAGCCGAAGGAATTAGCTCACGTTGCCAGCAGTTAAAGGGAACAGAGCGTGGGCTTCTGGTGGGTTCTTCTTCTGGATTATACGTCATTAGGGATCATAGCGCATCACTTCTACTGGATACAAGGAATATACAATTTATTAATGAAATGGATGAAACAGGAAGCTACCTGATTTGTGCAGATGATGGTGTATATTCTTTGAAGCACGATGCTAAATCCTGGAGCAGGCCGGAGCAGGAGTTTTCAAGTGAGGAAGTAGTTTTTTCTGCAATCAAGAATGAAGAATCAATCTGGATCAGTAGCTATGATTTTGTATATAAGCAAAGTGAAAATGTGGAAGATTCTACAAGTCTCATATCCTATTCTATTAAGACTGTATATCCTGAAGAGCTATTTCTTGCAGAAAAACAGGATACCATTTTTCTTTTTTCAAGTTCTGCAATAAGATTTTATAACAAAGCTACGGACTCATTTCTTCTCTATGACTTGCCCGGTTTCAGGCCAGAGGACTTTACTTCTCTAAATTATTTTCCTATTAAAACGGGGAATATCTGGTTAAAAATTGAGAATAAAATTCTGGAGTTTAAGGGGTGGGCAACTAGCGATAGTTCTATGATAAACATTTGGGGTCTCTTTGATAATATAAACAGTTATTTTTCGGATGATAAGCATGACTCATGGATAGTTGATGATTACTCGAGGATATTCCACTTTAATCCTGGAACTGGTTTTGGTCAAACAGGGAAATTTAAGATAAATATAGAAACGGTTACTAATGAACAGGAAGAACTATTTAATCCTTCAGCTCTAAAAATTGATTCGAATGAGAAATTGCTCAGGATTGCAGTTTCTGCTCCATACTTTCTGAAGAACAATTCAACTTTGTTTAATTTTCGAATTGAGGGTCGCATGGAAAACTGGTCAAAATGGAGCACTAATTCAGTATTGGAATTCTATCTTGAGCCTGGAGAATACTTGATAAGTATCCGGGCAAAAAATGTACTGGATGAAATAAGTGAAGCGGTCACAATTCTATTCAAAGTTAAGCCTCCATTTTACCAACGAAGCTGGTTCTATATATTGCTTATTCCAATTGTCCTTGGTCTATTCTACCTGGTATTTCTTGGTCGCGAAATGAAATTAAAAAAAGACAAGCAAATTCTTGAGCAAAAAGTACAACAGAGAACAGAAGAAATCGTAAGACAGAAGCAGATAATTGAAGTTCAAAACGATGATATAACCAGCAGTATTACTTATGCAAGCCGAATACAAAATGCTATACTACCCTCTAAATCCATTTTTGAAAAAGTCTTCTCAGAGTATTTTATCTTCCACAATCCACGGGATATTGTTAGTGGCGATTTCTATTATATTAATGAGGTAAAAGAAAATGTAATATTTGCTGCAGCAGATTGCACGGGCCATGGTGTTCCTGGTGCATTCATGAGCATGCTGGGAAACTCTTTTTTAAATGAAATTACAAAAGATCCAAAGTCAAGCTTAAAATCGGGAGATATCCTGGCTGCATTGAGGGATAAAATTACCGGGGCTTTATCACAATCTGGTGAAAATATCGAAGCCAGAGATGGGATGGATATCGCTTTATGTGTTTATAATAATAAGAAAAAAACTATAGAGTATTCAGGAGCATATAATTCAATATACCTTGTAAGGGACAATGAATTAATTGAATATAAAGCTGATCGTATGCCTATTGGATATTATCCTGTAAAAAAGCAATTCGAAACGCAATCAATAAAGGTGCAAAGCAAAGATGTGCTTTACCTGTTTTCAGATGGATTTCCCGATCAGTTTGGAGGTCCGAATAGTAAAAAATTTACTACTAAGCGATTTAAGCAAATTCTCCTTGAAAAGTCTGCATCCCCCTTTCCCAACCAACATGAAAATTTACAAAAGGTGCTAAAGGAATGGAAGACAGTAAGCGAACAGGTCGATGATATCCTGGTGTTGGGTATCAGGCTATAAAACCAGAAGAAATTAGCGCTTATATGTTTTGGCCAGATATACATGGCATTTGTGTCATGACTACTTAATGTGATGAAGATCGGGAATATCGTAGTTTGTCTGGATATTGAAAACACACATGAAATCAATCAGCATATTCTTTAATACAGACTGATACACTTCCGTAATTCATCAGATTAGGTTTTATATTCCTCTAGTATTAAAAGTCTGTTAAAACTTCTTATTTGGTCAAATATGATTAACTTTAATAGTCACATAGTCAAGATCGTCCATTATAAAACATTTTCTGCATGACAGAACAATATTACTTCCCATTTGGACAGGAACTCAAGAAAGTCGAACAAATAGAAAAAGCTTCTAAAGATGCATTTGTTCTTGGAGTGTATGCCAGTGCTGTTCATGCGAAGTGGCTGGATAAGAATGACAAACAAAAAGTTTCAGCATTAGCAGTAGCCAGTGAACCAGAAATTTTATGGAGGGGGAATGACACCCCAAATCGATATGTTTTAGAGCAGGTGAACATACATGTTACTAATAATGAGTAAATTCATTATTGAAATAATTGTCTAAAAAAAGCATGTAATATGAGTTTGAGAGATGATGACATCAAAATGATCAAAGAAAAGTTTAAAAAGGATGCATTTGATCGGGTAGCAAATTCAGTGAGGAAGATGCCATTTAGCTCTGACCCTGATGATACCGAAACACAAAATGAGAGAAGGGTGCTTAGAGCAGAGTACTACGATAAATTAAAAGAATATTTATCCAGATTGAGAGAAGACGTTTTAAGGGAATGGCTTGCGGATAAAAATCCAGAGAACTCCAATGTTAAAAATATTCTTGTTGATTTAAATGAATATTTCGATGAGGTAGAAGATTCCGCTTTAAATTCATTTGATAACTCCACAAAATAATGGAACTCTGTACAAAAAGTAAGCGGAGGCAGGGAACAGATAATGCTGGCAGTATAGTTAGTGAAAAGACTTAATTTGATAAATATTATTATTAGTAACAATGCTGAAAATAATTTGATTATTCGCTTATATGCATTAAGTGGAAATCCCGGACCATATGAACCACCTAAACCGTGTTAAAATGAGCCATTCTGAACTTCATTGAGATATGACTTAATTAATAGGTATTCAACAATATAGAATTCTCCCTATTTTTATGTTTATTGGTTCAATGCTAAGCGGTACAGGTGGTTCCAGTAGAGCGGGTTTTCCACTTTGGACCCAAATAAGCCAAAACAAATCGAATTAATCCAAATAGAACAGCTGACTCTTTCGAGAGAAAAATCCTATCCCAAATTACCCCTGGCCATAAAATAGAATCCAATGGCAGCAGGAACAAAATGCTTTAATATAGCATCAAACTCTAGCCCGTCTACAAAAATCATAAGGACAGATAAGACACAAATTACCAGGCCAGAAACTACCGTAAGGGTATTATTCTTCAAAAAACCACCTACGATTATTGTTACTGCACATACAACCAGAACAAAGGCAATAATATACTCCAATGAATCAAATTTGAACTTTTCAAACATCTTGAAGTAATAACCGTAGAGAACAATTGCTACAGCAACTCGTAATAACCATTTGCCAACCGGAACAAGACTTTTAATCGGATTCATAATACTCTGTTTATCAAAATTATTATAATCAATAATTAATACACGATCGTAACAAACAAATATATATATTTGAATGATAAACGCAAAAATAAATAAAATGAAAAAGCAATTAGGAATCTTACTTTTCTTCCTTTGTCTTGGAGTTTATGCTCAGGCTCAAGTACACCCACACGCTATTGGTCTTCGTGGAGGAGGTAATGGAGATATAAATGGTGCTGAATTATCTTATCAGCATGGTCTGAGCAATGCTAACAGGATAGAGTTCGATCTGGGATGGGGTGGAAATGACAATGTCAGCCGTATGTTCTTAGCAGGAATTTACCACTGGGACATGAACATTACCGGGGGGTTAAACTGGTACATTGGACCCGGAGCAAGCGTAGGAATGTACAATGATGGAAGTGGTGGATATATAAACGTTGCCCTCGGTGGACAGGTTGGATTAGAGTATGATTTTAACACACTTGACATCCCCTTGCTATTGAGTATAGACGGACGTCCTATGTGGGATTTTCTGGGAGATAATTCCGGTTTGGGTTGGGGCGCTGCTCTGGGATTACGCTACACATGGTAGTATATAAAAAGCACTCATAACCACGAGATATTAAATCCTGCAGAGAGATATTCTTTGCGGGATTTGTTGTAAAATGGTGGTGCTCCATGTACTGATAACCCGGGAATTTTGGGTTTACTACTTCTAGTTATATAACTTTAGTTTTCTTGAAAACATTTTCATAAAACTATCATTAATAAGGACAATCGAGTAGGCAGATAGGGATTAATTCCCTATCTGCCCTCTCACACCACCGTGCATACCATTCGGTACACGGCGGTTCCTTAATTTATACCATTGACTAAGCTGTAATAATCCAAAAAGAAAATATACCAGGCTTGCTTAAGACGGTCACTGGTAACAGATCTGGACAAGATAGGACTATTGGCAGTGTGCCAGTAACCTTTCCTCGTATTCGCATACTCCCAAGCCTTGTATTTATTCCATCTTGGGAATAGTGGTTGTAATTGGAGGTATTGGCCTCTATACCGCTGATAATGAAAAGTATAAAATTTGGTTATGGGGTTCAATAATTTTTTATCTAATTCTTATGTATTCATTTCGTACGTGGGCTATTAAAATGAAGAAAGAATTGGATAGGCGAGGAGAAAAATAAGCGAGGGACAACCAAGTGACAAAAAAAGCCCCAATCCAAAGATTGAGGCCTCTCCTTATTTTTCAATAATCATTAAGGTATCCACGCCGTTACCTCCTCCATCGTCACCGTCCCAATCTCCAACTTGTTCTTCTTCCGATACCCCATCATTTCCTGGTGCAGTTTCCCGGGCTTCTCAAAGGCTTTTTTATAAGGTTTGGGAAAATCCATTGAAGTATGGAACTGGGTGTAAGATTATTTACCTTTCAATAGGAAAGGTAACAATGTTGTCAGTGCTATCAATCATAATGTCGTAATAATAGCATGTATTCATCTCAACAGTATCAATGAGTTCGATTTGCTTTACCGTAATAGTGAAAACTATTTCCCCTGGGGAATAGCTTACATACTCTGATTCCTCTCCTGGATCAATATTATTGAGGTTTACTGTGTTTCCACCTGTTGTTTTAATCTGAACACTTGCAGTTTCAGTCCCATTATTTACGATCCTAGCTTCGGGATCTTCTCCATTGCATTTATTACATGATGTAATATTTAGTGCAATCAGAACAGCTACTATAACGAAAGTTAGTTTTTTCATATTTAGTTTTAATTTTATAACTTATTTAACGCAACTTAATGAAGTTTATTATTCGGTTTTTCTTAACTAATCCAGCCCGCAACCACCTCCGGACTCAGCCCCGGCAATTCCAGTTTGTTTTTCTTCTTATAACCATTCAGGTCATTGGCCAGTTTCCCCGGTTTCTCCACCTCTTCTATCTTCTCAATAGTTTTTTTGCCAGGTCAATTGACGACTTCATATTCAAGTTTTCTAATTATTCCCCCATTTTCATCCCAAACCAAGGGGTAAGTGGAAAAGTTCCCACTTTCGGCAGCAAATTCGAGCCTTCGTCCCCTTTATGAGTTAGAAGAATTAATAAAACCTAGCACAAACCTAGCACAAACCAAAAACACCTACACAAATTAATGTGTAAGTGTTTGATTATTAAGTGTAGCGAGAGGGAGAATTGAACTCCCGACCTTCCCGATTTTCAATCGGGACGCTCTAATCGCCTGAGCTTCCAATTAGATGTTCAATATATATCCGGCTTTTTTTGCATTTAATTTCTG
>Ga0307990_1004658_pt1 | contig 10045 bp, 6 predicted proteins | sample EllFjometagen129_FD_203168 | JGI IMG/M metagenome (GOLD analysis project Ga0307990, IMG submission 203168) | Marine microbial communities from Ellis Fjord, Antarctic Ocean - #129 | ecosystem: Environmental > Aquatic > Marine > Unclassified | place: Southern Ocean | collected 2014-10-08
CGCCTTCTCCATCTGCTTCCACGAATACGCGCATGCCGCGGTCGCATTGCGGGTTGGAGACGACACCGCCGCCCGCGAAGGCCACCTGACACTGAATCCGCTCGTTCAAATGGGCGTACAATCTATGGTTATGCTGGTGCTTTTCGGAATTGCATGGGGTGCGGTGCCGGTCAACCTCTCGACCGTTCGAAACCGCACTCACCGAGCCATGATTTCTTTAGCAGGCCCCCTCGCTAACCTGCTTCTCTGCCTGATCTTCTCTCTTTTGAGGGTGATTGCCCAAACCGCCGGTTCCGACAAGGCAGCATCCTTTCTCTTTATCGGCGGGGCCGTCAACGGGATGCTATTTGTCTTCAATATGCTCCCGGTTCCGGTGCTGGACGGCTTTGCCATTCTCTCAACCTTTAATCCCAACCTGGAAAAATTTGCACGTCAGCATGCCGGTACCATCTTTATTATCTTCATTCTGCTGCTGTGGAACTCCCCTCTCGGCTCCATGATTTTTGGTCTGGGTTATGCCCTTCAAGGCCTCTTCACGCACCTGTTTGAAGCGGCCTTCGCCGTGGTCTTTTAGCTTTTTCCGCAAGCGGAGCCTGCACCCAGCTGTTTTTTTCCAACCACTGGAAAAGTGTAGCGAGCCGAAACGCAGTTTCTTTCAATGGCTGGAAACATCTGTGCCTGTCGCGGCTCGCGACTTCCAATGGTTGAAAAATGCGCGACGATGCAATCGGTATTTTCTACCAGACCGCTCTCCTCCTTGACTCTCTTTGCCTTAGCATGAACAATATACGCAGAAATTGGTCATCGTACTAAAAGTGAGGTTCCTGTGAAAAAATCTGTATCTATTGCTGGAGTGGCATTGTTCCTGTCCACATTGACGGCCAACGCCGAAAACGACATCGAGCGCTACCGCGACGCGTGCCAAAAAGAGCTGACACAGGCTCGGGACATTTTCCAATCATTGGAAAAACTGAATGGAGCGAAGACCATCGAGACTGTACTGGTCCCCCTGAATGAACTGGAAACCGTGCTGGGAAACACGGCCGGCAAAGCGTCTTTGTTTTACAATGTGAATCCTTCACAGGAAATCCGCGACCTTGCTGAAAATCAGCAAAAGGAAGTCACAAAGCTTTCCAGTGAGATCAGCCTTTCGCAGCCACTGTACGAAGCATGTAAAGCCGTCGATGTTTCCGCCGCCGACCCGCTGACGAAACGTTATCTTGAGCATACGCTGAGGGATTTCCGACGAAGCGGCGTCGACAAGTCGGAAACGGTGCGCAAGCGCATCACAGAACTGAACGATGAGCTCACAGAGCTCGGACAGGAATTCTCGGTCAATATCCGGTCCGATGTGCGCAGCATCACCCTGAATTCCACCAACGAACTCGCCGGTCTTCCGCAAGACTATATTGCCACCCATCAGCCCGATGAAACCGGAAAAATAAAAATCACCACCGACTATCCGGATTATCTTCCCTTCAGCCGCTACGCTGAAAACGACGCCGCACGGCTGAAGCTATACAAAGAATTCAAGAATCGCGCCTATCCAAAAAACGGACAGGTGCTCAAGCAGATTCTGATTAAACGCCACGAGCTGGCCAATCTGATCGGCTACACAAACTATGCGGATTTTGTGACCGAAACGAAGATGGTGAAAAACGTACCGACCGTCCGAAAATTTATTAATGAGGTTTCAATCAATGCCAGAACCCGGGCGGAGGCGGAATATGACATTCTTCTGAGAAGGCTGCAACAGATTGAACCCGAGGCAACGGAAGTCGGCGACTGGCAGAAAACCTATCTGGAGGAACTGGTTCGCAAAGAGCGATTTGATGTCGACGCCAAAGCCCTCCGCAGCTATTTCCAGTTTGGTCACGTCCGGGACGGAATCTTCCAACTGACGAGCGCACTCTACGGCGTCACCTTCCGCCCCTGGGACACAGACGTCTGGGACCCCGACGTGAAAGCCTATGAACTGGTTGACGGTGAAAAGGTGATCGGCCGCTTCTATCTCGACCTCCACCCGCGCGAAAACAAATTCAAACATGCGGCCCATTTTGGTCTGCAATCCGGATTGACAGGTAAACAACTGCCCGTCTCTGCGCTGATCTGCAACTTTCCGGGCAAGGACGACGACTCGGCCCTAATGGAACACTCACAGGTTGAAACTTTTCTGCACGAATTCGGGCATATGCTGCATCACCTCTTCTCCGGCGATCAACAATGGATTCGCTTTTCCGGCATTGCAACCGAGATGGATTTCATCGAGGCCCCGTCACAGATGTTCGAAGAATGGGTCTGGAATGCCGATACGCTTAAACTGCTGGCACAGAATGCCAAAGGCCAACCCATCCCCGCCGAGCTCGTAAAAAGCATGGTTGCCGCAAAAGAGTTCGGCACGGGATTGTTCGTCACCCACCAACTGTTTTATGCGGCGACCTCTCTCTCCATCTACGACTGCGACCCGACCGATCTGGATCTGTCGCAAACCATGAACGATTTGCAACTCCGGTATTCCCTGTTCAAACCGGTTCCCGAAACACACATGTACGCCAACTTTGGACACCTCGTCGGGTATTCCGCCATGTACTGCACCTATCTATGGTCGCAGGTCATTGCCAAAGATTTGTTCGCCCAATTCGAACAGGCAGGCCTGATGAATCAAGACGTCGCGAGAAAATACCGCGAGGAAATCCTGTCGCGCGGCGGCTCGGCCGATGCCGCAGATCTCATCGAAAACTTCCTCGGGCGCCCCTACAGTTTCGAGCCGTTCGCAAAGTGGCTGAACGACACACCCGTCAAATAAGGACCCAAACCGTGACAAAAAAAACAGTCCTTTCGTTGTTCGCTGTCGCCCTCCTCCTTTTTGGATGCTCCAAGCGCGAGACCGCAGTAGAGATTGGCAACCGCGAGCAGATTCTTCATGTAGGAATCGGATCGGAACCCAAAGATCTCGATCCGCAAACCACAACAGGCAGTCCGGAATCACAGGTGCAGGACGCTCTTTTTGAAGGGCTGACTGCCTGGCATCCCGACCACACCGATCCGGTTCCGGGTGCCGCCGAACGATGGGACATCTCCGAGGACGCCACGGTCTACACCTTTCATATCCGCCCCGCTGCCAAGTGGTCGAACGGCGACCCGCTCACCGCTCAGGATTTCATCTTCGCCTATCAGCGGATCCTTTCACCGGCCCTGTCCGCGCCCTACGCCTACATGCACTTCTGCATCAAAAACGCCGAGGCATTCAACAAAGGGAAAATTACCGATTTTTCACAAGTCGGTATGAAAGCGATCAATGAAAAGACCCTTCAAATTACCTTAAAGGCCCCCACTCCGTATTTTCTCCGGTTACTGCGCTACCGCTCCTTCTACCCGGTTCATCCGCCCACCATCCTGAAGTTTGGCAAGATCGACACCCGCGACACCAAATGGACACGCCCCGGAAATTTCGTCGGAAACGGTGCCTTTACTCTCATCTCTTGGGAGCCCAACCGAAAAATCGTGGCCGAGAAGAACCTGAATTACTGGGATAAAGACACCACTCGCCTCAACCAGATCCAATTCTATCCCATCGACGACATGAACGCCGAGGAATATGCCTTCCGCACCGGTCAGCTGCATATCACAAAAGAAACCCCGATGGAGCGGATTAAATACTACCAGGAAAACAAACCGGAGCTGATCCACCTGAACCCCTTCCTCGGTACCTATTACTATGAGCTGAACACGACTCGCCCACCGCTCGACGACGTCCGCGTACGCCGCGCACTCGCCCTCGCGCTTGATCGTGAAACAATCGTGAAATATGTCTGTAAAGCCGGCGAACCGGTCGCCTATTCACTGACGCCTCCCGATACGGACGGTTACACCGCCCGGGCGAAAATCCCGTACGATCCTGAGCAAGCCCGCAAGCTGCTGGCGGACGCCGGCTTCCCGAACGGCGAAGGGTTTCCAAAGCTGGAGATTCTCTATAACACGCACAAAGGGCACATGCGCATCGCCGAGGTGATTCAGCAAATCTGGAAGGAAAACCTGAATATCGAGGTCGGTCTGGTGAACATGGAATGGAAAACCTATCTGAACGAAAAAAAGAGTCATCAATACGACATTGCCCGCGCCAGCTGGATCGGCGACTACACCGACCCTTCCACGTTTCTGGAGCTGTTCATTACCGGCGGGGGCAACAACGACTCGGCGTGGTCGAACCCGCAGTACGACGATCTGATCCAGAAAGCCAGCATCGAAATGGACCGGGAAAAGCGCCACGAACTCTTCCAGCAAGCCGAACAAATTCTAATGGACGAAGCCCCGCTCATTCCAATCTACACCTATCGGAACAAGTCGCTCGTGCATCCGTCCGTAAAGAACTGGAAGCCGAACCCGCTGGATCGCCACCCCTACAAATATGTCTATCTGGAAGCCAATGAATAAACACACACTTTTTCCAATTCTCCTGCTGCTACTCCTTGTGACGGGATGCACCCGGCGAGAGACGCTTGTCGGAATCGGCAACCGCGAACAGATCCTGCATTTGGGCAATCTGTCGGAACCGAAGGATCTCGACCCGCACATCGTGACCAGCGTCTCGGCCTATAACGTAATCTCCGCACTGCTCGAAGGACTCGTTGCAGAAGAGGCGGATCAATCCGGCGTGGCCGAACGATGGGACATCTCCGCAGATCTGCGGGTCTACACCTTTCACTTACGTCCCGAAGCCAAATGGTCAAACGGCGACCCGGTCACCGCGGACGACTTTATCTTCTCCTACCGGCGTATTCTTTCCCCGGCTCTCGGAAGCCCCTATGCCTACATGCTGCACCTGCTCAAAAACGGCAAAGCCTACAATCTCGGCACGCTCGACGATTTCGATCAGGTCGGAGCAAAAGCCCTCGATGACCACACATTGGAACTGACGCTTGAAACACCCACTCCCTCGTTCCTTTCCCAGTTGAACCACTGGTCGTGGTTTCCCGTCCACCCGCCCACCATCCTGAAGTACGGCGCAATTGATGAAATCGGTACCCAATGGACGCAACCGGGCAACTTTGTCGGCAACGGAGCCTTTACGCTGAAGTCGTGGCGTCAGAACCGATCCATTGTGGTCGAAAAGAACCCGCTCTACTGGGATGCGAAAACTGTTCGGCTGAACGAGATCCATTTCTACCCCATTGGCGACCACACGATTGAGGAACGCTCGTTCCGCGCCGGACAGCTGCATGTCACGGGAACGATTCCGCTTCAACGCATTCAGTATTACAAAGAAAAGCACCCTGAACTGCTGCGCCTCGACCCCTATCTGCGCTCCTATTACTATCTGCTGAATGTCAACAAGCCGCCGCTCGACGATGTTCGCGTGCGCAAAGCACTGGCCATGGCGATCGATCGCGAGCAGATTGCCAAGTTCGTCACCCGCTCGGGCGAGCAACCGGCTTACACCTTCACCCCGCCGCATATCGGCTCCTACGAGCCGCCCGTCCGGTTTACCAAAAATGTTGAAGCCGCTCGTCAACTGCTCAGCGAAGCCGGCTTTCCAAACGGCGAAAATTTTCCAGAACTGACCCTGCTTTTCCACACCTCGGATCTGCACACCCGCATCGCTGAAGTCATTCAGCAAATGTGGAAGGAAGCCCTCGGCATTCACATCGAACTCGAAAACGTCGAATGGAAGGTCTATCAGTCGCGGCGAAAAAACAGACAGTACGACATCGCCCGCGCCGAATGGGTCGCCGACTATGTCGATCCGTCCTCCTTTCTCGACGTCTGGCTTTCCGGCGGAGGCAACAACCATGCAGGCTGGTCTTCGGTGGAATACGACGCTCTGCTCCAAAAGGCGGCGCAGACCACCGATCCGCTTCAGCGACTGGATTATTTCCAACGTGCGGAAACCATCCTCATGGATGAGCTGCCCATCATCCCCCTGCTCTTTCTTCCGAGTAAATCTCTGATCCAGCCTTCAGTTAAAGGATGGAATCCCTCGATTTTAGATCATCATCCGTATAAAACTATTTATCTCGAGGAACAATAATACGGGCCTATGATCAAATTTATTCTAAAACGGTTACTGGAACTGATTCCAGTTCTGCTGATCTCCATCACGATCGTTTTCTTCATGATTCGACTGGCTCCCGGCGGCCCCTTTACGGAAGAAAAAAGCTTTTCCGCAGAGGCCATCGCCCGCCTCAACGAACACTACGGCCTCGATAAGCCCATTCTGGTTCAATACGGAACTTATCTAGGAAACCTGCTCAAAGGCGACCTCGGTCCCTCGTTCCAATACCCGAGCCGCTCGGTCAATGAAATCATTGCCGAAACCTTTCCCGTTTCGCTCGAGCTCGGCGCGTTGGCCATGCTCTTTGCACTAATCGTCGGGCTCCTGGCCGGCATCGTCGCCTCTCTTCGACCCAACACCGTACAGGACCACCTCCCGATGGGAATTGCCATGACCGGCATCTGCATGCCTTCGTTTGTTTTAGGCCCCATCCTGATTCTGATTTTTGGACTGGGGCTCGGCTGGCTGAACGCCTCGGGCTGGGAAACGGCCAGTGACCGCATCCTGCCGGTCATCACGCTGGGTTCCGCCTACGCCGCCTACATCTCCCGACTCACGCGCGGCAGCATGCTCGAAGTGCTTCCCGCCGACTATATCCGCACAGCACGGGCAAAGGGATTGTCCGAAGGAAAGGTCATTTTCAAACACGCGCTCAAAAATGCCCTGCTGCCGGTGGTTTCCTTTCTGGGACCAGCCACGGCGGGGATCATCACCGGCTCTTTCGTTGTCGAAACGATTTTTAATATCCCCGGCATGGGGCGCATGTTCGTGCTCGGGGCATTCAACCGCGACTATACCCTCATCCTCGGTCTGGTCGTATTCTTCGCCCTGCTCGTCGTGCTTTTCAATGCGTTCGTCGATATCCTGCTCGGACTATTGAATCCAAAACTGAGGATGGACTCATGAGTTCGACTGAATCGAAAGCCCGCAAAAGTTCGCTCTGGGCGGACTCCTGGAAACAGCTCAAGAAAAACCGCGCGGCCATCACCGGACTCGTTATTTTAATCATCCTGATTGCAGCGTCTGCGGCCGCCCCCCTGCTCACACCCTATTCCTACGAAGAACAGAATCTGGCTCTAGGTCCCGTCAGTCCATCCCTTGCCCACTGGCTGGGAACCGATACGCTGGGGCGCGACCTGTTCACCCGTCTACTCTACGGCGGACGCACCTCCTTCCTCGTCGGCATTTGCGCCACCGTGGTATCGCTCCTGATCTGCGTTCCCTACGGCGCCATTTCCGGCTATGCCGGCGGCCGGGTCGACTCCGTGATGATGCGCATTGTCGACATCCTCTACACGATGCCGTTCACCATTCTAGTGATTATCCTGATGGTGGTGTTCGGACGAAACATCCTCTTACTGTTTGGTGCGATCGGAGCCATTCAATGGCTGGTCATGGCGCGGATCATTCGCGGCCAGGTGCTGGCTCTTCGCGAGCAGGCTTTTGTGGAATCGGCCATTGCCATCGGAGCCTCCCGCCGCCGGATCATTTTCACACACATCATTCCCAACGTGATGGGGATCATTATCGTCTACACCACCCTGACCATCCCACATGTTATGCTGATGGAAACCTTCCTCAGCTTTCTGGGGCTCGGCATCCAGCCGCCCATGAGTTCATGGGGCCTGCTGATTAAAGACGGCGCGAGCGTGATGGAATCCTATCCGTGGTTATTGATCTCTCCCGCGTTTGTTTTCTCACTGACACTCTTCTCCATGAACTTCCTGGGCGACGGCCTGCGCGATGCGCTCGACCCCCGTTTCTCGAAAGGGAGATCCTAATGGAAACCCCGGCCCCTCTGCTTGAAATTGAAAACCTTCAGACCTGGTTCGATACCGACGCCGGCCCCGCACGCGCCGTCGACGGAGTTTCATTTTTCATCAACCCGGGCGAGACCTATGCTCTAGTTGGGGAGTCCGGCTCCGGGAAATCCGTCACCGCCCTTTCCATCATGCAACTCCTTCCGAAATCGATTGGCACCATTCAAGGCGGAAGCATCCGCTTCTGCGGCAATGAAATGGTCAACAACCGCCAGGCAGATATGCATTCCATCCGCGGAAATGATATCTCCATGATTTTTCAGGAGCCCATGACCGCGTTGAATCCCGTTTTTACCGTGGGTCATCAGATTTCCGAGGTATTCCGTCTGCACCAGAACATGGATAAGAAACAGGCGCGCATACACTCCATCGAAATGCTCGACAGGGTCGGAATTCCCGAACCGGAGATGCGTTTCAGTAACTATCCCCATGAACTGTCCGGCGGCATGCAACAGCGCGTTATGATTGCCATGGCCCTGGCCTGCAAACCCAAACTGCTGATCGCCGACGAACCGACCACTGCGCTGGACGTCACCATTCAGTCGCAAATTCTTGCGCTCATGGCCGACCTCCAGAAAAAAACGGGAACCGCCATTCTGCTGATCACCCACGACATGGGGGTCGTGCGCGAAACCGCCGACCGCGTGGGCGTCATGTATGCGGGCAAACTGGTCGAAGAGGCTCCGGTCGAGGAACTGTTCAACCGGCCCGCGCATCCCTACACCGAACTGCTCATGCGCGCGCTGCCCTCGCAAAGCACCCGCGAAAACAAACTCGACACCATTGAAGGGCTGGTACCCAAAGCCACGACCGAATTACCGGGTTGCCGATTTGAAAACCGCTGTCCGGCACGAATGGCCTGCTGCGCCACCGAGCCGCCGCCGAACTACCCCATTGGGACAAACCACACCGCAGCCTGCCACCTTTTTGCAAAAGGAGCGGATCGGGGGGATTTAGCTATAAATAAAGAGGCGTCACGTCCCAGCCCGCTCGATACCAACACAGTTCGACTCAGAACTACCGATCTGAAAATGCACTTCCCGCTGAAAAAGAGCCTGTTCGGGAAATCCAAAGGGTCCGTCAAAGCGGTGGACGGGGTTTCGATCCAACTATACAAAGGGGAAACGCTGGCACTGGTCGGCGAATCGGGCTGTGGGAAAACCACGGTGGGCAAAAGCATTATTAAACTGCACAACCCCACGGGTGGCTCCGTACATTTTAAAGGCGCCGACCTGGCCGCTCTCGACAAAAAGGCCATGAAGAAGATGCGGCGAGACATCCAGTTTGTCTTCCAGGATCCCTTCTCCAGCCTCGACCCGCGCCAACCCATCGGCGCAATCATTACCGAAGGCATGGTGGTGCATGGAATCGGAGGGTCACGAAAAGAACGGATAGCAAAGGCGGAAAGACTACTGGAGCGAGTCGGGTTGAGCCCGGACATGATCACCCGCTATCCCCACGAGTTTTCCGGCGGGCAGCGTCAGCGCATTGTTCTGGCGCGAGCACTCAGCACAGACCCCGAACTGTTGATCTGCGACGAAGCCACCAGCGCGCTGGATGTCTCCGTCCAAGCGCAAATCCTGAACCTGCTGAAGGATCTGCAGGCCGAACTGGGCCTCTCCTATATCTTCATCACGCATGACCTAAGCGTGGTGCAATACCTTGCTGACCGCGTTGCCGTTATGTATCTCGGACGCATCGTCGAAGAGGGGACAACCGAAGAAATCTTTACTGCGCCGAAGCATCCCTATACACAGGCGCTCCTTTCCGCAGCCCCGCAAGCTTCCAAAGGACGGGAGCGCAAGAAAATTATTTTGGAGGGCGATGTGCCCTCCCCCGTCAATCCGCCGCAGGGATGCCACTTCCACCCACGGTGCCCGCAGGCCCTTCCCGCATGTCGTGCCGCTTACCCGGAATCCATCCGCTTCAGCCCGACGCATTCCTGCAAATGCATTCTGTACAAATAAAAACCCTCTCCACCGATTAGGCAAAGAGGGTTTGTAATCTACAGACTCAAGGGCCACTCGCCCTTGTGCGGCGACATCCGACCCATCGTCCTTTACTCTGACGGAATCATTGGCATTTCAGCCGGTTGCTCCATCGGAACTGCCGTCGGAGCAACAGCCGGAACGGCAGCGCTATCCATCAGCGACTGATCTGCACTGCCCGTGAA
>Ga0307990_1004659_pt1 | contig 10043 bp, 9 predicted proteins | sample EllFjometagen129_FD_203168 | JGI IMG/M metagenome (GOLD analysis project Ga0307990, IMG submission 203168) | Marine microbial communities from Ellis Fjord, Antarctic Ocean - #129 | ecosystem: Environmental > Aquatic > Marine > Unclassified | place: Southern Ocean | collected 2014-10-08
CTGCCCCGCTACACAAGAATGAAGGTCCTTCGATCGCTTTTCCGCATTCTGCGTTCCGGGTTCGCCGCTTACTGATTTGCCGGTGCGCGGAGGATGAACTCATCCCCAAGCACATTCATCCACTCATTAAGCCCACCCATCAGGCTCTTCACGTTCGACAAGCCCTCATCATTCAATGCCTTCGCCGCCGTGTCGCTAAGTGTTCCGTCATTATCGTAGAGGATTACTAGCGCTTTCTTCGGGAAGCGATCGGTCCACTCGGAAAGCTTATCGATTAGGATGTTCATCGCTCCCATCAGGTGTGCAGTGGCATACGCGTCCGCATCGCGCAGGTCGACAAGAAGGTAGAACATGTACTCCAGGTTTCCTATCGTCATGTGATACGGCTGTGCCGGGTTAACCACACCTACCAGCCGAAGAGTGACGAGGGCGTTCGTGTGATCGTCAGACTCTATATAGATCCGTTTCTCGATGCGCCCGTGATACCTGTTTGTGCTCAGGTCTGCCTGCAGGACCTCAGATTCTCCCGCCGCGAGCACCGTCTTCTCCAATTCGACAACCGTGCAGCCACAGCTGGTGCGCACACTCTTGATCGTGAGCGGAGAATCACCGACGTTGGTGATGATGAACCCGTGCGAGACGAACGTCCCCGCGATCACGCTGCCGAAGTCGTATGTTTCGCTATCCACCTGGATCTTTGCTGCCGCGATACCTATCACTCCCAGGCTAAGCACACCGAGCAGCACAGCGAGCACTACCTTCTTCATGTCGTTCCTCCTTATTCAAACTTGCTCAGCCAATAATCACTCTACTGGGCTCTTCAACAAGGATCTCACGTTTGAGAACCTTCATCCGCTCACCCGTTCAAAACGTGCCCCGGTGGCATTGGCTATCGCCACGAGGCTGAGCATAATCGGCACCTCCACAAGCACCCCAACAACAGTTGACAATGCTGCCCCCGACTGTGGACCAAAGAGAGAGATTGCCACTGCCACTGCAAGCTCGAAAAAGTCACTTGCACCAATTATTCCCACCGGCGCAGCCACGGGTGCCTAACGTGGATTGTCCCTTGCGGTTACTCATCGGACCCGTTCTGATTCGCGGGACCGATGACACAACGTCCGTTCTTGCGCATCGTCAGCCGTTCTTGCAGTCGGGTGAGTTCAACCTCACACACCTTACGTGGAACCACCGTGCGCAGGAATTCAACCAACGGCCGTGTATCCTCTGTCTTCTGCAGGCAGTAATACGCCCAGCGTCCATAACGATTGCTATCAAGGAGATTTGCCTTCTTGAGTGCATGGAGGTGTTTCGCCACTTGGTATTGGGGAAGGTCCAGGGCATCTACAGCTTCGCACGCACAAAGGCAGTCGTTGTGGTGGAGAAAGAGAGAGAGCACAAGCAGGCGATCGTGGTTTCCGAGTACGTGAAAGATATCTGCCCAACGTTCTAGCATCGCGCACCTCATCATATGCCAAAGATAGCATATGCTATACAGCAAACGGCAATATGTCAACCCCGAGAGTTGTCTCATACAAGATGAGCATGAAGCCATTCCAAGAACGACCTCCTGTAATGAAGGCAGCATTAGATATGGCCCAGGTCAGCTCCCATGTTGAAGACAGCCCTTAATATAAGGCTGAGAAAGTAACGCTGGATACCTGTCTGCATCTCAGATAGGCAGTCTCCAGGATGGAAATATCTGACGCGTGCGGCACCGCGCTACAATCAACCACTGTACTGCGGCTGCATCCTCGAAACCTGATTGTAGGTTTGGAAAGAGACAGCGGTTTCGTTACACTTGCCTTGATTCGGATGAACGAGACTGAGCGCCTGTATCGGATAATCATCCGAGTAATCACTGGAGACAGGTAATGGATCAGTCGCAATACGCGATGATTGTAAGTTTCATCTGGAACGTTGCGGATGACGTGCTTCGCGATCTGTATGTGCGTGGCAAGTACCGCGATGTCATCCTGCCGATGACGGTCTTGCGCCGTCTGGATGCCGTGCTGGAGCCGACCAAGCAAGCGGTCCTGGATATGAAGGCAGCGCTTGACAAGGAAGGCATCGCACACCAAGATGCGCCTCTTCGCGAGGCAGCCGGGCAAGATTTCTATAACACATCCAAGTTCACGCTCCGTGACCTGCGCGCTCGTGCAAGCCAACAGCAACTCAAAGCCGACTTTGAGGCCTATCTTGATGGCTTCTCACCCAACGTGCAAGAGATCCTGGACAACTTCGACTTCCGGCACCAGATTCCACGTCTGTCCAGAGCCGATGCACTAGGAACACTGATCGAGAAATTCCTCGATCCTGCGATAAACCTGAGCCCTAATCCGGTGCTAAATGGCGATGGAACGGTGAAGTATCCGGGGCTCGACAACCACGCGATGGGGACGATCTTTGAGGAGCTACTTCGCAAGTTCAACGAGGAGAACAATGAGGAGGCGGGCGAGCACTGGACTCCACGCGACGCAGTCAAACTGATGGCTCGTCTTATCTTCGAGCCCATCGCCGAGCGGATCGAATCGGGCACGTACCTACTCTACGATGGGGCGTGTGGAACAGGCGGGATGCTGACGGTCGCCGAAGAGACGTTTCAAGAACTTGCGAGGGCTCAGGGTAAACAGGTTGCCACTCACCTGTATGGTCAGGAGATCAACCCTGAAACGTACGCAATCTGTAAAGCTGATTTGTTGCTCAAGGGCGAGGGCGAAGCAGCAGATAACATCATCGGTGGGCCAGAGTATTCCACTCTCTCTAACGACGCCTTTCGCACGCGGGAGTTCGACTTTATGCTCTCCAATCCGCCGTACGGGAAGAGCTGGAAAGGTGATTTGGAGCGAATGGGTGGGAAGAAGGGAATGACCGATCCTCGCTTCAAGATTACCCACGCCGGAGACCCCGAGTATTCCCTGGTTACGCGATCGAGCGACGGCCAGATGCTGTTCCTCGCCAACATGCTCTCCAAGATGAAGCACGCGTCTCCCCTTGGCAGCCGCATCGCCGAAGTCCACAACGGTAGTTCGCTATTCACAGGGGATGCTGGCCAAGGCGAGAGCAACATCCGCCGTTGGATCATCGAGAACGACTGGCTTGAAACGATCGTCGCATTGCCACTGAACATGTTCTACAACACCGGGATCGCCACCTACATCTGGGTGCTCAGCAACCGCAAGCCCGAGCACCGCAAGGGCAAGGTACAGTTGATCGATGCGACACAATGGTACAAGCCTCTTCGTAAGAACCTTGGCAAGAAGAACTGCGAGCTATCCGAAAAGGATATCCGCCGCATCGTTGACACGTTCCTCGCATTCGAGGAGACAGAACAGTCGAAGATCTTTTCCAACGCTGCGTTCGGCTACTGGAAAGTGACCGTCGAGCAACCAATCCGCCTCGCCGGGATCGATCCAGAGCGAGCCTACAAAGCCGCCGAGATCAAAAAGCTCAAGGAAACCCACGAGCGCGCCGAGGATGCGCCCTGTGTGATCAAGAAAATCCACAAGTTGGGTACAGAAGTCGATCAGTTGCACGGACTCTTCGAAACTGAGATCAATAGACACAAGCGGGTAGTTGAATACGAATCAGACACCGAACTGCGCGACACAGAACAGATCCCGCTCCTGGAAGATGGCGGAATCGAGGCGTTCTTGCATCGCGAGGTACTGCCCTATGCGCACGATGCCTGGTACGATCCCGACAGCGTCAAGATCGGTTACGAGGTCAGCTTCACCCGCTACTTCTACAAGCCCAAAACCATGCGTTCGCTGGAAGAAATCCGTGCTGATCTATTGGCGGTGGAGAAGGAAGAGAAAGGGTTGTTGGATGAGATTCTGGGGCGAACACAAGAATGATCCATCGGATACGGACTATACGTAATTTTGGTATTTTCCGCGACTTCTCATGGCACAGTGATTTGCCAGACTTTGGCAAACTGAACCTGATCTACGGTTGGAATTACTCTGGCAAGACAACACTATCCCGCATTTTTCAGGCAATTGAAGAAGGAAAGCTTCCAGATGAATATGCTCAAGGAAGCTTCTCGATCGAGTTAGGAGACGGCAACAGTTTCTCGTCCTCAAATCTGGAGAACAAAGCAAAAGTTCGCGTCTTCAACTGCAAGTACGTTGCGGCCAACTTCCGAACAGAGTACTCCGCTCCCGCTATGTTCATCTTGGGAAAGGAAAACGCTAAATCAAGGATGCGGCTTGAACAGCTGCGCAGACGTTTGGATAGGGTTAATAAGCTGTTTCTGAACTACTCATCTCAACGAGAGCAGCTAAGAAATATGATCAACACTGCCGGTACCAGCAAAGCAAGAGACGTGCGCCATATTCTCGGTGAACCTAACTTCGATCGAACGCGATTGAATCAACTCATCAGCGAGATCAGATCCAACCCAGCGAATTACACCCTCTCAGAAGATATAGTACAGTCACGTATCCAGACATTCAGAAGCGGAGACCAGTATGCCCAACTAAATATCATTTCCAGCGAACCTCCAGATATGATAACCGCGGTTGAGCGAGTTAATGGACTGCTGCAGCAAACGCCATCCAACCTCGCAATAGAACGACTAAGGCAAAACCCAGGGATCGAGAACTGGGTTCTGGAAGGGATGGAACTCCACAAAGATGCTGCAGTATGTGAGTTCTGTGGTGGGACCTTGTCAAAGGAAAGGCTCAGGGAGCTAGGCAATCACTTCTCCAGGGAGTATAGGAACTTTGCTAACGCTCTGAACCAAACTATTGAGGAGCTTCAAGCTTACGAATTCCTCCCAAGTATTCACGACGAAATGCGCATTGTGCCCGAGGGCAGGACCAGGTTTGCAGCTACCACAAAGGCAATAAGTGAATGGGCTAAATGGGCCAGTGCCTTACGCGATAGCTTGGTGGAAGTTCTCCGTCAAAAACAAACAGCCATCGAACGCAAACTCGTTTGGAGTGGCGATCGCAGTCGCATTGAGGAAGGAAGGGAGGGGCTGAAGCAACTGAACTGCATCATCAAGAACCACAATCAAACAGTCTCAGAGTTTGAGAAGGCCCGTTCAAATGCGAAGGATTCTCTTGAACGACACTATGCGGCAGCTCACTTCACGGAAAGCGGGCTTGCCGAGAAGGAGGTGACCGTCAAGAAGCTAGGGGAGAATGCAGAGCACTGCTCGGGTGTCGAAGACAAGATAGCTAATAGAATCAGATCGATTGAGGAAACAACACGTAAGTCGTCCATTGCAGCAGCACGACTCAATGCCCTTGTTAAGTACTTGCTGGCAGACAGCGAGATCGAGGTTGAGAGCATGGGCGATTCCGAGTTTCAGTTTCGCAGAAGCGGACATGCCGCCACGAATCTAAGCGAAGGTGAAAAGACAGCGCTCACTTTCGCATACTTCTTAATCAGCCTTGAAGCGGAAGAGGCATCCATATCGGATACCATCATTTTTGTGGACGATCCAGTATCAAGCTTGGATCTGAACCACATCTATGCTCTACACGCCCTTCTGGTCGAACGACTTGAGTCGGCTCAACAGCTATTTGTATCAACCCATAATATGGAGCTATTCAACCTCTTGAAAGGGCAATGGTTGGGGCGACACGGTGGAAATAGAGAGGACACACGTGCATACCAGATCTGGCGAACAGTCAACGATGCTGGCGAGGCGACCACGGAGCTACTAGACCTGCCTGTGCTGCTGCGAAAGTATAAGTCCGAGTACGAGTTTGTGTTCTACCAATTACAGAGATTCTCGATTTCAACGAATCCTTCCTTACACGAGGCTTACACGGCCCCAAATCTTCTCCGCAAATTTCTCGAAGCCTACCTGGGTTTCCGGAAGCCGAACATACGTTCCTGGTCAAAGAAGCTCGACCTTCTGCTTGACTCACCGGAAGCATGCCGGGAAGTGCAGCAATTCGCAGACGACGCCTCTCATCTCCAAAACCTTGGCCGGTCATTGCAGCACGCGGCATTCATCCCTAATGCACGAAGGTGTGTTTCTCTAGTTTTAGATGGACTCAAAGACAAAGACTATGAACACTATAAATCGCTATGCAAGATTGCCACAGCGGAAGACTCATGACGCGAAAACTCAAATCCTATCCGACGTATAAGGACTCCGGTGTTCCGTGGCTGGGGGAGGTGCCGGAGCATTGGGCCACACGGGCTCTCAAACGCTGGGTCAGGATGAATCGAGAGGTTCTTCCAGAAACGACTGCATCGGATCACGCATTTCGCTATCTGGACATTGGTTCCGTCGGCACTGGAATCCTTACGGCAAAGCCGCAGAGACTGCGTTTTGGCGTCGCTCCCTCAAGAGCGCGTCGAATTGTCCGAAACGGCGACACGATAGTGTCGACGGTCCGCACGTATCTGAAAGCGATCTACTTCGTCGATGGAGAAGATGATGCAGTTGTATGTTCCACAGGCTTTGCGGTCTTGACGCCGCGAGACGGGACCGTACCCAAATTCGTGAGCTATCTAGCCCAGAGCAGCGCTTTCACGGATCGAGTAACAGCGGATTCCGTCGGTATCGCATACCCGGCCATTGCGGAGACGAAACTCGGAGCGTTTCATGTGGCTGTCCCACCCCTCCCTGAACAAACCGCCATCGTGGAGTTTCTGGACTGGGCGGATCGGCGGATTCAGCGGGTGATTCAGGCGCGTAAGAAGCGCATCCAACTGCTGGAGGAGTACAAACAGGCCCTCATCCATCAAGCCGTCACCGGCCAGATTGACATCCGCACCGGCAAACCCTACCCTGCCTACAAACCCTCCGGCGTGGAGTGGCTGGGCGAGGTGCCGGCGCATTGGGAAGTGCTTAGAACGAAGTACATCTTCCAAGAAGTGGATGCTCGATCGACCACCGGCGAAGAAACGCATCTGTCTATGAGTCAGACACTGGGGCTGGTTCCTAGCGACATGGTCCAGAGCACTTTGACGTCAGAGTCATACGTTGGTGGAAAGCTTTGCGAGGCCGAAGATTTAGTTCTCAACCGCCTCAAGGCGCATCTCGGTGTGTTTGCTTTGGCAAATCAGGCGGGGGTGATCAGTCCGGACTACTCAGTGTTTCGCAAGAAACGCCAGATAAACACCATCTACTTCGAGCTGGTGCTTCGATCTCCGGCCTGCAGGCGTGAGTTGCGAATCCGAGCCAAAGGAATCGTCGAGGGCTTCTGGCGCCTCTACACAGATGACTTCTACGACATTCGGGTGCCCGTGCCACCAGTTCCTGAACAAGACCTGATTATTGCTGAACTCGATGAGGCCTCCACCGGCATCAACACCGCCATCGCCCGTGCCAACCGCGAGACCGAGCTCTTAGGCGAGTACCGCACCCGCCTGATCGCCGACGTGGTCACCGGCAAGCTCGACGTCCGCGAAGCCGCCGCATCCCTGCCTGATGAACCAGAGGAATCTGACGCGACAGACGATCTCGATGAACTAAAACAAGCCGATAGCCAAGATAAGCCGGATGGAGAGCTCAAGACGTGACAAACGTAGATCAGTCTCGAAACAAGTATCCAGAGACCTTCTCAACGATTTGGTTTCTTTGGCGTTTTGTGTTACCCTTCACCCTAAGGGTGAAGGGTAGGCAGCAAAGTGAGGCTGTCTAATGCTACAGGTAGAATTTCGTACCAAGAAGCTTAAGAAGCAGTTTCTGGACTCAAAACAGGCGGTTAAGGCATATGGGCAAGCGGTGGCGACTCACTACATTGAACGCATCAACATCATCAAACACACGTCAAGCATCGAAGAGTTGGAGCGACTCCCAGGCCTCAATTGCCACCCGCTCAAAGGCAACCGAGATGGTGAATGGTCGATCAAGCTTATCAACCGGATGCGTCTGATCTTCACTCTCGAAGGTGAAACGCTACACATTGCCCGTATCAAGGAGGTGAGCAAGCATTATGGTGACTGACAAGGAGCTTCACTCAGATCTTCCGATCCCTCCCGGCGAGTACTTGGAAGAAGTGTTAGAAACCCTTGGCATGAGCAAGGCAGAGCTTGCGCGTCGAATGGGACGCCCCGCTACTAAGATAAGTGCCATCTTCAAAGGAGAAAAAACGATAACTCCGGAAACCGCCATGCAACTGGAAAAGGTCGTTGGTGTTCCCGCGAACATCTGGCTTGGCTTGGAATCCGAGTTCCGCCTAGCGCTTGCCCAGCAATCAGAGGCTAAGCAAATCGCGGAAGAGATCAAACTTCTCACTCCGTTTTGCTACAGTGAGCTTGCCAAGCTCCACAGTGTCAAGAAACTCTCGTCCCGCAAGGAGAAGGTTCGTGAGCTACAGCGGTTCTTCGGTGTGGCGGCACTTGATTCCGTGTTGCAGGTGCGTCGTTATCAGGCGGCATTTCGTGTGGGCAGGGGAGGTGCAGCGCCGACCAAACCGCACGCCGTTGCGTCTTGGCTGCGCATGGGAGAACTGCACGCACGGGGGATGAGCTGCGAACCGTTCCACAAATCCAAACTGAAAACGTCAGTTGGGAAAATCCGTGCAATGACGCTGCAAACGCCGGAAAGGTTCCAAGCTGATTTGACCGCGCTGTTGGCAAAATGCGGCGTGGCGCTCGTGATTGCTCCCCATTTTCCTGGTACGAAAGCGCACGGTGCCACGTTTTGGCTAGATTGCGACAAGGCTGTGCTGATGATGACGATCCGCGGGCACTGGGCCGACATCTTCTGGTTTAGCCTGTTCCACGAGTTGGGACACATACTTCTACACGGACAACGGGACGTCTTCATTGAAGATGACGCAGTGTCACGCAACCAGGAACAGCAAGAAGAGGAAGCCAACACCTTCGCGAGGGATCAATTGATACATCCTTCTGCATACGATGGCTTCGTAGAGGTTGGCAATTTCTATCCAGAAGGCATCGCGGCGTTTGCTCGTAAGATTGGCATCGATGCTGGCATCGTCGTAGGCAGGCTGCAACATGACAAGTACCTGCACCCCGAGTGGGGCAACAAGCTACGAACACGTTACATGTGGGCAGAAGAAGCAGAGGATGAGGCATGAACCACGCAGAGTTGTTGAACCCTGATTCCCCATTCGTGATGGATGTTGCCTACAGGGTTTATCCGAACGAAGAAACAACTGGAATCCGGACATGTCCGGACACATCCGGCCATGAAACTATTCGGAGATAGCGATAGGGATAGACAGCGAAAAGTGCCTTCTAGTGATGCTTTGACGCATCTTTCAGCTTGGTGGGCAAGGGCAATCCGGACATCATCCGGACATCACCCGTCACTAAACAGGAGCACGCATGACCACAGACATAACTGAGAAAGGCTTTGAGAATCTGATTGTCTCTGTGCTGACCGGGCTTCCGCTTGGTTCCGGACTCGGTAGCGACGATCACGTCGCCTATCCGCTTGAGAGCTATGGCGGACTGGGCTACATACTTGGATTTCCCCGCGACTATGACCGGGAGTATGCCGTTGATCTTCATCATTTGCGCGACTTCCTCGCAGAGACGCAACCTGAGGTGCTGGAAGCTCTCGATTTGGAGAACGACTCCCCGACACGGCGGAACTTCCTCGCCCGTCTCCAAGGAGAGGTCACCAAACGTGGCGTGGTTGACGTGCTGCGAAACGGGATCAAGCACGGACCTCACTCTGTCGATCTGTTCTACGGAACGCCTTCGCCAGACAATGCTCTAGCCGTCGAGCGGAACAAAGCTAACCGTTTTTCGATTACACGCCAGCTTCGTTACAGCCGAGATGAGACGCAACTAGCGCTCGATCTGTGTCTCTTCATCAATGGGTTGCCGTTTGCTACGTTCGAGCTAAAGAATTCGCTCACTAAGCAAACGGTGGATGACGCCGTGCAGCAGTACATGCGCGATCGTGATCCCAAAGAGCTGCTCTTCCAGTTCGGTCGCTGCGCGGTGCACTTTGCAGTCGATGACGCCGAGGTGAGAATGTGCACTCACCTGAAGGGCAAGGCCTCATGGTTTCTTCCGTTCAACAAGGGGTACAAGGACGGAGCCGGGAATCCACCCAACCCTAGCGGGCTCAAGACCGACTACCTCTGGAAGGA
>Ga0307990_1004661_pt1 | contig 10036 bp, 5 predicted proteins | sample EllFjometagen129_FD_203168 | JGI IMG/M metagenome (GOLD analysis project Ga0307990, IMG submission 203168) | Marine microbial communities from Ellis Fjord, Antarctic Ocean - #129 | ecosystem: Environmental > Aquatic > Marine > Unclassified | place: Southern Ocean | collected 2014-10-08
GGTAAATCTACTATCACTACAAATGCGTTAGAAGGACTAAAAATAGTAGATATTATAGAAAAAATTTATGCACTGAAAGATAAAAATTGATTGAAATAATAAATAAAACTAGAAACTAAGAAGTTTGGAGTTTAGAGTTTGGAGTTTGAAATTTGTGCTTTGAACTCGGAACTGGAAATAGACTAATGAGACCCAATAATATAAAATAACTGTTTTAACGGTTTACCGACGACTTTATGAACAAATTTTAATTAATCATTATGAATATATATCAAAAATTAGTTAATAAAAAAACTAAACTTTCAGTTATAGGACTTGGATATGTTGGTTTGCCAATTGCATTGGAATTTGCCAAAAAAATATCTGTAATTGGTTTTGACATCAAAGAAGATAGAATTAAAATGATGAAAACCAAAATAGACCCAAGCAAAGAATTACCATCTTCAAGCTTTGAAAAATGCGATATAGAATTTACAACTTGTTTGGAAAAACTTAAGCAGGCATCTTTCTATATAATTACAGTCCCTACTCCTATTGATAAACATAATATGCCGGACTTAAAACCTTTACTCAGTGCTACAAATTTTGTAGGAGAAGTACTCAAAAAAGGCGATTATGTGCTATATGAATCAACAGTATATCCGGGATGCACAGAAGAAGATTGTGTTCCTGTATTAGAAAAATTATCAGGACTGAAATTTATTAAAGATTTTAAAGTAGGATTTTCACCCGAACGTATTAACCCGGGCGATAAAAAACATTCAATAACAACAATAAAAAAAGTAGTATCAGGATGCGATAGTGAATCCTTGGAAAATATTTCAAAAATATATAAACTAATAATAAAAGCAGGTATTCATAAAACATCCTCTATTAAAGTAGCCGAAGCATCTAAAATTATTGAAAATACTCAAAGAGATGTTAATATAGCTCTGATGAATGAGCTGTCTATGATATTTAACAGGATGGGGATAAATACTTACGAAGTATTAGAAGCTGCCGGAACAAAATGGAACTTTTTAAAGTTTTATCCCGGATTAGTAGGAGGACATTGCATTGGCGTTGACCCGTATTATCTGACCTATAAAGCAAAAGAATACAGATACCACCCACAGGTAATCAATTCAGGACGTTTTGTTAATGATACTATGGGCTTTTATGTTGCCAAACAAACTGTTAAAAAAATTATAGAAGCAGGAAAAAATGTCTTAAACTCAAAAGTCCTTATAATGGGTGCTACTTTTAAAGAAAATGTCAGTGATATAAGAAACTCAAAAGTAGCTAATATAGTGAGTGAACTAAAATCTTACGGCGTATATGTTGATATTACTGACCCTTATGCCTGCTCTGATCAACTGAAAAATATATATGGTTTTGAATTAACTGAAAATATTAATACTAATTACGATGCTATTATTATAGCTGTAAATCATAATGAGTATTTAAATCTTGATGAAAATTATTTTAAATCAATATCTTCAGACAAAGCTATTTTAATAGATTTAAAAGGAATATACAGAAATAAAATAAAAAATATTACTTACTGGAGCTTATAAGAAAATAATTACTATCAAAACAAAAGACAATAATTTTCAAAAAAACATAAATAAATGAAAATATTAGTTACCGGTGGCACGGGTTATATAGGTTCTCATACTGTTGTTGAACTGCAACAAAAAGGTTATGATGTAATTATTGTTGATAATCTATCTAACTCTTATGCTGATGTTATTTATTCAATTGAAAAAATTACAGGTATTTTACCTGACTTTGAAAAATTTGACTTGTGTGATTACAACAAAACTGCCGACTTTTTTAAAAAACATAAAGATATTGATGCTGTTATTCATTTTGCAGCTTTTAAATCCGTTAAAGAATCTGTTATAAATCCATTAAAATATTATAATAATAACCTGATTTCATTAATAAATATTTTAAAATGTATGAAAGAAAATGCTATAAACAACATAGTATTCTCTTCTTCATGCACTGTTTACGGACAAGCCAAAATACTTCCTGTTACAGAAAATACACCTATACAAAAGCCGGCATCTCCTTATGGAAACACCAAACAAATATCTGAAGAAATTATTGCTGATACTGTAAAATATTCTGACATAAAAGCTATATCTCTTAGATATTTTAATCCTATAGGTGCACATAAATCATCTCTTATAGGTGAATATCCTTTAAACAAACCTAATAATCTTGTGCCTGTTATAACACAAACAGCAATAGGCAAACGTAAATACTTTAATGTCTTTGGAAATGATTATAATACACCTGACAAAACTTGCATACGCGATTATATACACGTAGTTGATACAGCAAAAGCACACATATCTGCTATCAACAATCTTATTAACAACAAAAATAATTTAAATTATCAGCCCTTTAACCTTGGAACAGGCAAAGGATATTCTGTCCTTGAAATAATCAAGACCTTTGAAAAAATTTCAGGAATAAAACTTAATTATAAAATTGCAAAACGCAGACATGGAGACATAGAACAAATATGGGCAGATCCTAAATTTGCCAGTGAAAAATTAAACTGGAAAACTGAAAGAAATTTAGAAGAAATGATATTGTCAGCTTGGAACTGGGAAAAACATTTACAAAAACTTAACTAATTTTTACTGTAATCTCCATAATTTATTAAAAGGAATTTACTTAATTAACATTACTTCTTCTGATGGCAAAATTAAGACCGTGAGAAAATTTGTAAAATAAACCTTACTCTTTTTTTCAGCCAAATATATCTGTAAAAAAATATTCGTATCTTTGAAAATTCAATTAATTAAATGTCTAACCTTAAATTTTAAAATCATGAAAAAAAATTTATTTAAAATATTATTTTCTACAGTTATTATTTTATTATTAAATGTAGTAATAACTTCAGCACAAATTACAATAACCGGTGCAGATTTACCTCAAACCAATTCAAATTATATAACAGTAACAGATTCTACGCCCGGTGTTTCACTTGGAACGCCAGGTTCGGTTCAACAACAGTGGGACTTTAGCACTTTAGATTCCAGCTATTCTAAAATAGCTATCTACAAATCCACATCAAATACACCTTATGCTAATATATTTTCTGCTTCCAATATCTATACTTATGGACCTGCCGCTCTATTCACCAGCTTTCACGGAGGCGCTCCCCTTGACTCAACAGAAAATGGATATATATTCTGGGAAAGTGATGACAATGGATTAAAAATGATTGGATTCAGAGAAGATTCAGGACAATTTGCCAATAAAAATGTATTTGTCAATCCTCCGGAATTGTTGATTGGAACACCTGCTACGTATGGAAGTGTTTTTAATAATCACTCAAGTTGGGAACTTTCCTGTAATAATAATCCTGCTGACCAAGATACTAATTATGTATGCGACATCACTAAAACACTTACAAGTGATGCATGGGGAACTTTGATAACTCCTTCATATATAATCCCTTATAATTCTTATCCTGATACTTTTGATGTCCTCAGAATCCATGAATATCTGATAAAAATTGATAGTATTTATGTTATGTATAATGGTGCTATAATTTCATCTATAGAATTATTACGCGATACATTAAATAATTATATTTATATGGCTAATGAAATAGGATACCCTGTTGCAATTGCACATGCCGACGTTAATAATATAATAAAAGATATAGAATATCTAAAAGGGTATTATGATACTATTATTAATGATACTATTATTAATCAAATAATCCTTGATACAATAATACCTGTTGATACCATTTCAGTTAATATTGATTCCTGTATTATTGATTATATGATTTCTGTTGACAGTGCATATATTAATAACTTTACAGTTGTTGATTCAACTACAATAATTGTTACATGGTCATTCTGGCAAAATGGAACAGAGACAACAATAACAGTAGAATGTTTTTATATTTTTCCGGGAGCTAATGTCATTTATTTAACAATTTATTGTGATAATGGCTCTAAATCTCTAAATTCAACAACATTCGGCGATGGTATTAATATTAGATATGAAGATATTAATGATATTACAGAAAATGAAATAAACAACAATTCTTCATTACTAATTTATCCTGTTCCTGTTATTGATAATTTGAATATTAAAGCCAATTTAAAATCCGGCACAAAATTAACTTTAACTATAACCAATATAATGGGGCAACAAATGGGAACTTACGATTTTACATTAAGTAAAGGAGAACATCTGATTAAAATGCCTGTTAATAATTTATTAAAAGGAATTTACTTAATTAACATTACTTCTTATAATGGCAAAATCAAGACCGTGAGAAAATTTGTAAAATAAATCTTATTCTTTTTTAGAGCCAATATACCTGTAAAAGAACCGGAATTTATCAATTATTTGGTCATTTTCCGGTTTTTTTATTTATAAAAAAACTTGACTTTTTAAAAAAATATTCGTATCTTTGAAAATTCAATTAATTAAATGTCTAACCTTAAATTTTAAAATCATGAAAACAAAAATTTTTAAAATAGCCAAATTGGGATTATTGATTCTTTTTTTGTTGTTTAGTGGAAAATCTTATACACAGGATACTACTAAGCAATCTCAGATATTGGATTTAAAGATTCAACTTTTTGATGCAAAACTACAACTTCTTGATTTCAAAATTAATACATTATCATCAAAGTCAGAAGAATTATATTTAAATTTTTTGCAACTGGATTCAGCAATCAAATTAAAAATTGATTCTTTAACTTATATGTTAGATGTTCAGCAAACATTAAAACATACTGATACAATTCAACTAATACCAGTTAAACCATATAAATCAGTTATTAAACTAAGTCCTAACCGGCTTTTAGAAGGGTCTTTCCTATTATCTTACGAAAGAGTTCTAAAGGATAATTTTTCTATTGATATCGCATGTATGCTAACTTATTTAACAAAAAAAGGATTGGGTGGAGAATACTTAGGAAAACAAAATTTATATGCTTACAGTTCTGAAACAAATTCTTATTATCAATATGAAGGTAAAATGTTATCTGGCTGGGGTATTATTTTCCAGGCAAGAAATTATCTTTTACCAAAAATCAATTCAAATTATAAGGCACCTATAGGTCTTTATGCAGCAGTTCAACTAATGTATCGTGATTTATTGATTACAGGCACTTCCGAAGAACTGCAGGATACTGTTTGGGTAGATAAGGAAACTAAACAAAATTTAGATATATTAGCCGGAGGAGTATTATTAGGTTGTAATTTTGAAATTAATAAAGTGATATCTATAGATATATACGCAGGAGGAGTAATGAGATTAAGTAAATACTACAGAGAACCAAATATTACAAAATATAAGCAATGGAATAATATTGACTATTCAGGAGTTTTACCAACTGCCGGAATAAATATCGGGATTTTGAAGTAAAATTTTATTTTGCTTGTATTTAATTAATTATCAATCATTTACAATGATTATTTTTAAAACATCAAAACACGAATAAAAAAAACTTGACTTTTAAAAAAAATATTTGTATCTTTGAAAATTCAATTAATTAAATGTCTAACCTTAAATTTTAAAATCATGAAAAAGAAAATTTTAACTTTATTTGTTGCAATAATTATATCAGGAGCAATTTTTGCTCAGAATAACTGCATTGCTAATTTTGGTGATACTATTGTTAGTACTTATGAATATATTTTTCATGCAAGCTCGTGGGGAGATCAAAATACATGGATTTGGGATTTTGGCGATGGGACACCTGTTTCAACTTTACAAAATCCTTCCCATACATATTCTGATACCGGTGTTTATGATGTTTGTCTAACTGTTTATAACATAGAACTTAACGATACTCTTTGTTCTGATACTTTTTGTGAAAACATAACCATACATCCTAATTGTATAGCTGATTTTTATTATAATTCTGTTAATATTTTTGAGTATCATTTTCATACAAATCAGTCAGGAAGTCAAAACACATGGGTTTGGGATTTTGGTGATGGGAATATAGCAACAGATGCAAATCCTGTCCATACTTATGCTAATGGTGGTGTTTACCATGTTTGTCTTACTGTTTATGATATAAATATTAACAATGACACTCTTTGTTCAGATACTTATTGCAAAAATATAAACATAGATACTGCTTTTAATTGTGTGGCTAACTTTGAATATGCCGATAGTAGTTATGACGACCACTATAACTACTTTTTTAATGCATATAATTATCAGGTGGACCAAAACACATGGAACTGGGACTTTGGCGATGGAAATGTATCAACAAACAATAGTATAACACAATTTCATACATATACTGATACAGGAACTTATGAAGTTTGTCTGACTGTTTATTACATAATACAATCTAATGATACTCTTTGTTCTGATACTTATTGTGAAAGCATAACCATACATCCTAATTGTATGGCTGATTTTTATTATAATTCTGTTAATGTTTTTGAGCATCATTTTCATGCAAGTCAGTCAGGAGGAGCTCAAAATACATGGGTTTGGGATTTTGGAGACGGAAATGTAGCAACAGGTGTAAATCCTGTCCATACTTATTCTGATACCGGTGTTTATCAGGTTTGTCTGACTGTTTATGACACAACGTTTAACGATACTCTTTGTTCAGATATTTATTGTGAAAATATAATCATAGATACTACTTTTAATTGTGTGGCTGACTTTTATTATCATTATATGGAGGATTCTATTGGTGGTTATCATTTTTATGCAAATAATCAGCAAGGAGACCAAAATACATGGTTCTGGGATTTTGGCGATGGAAATATAGCAACAAGTGCAGATATTGTCCATACTTATACTAATAACGGTGTTTACCATGCTTGTCTGACTGTTTATGATATAAATATTAACAATGATACTCTTTGTTCTGATGTTAATTGTGAAAGTATAATTGTTGCTGATAATAGCGATACTATTATAAATCCACTAGGCCCTGATACATTATTTGTTGATACTATTACAACAAATCCTGTTGATTCCTGTATTATTGATTATATGCTTCCTGTTGACAGTGCTTTTGTTGATAGTTTTACAGTGCTTGACTCAAATACAGTGCTTGTTGTTTGGGTATTCTGGCAAAATGGAACAGATACAACAATAACAGTAGAATATTCTTATATTTTTCCGGGAAGTAATATTATTTATTTAACAATTTATTGTGATAATGGCTTCAAAACTCTAAATGCAACTACTGTTGTTGATGTTATAAATATTCAATATGAAGATATTAATGACATTACAGAAAATGAAATAAACAACAATTATTCATTACTAATTTATCCTGTTCCTGTTATTGATAATTTGAATATTAAAGCCAATTTAAAATCCGGCACAAAATTAACTTTAACTATAACCAATATAATGGGACAACAAATGGTAACTTACGATTTTACATTAAGTAAAGGAGAACATCTGATTAAAATGCCTGTTAATAATTTATTAAAAGGAATTTACTTAATTAACATTACTTCTTATGATGGCAAAATTAAGACCATAAGAAAATTTGTAAAATAAACCTTACTCTTTTTTTGAGCCAATATATCTGTAAAAAAAATATTCGTATCTTTGAAAATTTTATAGTAATATTTTTTCAATTAGACAAAAAAATATTATTAAATATAACATATCTCAAAAATATGTCAGTTTTTTTTGATAAAAAATCTGATAAAAAATTTGGAATTTATATTTTTTATTTGTAGTTTTGTAGCGATTATTGTAATATTTAATATGTCAAAATTTTTATTATGACTTTATTTTCAAAAATATTCACTTTTTTATTATTACTTTCCTCTCAAAATACCAATGGTTGCAGAGAGACCCCAGTGAAATATTCCGCTTCGCGGAATTTCACGGGGCAGGGAGAGAGAGAGACTAATCACCCGCCTTAAAATACATTTCTTTAAAATTTATAATCTTTAACATTAAATTTAAAATTATTTTATTTGTTAACTTAAAAAAAGGAGAAAAAAATTATGAAAAAATTATTTTTATCTATTGTTTTAATTATGTTTTCTTTTATTTCTTTTGGCCAATGGAATCAGCAGTTTGGATGGCCCAATCAGTTTAATGCCATCAAAACAAACGGGACAGTAAACAGTGTAGGTGTCGGAGATTTTAATAGCCCAATTAATATAAGGGCACGGTTACATGTAAACTCAAATTTAATGCCTGCTGAATGGGATGGGGGGTTTTGGTGGTGGCATATTTATCTTAATTTGCATTACAGTAAAGGTAACCTTTTCCGAACTGACGGTTCAGATGCTGTAGAAAACAACTGGACTATGTGGACAGGACCAACCGGTAGCACTACTGAAAAAGCAAAACTTTTTGTTGATACTGATGAAGGTGCAGATGATTTTTCTATTCAAGCCACTATTGATGATATGATATTTAATACCGGCGGACCAAATGAACGGGCAAGGATATTGGGTAGTAATGGTTTTGTTGGCATTAATACGCCTACACCAACAGACAGGGTTGAAATTAATTCAGCAATAGCTGATATAAGCGGTTTAACATTTACCCAGCTTGACAACAGTGTAACACCTCTTGCCAATCCAAGCAGTGGAGTATTAAGTTTAGATGAAAATGGCAGAGTAATATGGGTTGAAGGTGGTGGCGGAGGAGGTGCAGATTTAGACTGGGATTATATTAGTTCTAATCCTGATATGTTCTCTATTCCGGCAGGTAATGTAGGCATTGGCTTAACAACACCAAATTTCTTGCTTGATGTAAACGGTGATATTGATATATTACCGGCAACAAGTGCATATTTTATTGATGGAAATGCAGTATTAAAATATCATGGAGATCCTTTTGCAATACCTTCTACAACTAATATCTTTGTTGGTGTAGGCGCCGGGAATAATAATACCTTAGGTGCCAACAACGCTTTTGTAGGACACAATGCTGGTCATAATAATACTATAGGGCTAAGAAATACTTGCCTTGGAGATAGTGCAGGATTTTCAAACAAAATTGAATCTGATAATACGTTTATTGGGTTCAATTCAGGTTACAATACAATTTCGGGTCCCGGAAACACTTTTGTAGGAGTAAACACAGGTTTTCACAATACTACAGGAGAAGGTAATATTTTCATGGGTGTTGAAACAGGATATAATAATACTACAGGGGATTATAATACTTTTGTTGGAAACTTAACAGGCAGACAAAATACTACAGGAAGAGGAAATTGCTTTTATGGGAAACATGCAGGTTACAGTAATACTACCGGAATTGGAAATGTATTCGTTGGTTCTCATAGTGGTGTTCAAAATACAACAACTAACGTAAACATATTTTTAGGAAATTATACGGGAGTAGATAACACAGGTGACACAAACATTTTTATTGGAAGTGAAGCGGGCTTAATAAATGAGGGAACAGGTAATATATTTTTAGGTAATTTTGTGGGAATGGAACATACCAATGGGGATAACAATACTTATATTGGTCATAGAGCACAAAACCTTGCTTCTGATTTTACAAATACAACTGCTATAGGTGCCAATACAATAGTTACTGCAGATAATACTATGATACTGGGGGATATTAATGTAAATGTAGGCATTGGTTTGTCGGGTGTTACACCTGCTCCGCAAAACACACTTGAAATAAATGCACGTGATATTAATGGAAATGTTGTGTCTGATGCCAGTGGCTTACGTTTTCGCCAGCTTACTTCGTCTTCTCCATTTACTATTCCTGCTCCTCCCGGGGTTCTTTCTGTTAATGCAGACGGTGATGTGATTTATGTAGATGCTGCCGATGGCGGAGCAGGTGATGATGACTGGGACCGTGTTGGTGAAGATATTTTTACAGGAACAACAGGACTTAATATTCCTACATTAGCTACCGGTAATGTCGTAATTGGTGCCCAGACACCTTTTACGATTAATGATCCTTATCCGCTTGTTTCACCAAAGTTAAGTATATTACAAACATTACAAGATATTAATGAACATACTGTTGCTGTTAGTATTGAAAATCAAGATACTGGTTGTATTGGTTTAGTATGCAGAGTAACAAATCCAA
>Ga0307990_1004662_pt1 | contig 10033 bp, 19 predicted proteins | sample EllFjometagen129_FD_203168 | JGI IMG/M metagenome (GOLD analysis project Ga0307990, IMG submission 203168) | Marine microbial communities from Ellis Fjord, Antarctic Ocean - #129 | ecosystem: Environmental > Aquatic > Marine > Unclassified | place: Southern Ocean | collected 2014-10-08
CCCCCCTGTAAAGGAAGTAACACTAACTAGGGAAACCTAAATGTCAACTATAGTAGTAGCGCATAAGATACGCTTAAGACCAAATGCTATTCAGAAGAACTATTTCTGTAGAGCGAGTGGCACTGCTAGGTTCACATTTAATTGAGGACTTAGTATGTGGCAGACTCAGTACTCTAATGTAGAAACCATTAGCCTTTAACCTTAAAAAGCTATTCAGACAAACAGCTAAGACAGATTTGTCTGGGCATCTGAAGTTACTAAGTGCGCTGCAGAGCAAGCATTTAGTGACCTCAGTGCAGCTTACCAGATGTTCTTTAAGAAAATAACTAGGTATCCAAAGTTCAAATGTAAGGGCAAAAGTAAAGACAGCTTTTACATCAGTAATGACCAATTCCGACTTGAAGGTAAACGTATAAGAGTACCTAAGTTGGGTTGGGTTAAAATGCGAGAAGCCCTTAGATATGAGGGTAAGATATTAAGTGCACGTATATCTCGAACGGCAGATCAATGGCATGTTTCAATTACTGTGGAAATTCCTGAACCAACCTGCAAATGCGAAAGCCAAGCACAAGTAGGTGTATACTTAGGAATCAACACATATGCTTTTCTATCTGACAATCAATATGTACTAGCACCAAAACCTTTGAGAACACTAGAAAACAAGTTAGCTAAGCTGCAGCGTAAACTTGCTCGTAAAGTTAAGGACATGTGCGACTGTGGGAACAATATGGATCGAGATCTAAATGCAGCTATCAATTTAATACTAATCACTACCGGCGGCTTGCCGAGAAGTTACGCCTGTGGACAGAGTCACCTCTAGGACATTACTAGTTCAAACAGTATAGTCACAATTTGGTGGGAAGACTTTATTACACCGTGCTGGAAAGGGCCAAAGAAATGATTTACTACACAGCAGATGAGCATTATGGACACAGTAATATTATTAGGCACTGCAATCGACCTTTTGACAATGTGGAGGAGATGAACGCAGCCTTAATAGCTAATCATAATGCCAAAGTAAAGAATGATGATGACCTCACTATTCATGGAGGAGACTTCGCTTGGTACAAGAAAGAGGACGATGTAATAAATCAACTTCAACTACTTCGAGGTAAACATATACTAATTCGAGGTAACCATGACTACTGGATGCCTAAGTTCCTACCAAGTCACGGACAGTACAGAGAGATAATGGAGCACACCTATAACAAGCGGCAATTAGTTGTAATCTTTCACTATGCAATGCGTGTCTGGAACAAGTCCCACTACAACAGTTGGAATCTGTATGGACATAGCCACGGAACACTCCCACCAGTAGGTAAGCAGCATGACATTGGGGTAGATAACAATAACTTTGCTCCAGTCTCTTATGATGAGATTGAAGCTATTATGACTACTCGTGATAATAATGCGGGGTATCTGCCTAGATAGGAGATAATTAAATGAAAAGGTATAGGCAGGCTGTATGTGGGTATAAATATTGTCCTAGATGTCAAAAAGTACTTAGCGCACCTCACTTTCATAAGAATGGAGGCACTAAAGATAATCTTAGTCCTTATTGTATAATCTGTAGAAGAGACTTTGTTAAGGGTATAAAGCCTTCTCCTTTCAGAAATTATAGTTTCTTCATATGTGCAGATTGCCATACGATTAAATATATAGACTGTATGAAGTTTAAAGATGCAAAGCGAACTAAACCCACAAATACATGTATTCCTTGTGCACTTCTAAGCCATTCAGAATACTGTAAACGACTAGACACTAATGGTAAAACCAAGAAGCAAAATTATACTAAAGCGCATAGGAACAGACATCCTGAGAGGATTAGGCAACAGCTTAAAAACTTAAGAGATCGGGGTATTTCTGAGATTAGTGATACTTATATCAAGAAGTTATTAGACACAGAGTGTAAGGCTCTACCTAGAAGAGATATGACTCCAGAACTAATCGAAGCTAAACGTCAACAAATACTAACCTTCCGAGCTATAAAACAAGTCAAACAAGAACTAAAAAACCTAAAGGATTAAAGCGGTGTTAAATTATAGATCACAAATACTTAACATGTTCGATCACCTAACCTCACTGATTGATGAAGCTTTTCAGCCTGAAGAAGCTGGAAACATTAAGCAGATAGTCAGGGATGTTAAAGAGGCTACTGTATTTGAACTTCCACAGAATGGTCAATTTATTGAAGGGCAGAACCTATATGACCTGATGGAGGATGACCTTTTCAACATGCCATTCCCTTCAACACTTTTTGAGTTCCCTTTTGACGATATTTACTTCAAACCAGGAACAAACACTACAGTATCTTCCAAACGTGCCGTTCTAATACTCGATTCACAGCAGTTAGAGCATCACCCAACAATTAAACAGGTACTGCGACAACGCCCTGAACTGACACACCCTGATCACCCAGGATTCTTAATGGTGCTACCGATCTCCTACATGGATGCAGACTGCTCCTTTAAAGAGGAAATACTATCTCCTGAGTTCTTAGAAATGACTGGAGATGCAAAAGGTGCATGGACTCCGTCACCAGTCTGGGCAGTCATCGAGAAAGTGACTAAGGGTGAAGACTTAAAGCAGCAACACGAACGCCAGGCTCAGCAGCAAGACCTAGGACCTAACGCAGTCATACTGCCATTCTTTGTCAGATTGTATCCAGTTGCTAGTAGCCTGTTTGAACATTACATGGAGCAGGATGAAGAAGCTTTTGAAGAAGCGCATCGCCACATGCTCAGCGATGTAACTGATGAGGTAGTAGCTCTCTGTAACTTCTTAGTGACATTGAGCTGCACCAACGTAAAGACCCATAAACAAGCAGCGCCAGCAAAGCTCAACAAGAAGCGAGCTAGGACAGGTAAGCATTTAATCCCCGAGATACATACCTTGGTGATTATTAACACACAGCCTAGTACTAACGCTCGTGTCAATCAACAAACAGAGAATTATCGAGACAGAGTCTCTCCTAAGGCACACCTAAGACGTGGCCACATACGCCGTCTACTAACAGGTAAACGGACCTGGGTGAGACCAAGCATGATTGGGAGCATTCCAAAAGTGCAATCAACATATATTTTGTGGTAACAATCCCCACAAACCTAAATGAAAAGTGAGACTAATATGAGCAACGATGAGAATAAATACTCAGCAGTAACAGGTGCCGAAGAGCAAGTAGACTTAGAAACTGTAGAAGCCTACTACGAGCCTCCGCAACAATGCCAAGCTACTCAGGACTCTGAACTCCGTGCACGCTTACTGGATCCGTCCAAGCCTAAGACAGAATTGGAATGGTTTGCTATCCGTGAGATAACAAACTACCAGGAGCAGCTAATTATTATAGCTAAAGAGCTTCGTAAGCGTCTGGACTCTGAGGAAGGTAAGGATCAACTAGATCCTCTGATCCAGAAGGGTGAGGACGAGCTCCCAAACCTGGACGACTACGAGGTCCTACCACCCGCAGAAGATCCTACACATTGTAATTACTATCAGCATGCTCTCCGTGAGCTGAAAGCTCTTGGCTACATATCTTTGGGCACGCCTCAAGAATCAGGCCCTAACTCATGGATCCAGGAGAATATCCTAGAGTTACTTAGTGTCTTTGCTACTCAAGGCCATTCAGGTAGTAGCGCCCCATACTGTATTAGCCTTTTTGAGAAGCTTGCCAAGTTTGAACCACTCGCCCCACTAACAGGTGAAGATAGTGAGTGGGCAGAGCCTGAGGTAGGGATGTATCAGAATAAGCGTTGTAGTAGAGTCTTTAAAGATACCAAAGGTGGTACAGCCTACAACATTAGGGGAAAGATATTCCGTGAACCTAATGGCTCCTGCTACCAGAGTAGGGATAGCCGTGTAAACATTGAGTTTCCTTACACACCCGAGACAGAGTACGTAGATGTCCCTGAACTTAAGGAAGAGGAACAGTAGGCAATGCACTTAGCCTTATCCCTTAAAGAGTCAGTAACTGTAGAGGTTATGGGGCTCAGAGCTGAAGTACCACTTACAGGCTTAGCAGATGGATGTATTGGATGCTGCTTAGTATTCAAGGATAAAGAGTCTGCTGCTGAGTATGCTGGTGATGGTGGTGTTATCCAGGAGATTGCGATAGTGGAGGAGGAATAATGGAACGGTATGAAGTAGACGCTATGAACACTAAGGTAGTACATCTCTCACATGCTACGGAATCTATATATCCTAAGCTAATATGTGGGCATGATATGTACGTTGATGTCTGCATTCCTGTGAATGTTCAGAAGACTACCAAGAAAGTAACCTGTCCTCAGTGCTTAGCTATTAAATCTGCCTGCTCTATGGAGGATCACAGAGACTTAGTATATGCCTTAGCAGAGATAAAGCAGCTATGCCGGCAACGTATGCTCAATGAGCTCAACTCTGCTGAGCTACTTAAATCAGTATACAAAATTTCTATGAGGTTTGCTCATGGAATACATATAGGAGAGGGGTAATGCGTAGTAGAGACAATACCTTCAAATTAATCATGAAGGAGTGCGGTTACGATCCAGATGAACCAGGTTTGTCTGGGAAGCATTTGCAGGTAGTTAATGTTGCACGATGTGCTTGGCGAGAACAACAGAATGAAATCAATCGCCTACAAGATAAGATTGCGAACTTTAAAAATTCTTTTAACGATCTATAGGGGGTCCACATGCAGTACGGAGAACGAGACTTAGAGTCTTTAGGAAACACATTTCATAAACACCTAACCGCTATGACCTTAGAGAACTTACACTCTAAGGCTGCTATAGCAGCAGAACTAGCTTATAGAGATCTGCTTATTGATGCTTATAGAGATCTGCTTATTGATAATTTATTAGATAAGCAGATAGAAAAGGATGAGGCCATTACAGAGAATACCTCTGATGGATTCCACACCTTTAAAGAATTATATGACTTTCGCAAGCTATATAATGCAGCACTGTTTAATCAGTTGGCTAAGCAAGGTAAATGTGACGTGCATAAGTCACAATATCATAATGATGGTGAGAAATGCTTTGGCGGAGGGTGGTTTATCGTTGTAGCAATTCTACCTGAGGGCCAGATCTCTAACCACTATGAGATGGCAGACTGGGACTTGTTCCAAATCCCAGAAGTACCAGAAACCTTACACCCTTTTGATGGATATACCTCAGAAGATGTAATGAAGCGCCTCATTTCTTTCTGTTTATATGAAGGTGAATGATTATGCCAGACAAATTATATAAAAAGGTAGGAAGTCGTTATAAGCCTATAGGGGTGGAGTTTACAGGTTTCCCTGCAGATGGTATTTGGTTAGTACAGGATGGTAAGCGGAGTTGTATGATCCGCTTAGGTGCAATACAAGACTCTCCCAAAGTACAGGCCTTGCCTTATGCAGTACTAGCTGAGGAGTTCTTAGAGCAAATGAACTTTGCTGAGGCTGCAAGCATAACTGATCGAGTACGTCAAGTAGCAGCATTCTTTGCTAAGAAAGCGGAGGATGTATGAGTGCTTGTGAATGTGGTGCAGAGACTACTCACGGCTTATGCCCTAAGGGTTGCCATATAAGGGGCTCTAAGCCTAAACCAAAACCAAAACCTAAATTAAAAAAGCATGAGAGAAGTACTTGAACATCTACATAACCGGCTTCCTAGCATCATTCTGCATGGTTTTTCTTAAAGGTATTCAACATCAAAATGTAATCGGAGGCCACTATAAAATGGCCTTCACTTTTTCATACCTAATGGCAATAGCGGATGTAACTCTGGTCTGGTTAGTAGCTACTAACGGTACTCGATTAATAATCCCTTCAGGAGCAGGTGCTTCTATCGGGATTGTAGCATCCATGTACATACACCGTAAATATGTAGCAAAGAGAAAGAAATATTGTGAGTGATAAATTTAATAAATAATTAATAATCCCAGCAGGACTTAATATCCCGACTCCCAGCATCAGTATCTTATCAACTAAACCTTATAGGAGACAGAAATGAACACACATTTTACCAACACAGGACTACACCCCTCCGCAGTATGTAAAAACTTACTGCAAGGTATGAAAGTCACAGTCCCTTCTTCATACCACAGTGTACCTAAGCCTACTATCACCTTAGTAGATCTTAATAATGACCCAAACAACGTATACCATAAGAAGGTATGCCAAACAAAAACATTCATGGAAGTGTTCCGGTACTTATGCACTAAATACCCTGACTTTACTATGAAGCACCTAATGCATTATTCAGGTCTGAATTATCATGCCCTCATGACACAGGCTAAGAAAGATAGATTCTCTCGTGGGTGGGTCTATAAGTTATTCTGTGCAGGAATACTTACTCTAGCAGAAATATTAAAGTTTGAAGATGCTACAACGTATGACGAAGACGCACCAGAGACTTACACTAAAGATGATTTTGAGCTTATGAAGAAAGGCTACTTTACGCACCTCAGTAGTCGGCCCGCATTCCTTGATCTACCTAAGATCAAACTGCCTGACGTATCATATAAGATATTCCCGAATACTTATACTAAAAGGGAAAAGATGGAGGTATCAACTACCCCAGACTTTAACTTCTTAGATTGTGGGGATAGCACTCCAAAACGAGTACCAACACGAACCAACGTGGCTCCTAAGATGGAGACACGTTACTTGATTTATGATGAAGGTAACTTAGTAGGTATCTGTTCATCTCAAGAGCGTGCAGATGTCGTAGCTCAGTTCTTAGTTCTATATGAAGGCAATGTGGAAGAAATTACTACTCTAGTAGACATCAACGAGTAGTAATGAACGACACTATAAACGCTCTCTTTGAGATCGTGGGGGCAGTTATGGTAGCACGTAACTGCCTCACTCTATATAGACACAAGGCTGTGCGCGGTATATCAATACTGAGTACAGCCTTTTTCACTGGCTGGGGATTGTGGAACATTTATTACTACCCATCATTAGGCCAACTACTATCCTCTCTCGCAGCAGTTGCATTAACGTTCTTTAACCTAATCTGGGTATTCCAAATGATTTACTACAGAAGCAAAGCGTAAGGACAACCACTACTGGGACAGGGAAGACTCAGGTCTTGAGTAGAGCTAAAGAACAGTTGATCAATATCTGAACGAACCTGCACTAAATTAGTACTTACATAGTTTTGTGTAAGTATTAGGAAGCAGGATTTAAGATTAGCTAATAAGCAACTATGTATTGAACTAGACAATCTCGAGAATTTCTATAAGACCAATAAAGACTTACGTGTCCGTATAAAGGTCTTACAAAAGGAAAGGATGGAAAAACATGCAGCAAATAAAAGTACTGATTAATAGATGTTACGGAGGGTTCTCTGTAAGTAAAGACCTATTAAAAGTTCTAGGTCTTGAGGGACACTTGGACAATAAGATGCTAGGCATAGTCTCAGACGATAGCAATGCTTATCGCTATGAGCCCTACCTAATAGAAGCGGTTGAGAAGCTTGGTCTTGAGAAGAGCTCAGGAGAGTGTGCTCAACTAGACATAGTTACGGTGTATCTAGGAATTCACATTAACTCCGACGATGGTATGGAGAGTGTTGAAGTTGGAGGATATTCACTATGACAAAGATATTCAAGTACGACATCACAGGTCTAATACAAGCTACCTCTCCAGGAACTAGACCCATTGTTGTAGACATGCCTATTAAAGCAAAGATCCGCAAGGTAGGTATTCAGAAAATAAGTGGCATGCAGAAGATCTGCATCTGGGCTGAGGTTGATCCCAAGGAGCAAAAGAGAGAAGACCGCTTCATAGAATATTTTATGACTGGTCAAGACATTCCTACAGACATGGGTGGGGCTCGTAAGTATCTAGATACTCTGCTAGTAGCAGAGGACACCTTCGTTTTACACATTTACGAACGTATTAATTAGCGGAGAGCACATGATAACACTTAAATTTTATCGGATTAAAGAGAAGGGACCCCGACACGGACAGGACATATTGTACTTCCGAAAGGGATGCTACTCCTTTGAAGTAGTAAGTACTGATCTAGCTGCTGCTACAGTAATAGTAGAATGGCAAGAGTACATTAATGGAGACCCTACAGGTTGCTGTGAGGATGAAAACTTTACACCTCCTGATGACACTTGGGAATTAGCCTATCTCAATGGTAATACCGGAGAGATTCTGGATGACCTTACCTTATGGATCTCCCATGACACCCTTGAGATTAAGTTCAATGGTGAGGGTGAGGACGAGGAATCGAATCTTGAACCAGTACCCGAACATTCCTTGCCAATATTCAAACAATATCTGCGAGACAATCTATCTTCTAAAGATGACGAGGTTACGAGAAATACTTTAGATATCTTGTATGAGCTCAGTAAGCAGCATCACCCTAAGGCACAATTAAGTATTGTCAGTATCTACTTACTGTATGTAGAGGCTCAGTACCGTTTAGAAAAGGGGCTGTTCCTCATAACACTGGATGAAAGCAACCTACTAACCAGTACAGCACTAGGTTGTAACCTTGCTGATGCCGAGATATTCAATGAAGTCTATAACGACATCTGTGGCCGGCATATATCAATCTGTATCAGTGAAGGAATGGGAGACTTAGGTAAGTAGCCTAAGGAGATACTTATGGCAACCCAAAAAGCATCAGTAATAGATATCAAACGTTGTAAGGGTAAAATATTCTTACATGCAAAGGTAGAGACAAAATACTGGTTCCGTAAGAACACAATGCATGAAGACATATTCGTATGTAGCATGCTGACTCCAGGTACTTGGGTAAGTGGTAACAATGGGATAATTATGTTCGGTATTCAAGAACTCATGGAACGCTATGAGTTATTACTAGGTCTTGAGAACTTCAGGGCTAATGAAAAATTAGATAAGGAGCAAAACAAATGAAAAGAAATTACATGTTAGATATCGAAACTTTGAGCTATGCGTCAAATGCCGCTATTACCTCAATTGGAGTAGTGGCATTTGACTTTGAGAGCAAAGTTATCACAGACGCCTTCTATGAGGTGGTGGATTTACAATCCTCTGTAGCAGCAGGGGGAGTAATAGATGCAGACACAGTGATGTGGTGGATGAAACAGAGTGATGAGGCTAGAGCTGAGTTTGCAAAACCAAGTTCTCACCTAGCAGCAGTACTTCATGATTTAACTCTGTGGATGGATCTTCATGGGCTAGCTAAGTCAGACCGCTGCATCTGGGGTAACGCAACAACCTTCGACAACGTGATTTTAGCAAATGCTTACAGCTCTGTAGGTATGGATAAGCCTTGGTCTTACTCAAGTGATCGTTGTTACCGCACAATCAAGAACCTTGCACCTCACATCAAGCTTGAGCGAGTGGGTACACACCACAACGCACTTGACGATGCTAAGAGCCAAGCACTACACCTCATCAACCTATATGAGGAACTTGGTCTTAAGGCTGAGTAGGAGGTCCTGTGAAAGTAGAAAAAATACGAATACTAGCTACGGATCTTGGTCTCAAACCTGAGGTACATGAGGCAGTAGATATAATAGAAGGTAATCTAGGTTACTACAACTTCACAGAAAAAGGTAAGCAAAAATACATAACTGAGCACGCAGAGCGACTTAAAGAACTGAATATCATAATTGGTAAGCGACTCCAGGTAGTACTTCCAGAATATAAAGATCACCAATTCAGTTATAGCCGTATCTCTAGGTGTTATTACTGCATAACTATTTATAACCCAGACTTTGAATAGGAGCTAAAGAACAGTTGATCAATATCTGAACGAACCTGCACTAAATTAGTACATAAGTAGTACTAAATAATTACTTAAATGTGTAGGTAATAAACCCCCTGTAAAGGAAGTAACACTAACTAAGGAAACCTAAATGTCAACTATAGTAGTAGCGCATAAGATACGCTTAAGACCAAATGCTATTCAGAAGAACTATTTCTGTAGAGCGAGGGGCACTGCTAGGTTCACATTTAATTGAGGACTTAGTATGTGGCAGACTCAGTACTCTAATGTAGAAACCATTAGCCTTTAACCTTAAAAAGCTATTCAGACAAACAGCTAAGACAGATTTGTCTGGG
>Ga0307990_1004663_pt1 | contig 10030 bp, 14 predicted proteins | sample EllFjometagen129_FD_203168 | JGI IMG/M metagenome (GOLD analysis project Ga0307990, IMG submission 203168) | Marine microbial communities from Ellis Fjord, Antarctic Ocean - #129 | ecosystem: Environmental > Aquatic > Marine > Unclassified | place: Southern Ocean | collected 2014-10-08
ACCCATTGAACTCCCCTGAGAGCACTTGAGTTTTTCCTTCGCCATTTTTTCTTTTGCGTTGAACGCCGTGCTTGGCGGCGATTGCATCCAGTTTACGTTCAATTTCAGCCTGTTTTTCAAACGCCTTGTCGGCGACTTTGAAGAGCCGTTCCTTTTCCTTGAGGGCTTCCGCACTACGAACAGGTTTTGATTTGTCTTTGACTGGTTTGAGTTCGCATAGCTGAGGACGTATTTTTTCTAGTTTTTTCGCCCAGCGTACATTCGGGTCTTCTTTTTCTACCGTTGAAATAGAAGAAGCGGGTGCTGTGGCTTTGTCCTCTTCTACCTTCAGCCATTCCGCGAAAGTTGGCACATCCATTTCCGGCATGCCTGCCTCTCGCTGAACCTTATTGAAGTTTTCCTGTGATTTTATTGCGGCGTTATACGCCGACAATTGTTCAGTAGTCTGCGCCTGAGACAGCGCACAGACACATGCTAATATGATCGAACCAACCAACATCTTCCTCATCGTCTTTCTCCTTGTTTTTATTTTTCCTTCGCTAACGCCGCCGATGACTCTCGGAAAACTACAGGAGAATGAACTATGAGCAATGAAACTAAATCTTCAGAGAGCAACCCCGTAGAGTCTATGGGATTGTTAGAGCGAACGTCTAATGAAATGTGGAATATTTGCGCCGACACCTGCGTTGACCAATTCAATGACGAGATCGACAACGAAGAATGGACGAAGCGCGTCGAGAAATTCACTGAAGTGTTGGCTAACTTTCAACGGGAAACGTTTCCGACAAGGAAGCTCTAACGTTACGCGTCACTCTGAGCGGGCGGAGCCAGCGATAGAGTGAAGGCGTTGGTTGGAGCTATCTGAAGTATTTGCTGAAATCCAGCTCATTTCTCTTTTCGTATCTTTTTAGGAATGGCAGAAAAGTTTCTTTTTCTGGGCAGGTATTTATTGCCTGAGCGAGCATTAGGTAACAAACGTTGGCACCCCCTTCTCCCGCTTCAAAAAAATCTTCATATGCATCTGCCCTTTCTTTTATTGAGACAAGAGATGCAATGAGTAATGGAAGGCAATCTTTGTAGATAGAGCTGTTTTGCTTAATACACTCCGCCCCATTGATTACAAGTGATGCCTTTTTAGACATTAGAGCGGACTTTACGGCTAATTTGGACAATGGAGTATTGTATTCTCCTAGAGCAATTGCACCAATTGTTAAGTTCTTATTTTCAATATTCGAAAAAAAGTACTCTGTCCCTAGCCAAGCACCAACATCATCATCAGGGAAAGCAAATGCTAAAGTTGAATATGCTAATGACCGAACGGTGATGTTCGTGTGTTGCGCCGCCATCTCTTTAAGAAAAGCTTTGGCAGATTGGAGGGTTTCTTTATCAGTAATTTTGTCATTATATGGGATAAGCTTTGCCAGCTTTTTTGTGGAATCTTTTTTTGAGGTTCCATATAAAATATAAGTCGCAACTACGCTGTCTGACGACTTTATATCACAGGTTGAAATAGCGCTCTCTATATTGACTTCATTCACTTGTCTTTCCGTTATATTTAGTAATTTTTTCAAATCAAAAGCGCTCGCCGACATAGCAAGCATCAATATTGCGCAGAGCAAGTAACTCTTTTTCATAATATCTCCTTAATGTTAATAGTAGTAAAATGCATAATCTTTGCAGTTCCATTGTGCCAAGTGATAAGGCTCTGGCCCTTTCAGGGAATTGTAATACTGGACCCTGTTGTCAAATTCAGATTTAAAAAGCTCTTCTGATCTATCAACTCTTCCAACACTTGCGGGGCCAACAGTGCCATCAACCCAACCAAGACTGCCCCATAACCCAATTGTCGCATAGTATGGCAAAACAGCGACAACTGCTCCGACTAGACTGTTTGCGTGTAATCCGATTGCTGTAAGCTGTGATCGCCCTCCGTCGCCAGTATAATATGCCCCCAAATCATAGTGATTCGGGATAAAAAACAGCAAACACTCCCTTTGTTCTTGTGTCATTCCTCCCGTTAATATGTCCCGTTCAAAAATTGCTTGTTCATGGCATTTCTCAGCACCATTTGGGCAATTTGCACCTGCAAATATTTCTAAAGCACGGAATGTTATAATCACCATAAAAATTGCTTTTTTCATATTTCTCCTTCGTTTTTCTCCAACGTAAAGTTAGATAGCCTGACGCTTGTGGATTGGCCAAACCTTGTGGAATTAGTGGAAGGTCTATCTCAACGACTTGTTAGCTGTCTGGGGTTTAATTATTTAGTTTTCCTACCATCTATCTTTCGCATTCCTGGTCGACACCTTATGCATAATTTGAACAAATTCTGTATCAACTTGTTATACAGAAATTTTCAAATTTGCCGATCGAACCCCGTCTGTGTTACGGCCTCGGCCGTCCAAATCCTTCGGATTCGGCCGTCCTTCGGCCTACACAGACGTTTCGATTCTACCTTTATAGGTCGACTTGTAAATTTAATTTTTTCTTCAGCTAACGTCAAGCATCACCCTGAGCGCGGCGGAGCAAGCGATAGGGTGAATGCTCTTGTTATGCTTTTTTTCTTTTTGGTGTAGATTGCAATAGCCCCTGCGCTTTTTCTTTTAGTGCCTTTTTTTGATCTGGCTCAATCATGAGTTTGAAAAAGATCGTTTCTAAAATATCCATCATGTGTCCGATGGATTCTTCATCTGGCCTGTAACTTCTGTGAGCAGATGCGCTTCCCGCATCAATTACCGCTTCGAGCATAGCTTTCTCATCAGCATCAACAATTTTGTCTTCGACTAGTTTGTCTAATTTCTCATCAAATCGACCCTTGTCTCCAATTTTATCAACCATTAATTTGTCAATGGCAGTTCTCGTTCCGCTAGACGCGAGAAAAAGAAGTTCGTTGTCTATTGCACAGTAAACCTCGGATAGAATTTGTTGGTATTCTTTGGCAAGAGAATTATACCAACGTGGCTTTATTCGTTTTGTTAATGGGGGATGGTAATTAGTTTGGACAACATACGAATCTCCACCACAAGGTTGAGCATGTGTATCTATTAAATAGGTGGTTGTTCCACAGTCTTTACAGCGAACAACATTAAAGGTCATAAATGTTGATTCGGTGTTATCGTGATTAATTTTTTCTTGAGGTATTTGCCCATTTCCAATTGGCCAATGGCCAGTTTCGTGCTGGCAAATTCTGCAAACAAACCGTCTTGAGGGATCTGGGATTTTCATTGCCGGGGCTCTCTTATTTTGTTTCGTCTGATTGGTCAATAAAGCCTTGTATCATCCATCGAAAAAAAGGGATTAGAATTTTAAGAACCAAGAAATACAGCAGCGGAGGGATAGTAATCATTGAAATAGATACGGTAATGGCCATCATCCTTTCATCAGAACTAGAGTACCTGAAATAAAAGTAAAAATATTTGTAGTCCGAATCATATTTTTTAATCAGGCTTAAATACTCCTTAATTTCTGGTGAGCACTCTAAGGATTGAATGTTTTCCCGAGTCAAAGAATCCTCCCCATAAACATTTATTACACGTGTGAAATTATATTCTTTAAGTACTTTTCCCTGTTTGGACAGGCTATCTTTTGCGTATCTGTATTCTCGACTAAGATGCTGGTCTAGAACAGACCAGTCGACGCCTAAGCTGGACGTTAATCCCTTTAGTTTTTCGGAATCAGCGTCTTTTTGCTCGTCTTTTTGTCTGTACGCTTCTTTTTCAATGAAATAGTTAACGACATAATACCCGCTTATTAAAGATGGGATGATCGCTAATACCAAGATGACTAGATAAATTCTCCGCAATCCATTTTTTTAGGTTTAATTTTTTCATACGGTTCAATTTCTATTTGCGAGCATAACGTAAAGTTAGATAGCCTGACGCTTGTGGATTGGCCAAACCTTGTGGAATTAGTGGAAGGTCTATCTCAACGACTTGTTAGCTGTCTTGGGTTTAATTATTTAGTTTTCCTACCATCTATCTTTCGCATTCCTGGTCGACACCTTATGCATAATTTGAACAAATTCTGTATTAACTTGTTATACAGAAATTTTCAAATTTGCCGATCGAACGCCGTCTGTGTTACGGCCTCGGCCGTCCAAATCCTTCGGATTCGGCCGTCCTTCGGCCTACACAGACGTTTCGATTCTACCTTTATAGGTCGACTTGTAAATTTAATTTTTTCTTCAGCTAACGTCTGAAAGGAGCCTCGTGAAGTGTGCTTCATCTGGGCGACGGGCGTCATCACGTAGGCTCACTTGATTTGTTGGGATTATTTAATTCTTTTGGAGATTGGTATTTTTATATTGATATATGTCTCCCCATTTTCTGGCTCAATCTGTCCAAATTCTGGAGAAATACTTGCAAGTTTATGAGAATTGAAGACGGTGTCATTCAGGCAGTTCTGTAGTTTTTTGATTTGTTTTTCTCCAATCAACCAACCAGCAAGTTTCTGTATTTCTGCTTTGCTGAGTTCAGGTTCGTTTGGAAACACTGGCTCGAGAGTTGGCAATCGATAACGGCCTAGCAATCTTCGGTTTCTATATTCATTCTTGTAAATATGAACGTGGAGATCAAAGTTACCTGCTTCGTCGGCATGATCTGCTTTACGAATCTGGAATGAATAAGAGGCCATAGTTTGTTCCTGCTTTCTGCATGGAGATTTTGCACAGATTAAATTACAAGATGATTTCTATCTTTCTTCCCAAGAAATTCCCTGTATATACTCCGTAGCCATTGTTCTTTAACTGGATGTCTTGTGTGGCGTCTCTCCCGTAGTATTCTTCTTCAGTTCGATACTCAACCCTGATCAGTATGCCACCGCCATCCGGCTTAAGTTTAACAAAGATGACCTTAAGTTCATCTGAGTCATAAGAGGAAAAAGAATTATCATCATATGCGATCCAAACTTGGTCGCGCACTTTTTTTACAGAAATATCATTATTTTGCGGGATACGATTTATTACCACTGTTATTAGCATCCCAGAAAAAATTATCATTGAAGCAATGATTATCGCGTATTGATCGTTCCGGCTCATATGTATATTCCTTTCAGTTAATACGTTCTATATTGTCTTTCTCAGTAAAATGCGGATTTCTTTTCAGGAAATTTCATTCTCGTGGATACAACCCTTTTTCGTTTTTTGGTGGCACCGGGAGTTCTTTTTTCACCAAGTGGGCTAATAGTTTGGCTTCATGCCTCGGGTTCCACCCATCTTCATTTCCCTTCCAACAACTAGGGCATACCCATAGACCAAAGAGAACGCTCTGCTTTCCTTCGTATTTATGAGGACCATGCTGATATTTGTTTTCACAAAGGTCACAAGTTTGAATTATTTCATCTGGCATATTTTTCGCGTTATTTTAAAAAAGTGAGGGTCTATCTAGTTCTTCTTTTCTTTGACTAGTTTTGTCAAAATGATAACAAATATAATGATATATATGACCGCTAGCAGTAACGATGGAATCCATGAGCCTGTACTGTTCTCAATTGAATCTCCAATAACGCCTATGACAGCAAACCCAGCAAAAAAGATGATTACAGCTACAGCTGCAACAATGGCCGCCATTTTATTTTTCATCATCTTTCCTCTTTTTCGCGAGAGCACCATAAACGTGTCCGAAAATACCAACAATTACTGTTATAATAAAAAATGCGAGTAGTGTGGATAGGGCTTCTTTCATTTTATTTCTCCTTTTGTTCCCAACGTCCCGGATCACCCTGAGCGCGGCGGAGCAAGCGATAGGGTGAAACCGATTGTTCGCACTTATTTTTGTGCTTTTACTTTAAAGAATTTCTTGTCGCTGCCTATAGGCAATGACCACTGGACTGCATCAGCGGCATTTGTCCATGCCAAAAGGTCTTCTGATTGCTCAAGCTGGATTTGAAGCTGTGCCGTTTGGTTTGAACAGGAAACAAGCAACTCTCCAACTGCAATATTAAAGACCGCATTAGATGGGTATAGGTTGAACGAGTCTCCATTTTCACGAATGTACTCAATCAACTTTGTATCAGGGTCGGATGAGTCAAGCGGGCCATAACCATTGGTAACCTCAAACCCATCTGAAAAGCCATCCCCATCTGAGTCTGGGTTATTTGGGTTTGTGCCTAGGCTTGATTCTTCGGAATCACTTAATCCATCTTCGTCGCTGTCGATGCTACTAACGGTTTGAATGGCGAGAGGTGAAAATCCGCTACCATCTTCAACTGGCAACGAATTTGTGTTTTCTAAGACATTTTTTGCTGTGGAATCTAGGTGAGAATAGCTTTCTTTATGACTAGAGCCTTTTCCCGTAACTGTTACTGAGGTGCTTGTTCCAACCCATACAGAGAGTTCAACGCCAGAACTAACTACTGCGAAATCAACCATAGGATTGCTATCACCAGCGGAGAAATTGAAAAGGTCATTGCCATTGAAGTTTTTGAAATCTGATGCATCAACCCAGCCTGCACTGCTCCACGCAAATCCACCATAAGACTCTGGGGTTCCCGTATCGCTACCCGTGAAATAAAATTCTTCTGTTTCTGGGTCAATATTCATGGTCAATGCGGCATGGGATTCAGATGCGAGACAACAGGTTAAGCTTAATAAAGATGTGAGATACAATAGTTTGTTTTTCATTTTTATCCTTTTTGGTGCGAACGTTACGCGTCACCCTGAGCGCGGCGGAGCAAGCGATAGGGTGCATGCGCTGGTTCTGCATTTTTTAGTCATTGTTTTTTTAGGATCGATATTTCTCACCAGTGCATACTGCACAATATGCTATCCCTTCGTGGACATTTAATTTTTGGGTGGATTCATATTTGAGACTCAAATCCTTGCCGCATGTCCCGCAATGATTGCGGATACCATTTCTTTTCATCACGCCTCTGTCTATTTGCTCCATAATTCAACCCCTTTGGTTACTTGAAAATTTCATAGATATCGCTTGAGTTCGCAAGCAACATTGCTGCTCCAAGCATCAAAATAAGTAGTATGTGGATGCCGTGAACAACATGCGGTTTCTTGACCTTCAAGATGCGCAGAATCCCCCACAACAAAAAGGGAATCAGCCCAGTAATAATCCAAAGCCCAATTCCCATTCCCATTCGGTAGCCAAGGCCATCTTCATTGGCCGGTAAAAATAGTGAAATTAGAACAGCCAGACCCAGAGAGATTTTCCTCCAAGACAGGGGTTTCTTTTCGTCAGATGGAACATCATCAAGTTCTAGAGTCGTGTGCTTCCGTTTTTTTAATGCTTTCTTGATAGCGATAACTGCAAAAGTAATCAGAGCAACCAAAAACAATCCAATCCATTTTAGGTTGGAAAAAATGAAGAACAGGACTTTTTCTGCTTTCTCGTATCCTGCTGAAGATTTGAGCTCAATTACCGGAGTTACGGCAACTTTTTCCGGATCTGTTATGACACGAGCGGAGTACAAAATTTTGAAATAATCATCACAACGATTGTGGAGGTAATCTTCTTCACTTTCTCCCAGAAGGATTCCGCACCGGATATATTCATCTGCAATAACCTTGTGGCCATCAACCAACCGATTCCCGGTAATTCGCCACATTTGGTTGAGTTCACAGAGTATGGAAAGAGTGTCGTCACTTTCGGCGAGGCGTACTGAATCTTTAAGTCCTGGAAGACCTTCGATCTGGAAGAACTCTTCTTTGTCAGCATCTGTAAATGATGATTTATCACTGGGGTATGCACTAATTCGAATAGCATCAAACCCTTCTTGTCCGGCGGTAAGCATACTCAAGCCCGGAGTGCCGTAGTAAATTATGATTTGCGTATCACCCATACCTTCAGTGCAATACGTCCAACCATCAGGAAGAGTAAGCTGTACGAATCGACCGTTACCCGTCTTGAATGTGTATTCCGCTGCGAAGGCGATGGTTTGGACTGCGCAGGTAAAAAGTGCGAAGACAAGTAGGAAGCAGAAGCGGTTCGATTTTGGTTTTCTTATCATATTTTGTTTTCCTGCAGAACAGTTAATTGTATAGAATCGTTCCGTCTAACACCTTTGTGGCTCGGCGGAAACGACTCGCACTTTCCATTGCTTTAAAAACTGAATGATGTTATCAGAGAAGCATGAAACCCGTCAAGCGAGCAGATGAAATGACAAAGAGCGAGATTTCCTTTTGGCAACGCTATTGCCAGCAACTAATCGAGCTGAACCACATAGGAAAGGCGGGTTCGTATCTGACGAAATGGGCGCAGCAGTTTGTGTATTCATTGGAGGGAGTCCGTTTAAAAGCGGTGACGCAGGCGTTGGTCCGTCGCTGGGTTGAGGATTTAGACAGAAATGGGGATTTTGAGGGTTGGCAACTGCATCAAGCGCTCAAAGCGGTGCAGATTCTGATGGATAAGATGGTCGATTCGGCGGATCGCCCGCAGGTTGATTGGGATGAGCTAGGGAGTCTTTGCGAGGAACTGAAACCGGAGCATGTGACGCTGGCGCGAACCCAAAGCGCGGCGGAAATAGTGGAAAAAAGCCTTTCGAAGGCGGATTGCAGACTGGATGCGGAGGCGGCCGGTGCATTGCGAAAGCTCAGAGAGGTGATTCGTCAGCGAAATATGGCGATTCGAACGGAGAAAACCTACGCGGATTGGGCGGAGCGCTATCTGATATATAATGAGGGAAAATTGCCTTCATCGCCGCAACATGTGCCGACTTTTCTAAATTATTTGGCGTTGGAGCTGAATGTGGCGGCGGCCACGCAGGCGCAGGCGCTGAACGCGTTGATCTTTCTTTATCGCGAAGTGCTGGAGATGGACATTGGCGTGCTGGATACATTTAAGCGGGCGCGGCCAAGCCGTAAGTTGCCGGTGGTGCTGACTCGAGCCGAGAAGGATTTGCTTTTTTCGGTGATGTCGGGGACGTCCGGTTTAATGGCGCGATTGATGTACGGGACGGGCATGCGTTTGATGGAGTGCGTCCGGTTGCGCGTTCAACATGTGGACCTGGGCAATAACTTGATTCAGGTGCATGACGGAAAGGGCGGGAAAAATCGGGTGGTTCCGTTGCCGCAGGCCTATAAAGACGAGCTGATTGCACACTTAAAAATTCGAAAAATACAGCATGAACAGGATCTGGCGGCGGGTTTTGGGGAGGTGTTTATTTCGGATGGGTTGTTACGCCGATTTGGCGGATCGCTCAAGGATTGGGCGTGGCAATATGTTTTTGCGTCATCAAGGATTAGTGCCGATCCCCGCTCGGGACGAATGATGCGGCATCATGTGAGCGAGAACTTGGTTCAGAAGGCGATCAAAATGGCGTCCCGCAAGGTTGAAATTCCAAAGAATGTGAGTTGCCATGTCTTGCGGCATTCGTTTGCGACCCATCTGTTGCAGGCCGGCAGCGATATCCGAACGGTTCAGGAACTTCTGGGACACGCCGATGTCAGCACGACGATGATTTACACGCATGTGATCAATCGCCCGGGAGTCAGCGTGGTGAGCCCTGCCGATTTATGAACCGCCGGGTTTTCTTTTGTAGACGCGGTGTCCTCACCGCGTTTCTTAGCGACGGTGAATTTATGATGCCGAGGCGTTATGCGGTGAGGACACCGCATCTACATTACTTTTCCAAGGTCTGGAACTGCCGGGTTTTCTTTTTGTAGACGCGGTGTCCTCACCGCGTTTCTTAGCGACGGTGAATTTATGATGCCGAGGCGTTATGCGGTGAGGACACCGCATCTACGTTACTTTCCCAAGGTCTGGAAAGAATCGTTCCAAGGCTTGGAACTGCCGGGTTTTCTTTTTGTAGACGCGGTGTCCTCACCGCGTTTCTTAGCGACGGTGAATTTATGATGCCGAGGCGTTATGCGGTGAGGACACCGCATCTACGTTACTTTTCCAAGGTCTGGAAGAATTGTTCCAAGGCTTGGAAACGCGTCCACGCAGAGACGCGGAGGTCTGCCGGCCCCATATCCGTGATCCGGCTCGGCAGGCGATCGGCGGGGCCCCAAGGCCTGCGGCGGGATAAACCGCCGACCCTCCGGTTTTGCAAGGTTCGAAAAACCGGTTCTTCTCGGAAGTGT
>Ga0307990_1004664_pt1 | contig 10030 bp, 4 predicted proteins | sample EllFjometagen129_FD_203168 | JGI IMG/M metagenome (GOLD analysis project Ga0307990, IMG submission 203168) | Marine microbial communities from Ellis Fjord, Antarctic Ocean - #129 | ecosystem: Environmental > Aquatic > Marine > Unclassified | place: Southern Ocean | collected 2014-10-08
GACCTGAGTCTCGACGTTGCCATCAACCCCGACACCAATGACCTTAAAGACCCAACGTTCGACCTTGCGGTCGGGCAGGCAAGGCTGAACATCACGGAACTCAACCTTGTGTTTCCTCACGCGACCGACGGCGGGCCTCTACGAATCGATGGGCGTTTCTCGGCCGAGCGTATCGAAGACCTGCTCGCCTGCGTGCCCAATGCGGACAAGCTTCGTAGTAGCCTCACCGGCACGGCCTCTGGACGCATGTCCCTGACTACCGACCAATGCCTGCGAAGGCTCGACGCCTCGGTCAACCTGAAGGACACTGGCATCGACCTCGGGCCACGGTTCCGAAAAGAGGCCGGGCTGGAAGGTCAACTGGCGTTCGAGTTGCTCCCGCGAGACGACAAGCCCGCCCCGCAACAGAAGGCAGGCCTCGACACCTTGAAGCGGCCGGGAACGAGCCTGGCAGGCCATTGGCTCAGTCCGCAGGCTGACATGAACTTCAAGTTCCGCTATGTCGCCGACGACGCCAACGCATTCCTGCCGGTCCCAGCTGATGGCAACAGCGTGGCCTGGTCCGTGGACGCCCACGTCAAGGACGCCTCACAGATCGCCCGATATTCGCCCGCTCTGGCTGAGTTGCTCGCTGGCACGGCCCTGGGCGGAACGATGGATTTCACCACCACCGGCCAACGCAATGGAGAAAACCTGCGCCTCCATGCCACGTTGGACGCATCGGACCTCTCGCTGGCCTCGCCGCCAGGGGCCGCCACCACCCGATCCAAGCCGTCCGGCACGCCGCTGCGACTTCGCATCCAGGCCGACGCCAAGCTCAGGGGCGACCAGATCCTGGCCAACATAGGCGGGCTCGACATAGCCTACGCCGCCAGCCGGGCTCACATCAAAGGATGCGTGACCTGGCCTGGCGGAATGCTCGCGCCGCTCGCCCAGGCCGGACCCGACGGCCCGGGCAATCCCAAAGCCCTCGCTGATAATTGGATGGTAGAGCAATTCGACATCGACGCCAACGCGTCGCTGGTGCTCGACGGAGGCCTGCGGACGCTGGCGCCGGAGATTGATTCGCTCCTGACGCGATACGGCGTGACCGGCAGATGCCAACTGAACCTTGCCGCCGACGCCAACGCCAACGGCTTGCGAATGACCGCCGGCCTGGACGCCGCCAACCTCGCCGTTGAATACGTCGCGCCACCCCCACCGCCCGGTAGCGACCCCAACTCCCTTGCGGCGAAGCTTGCGGGGGCGGGTTCGCTACGAAAACGCGCACACGCGCCCGCGATCATCAAACTGGACCTGTCGTGCCCCAGAAACCTCGCCCGGCTTCGCGTGCATAATCTGCTCGTCCGCGCCGGGCAGATCCAACTGATGGCCGGTGGAACGATCACCCGCCAGACCGCAGATGCTCCCGCCGACGCCAGGCCAATAGTGGACCTTCACGCCTCACTGTCCACGCATCGAGCCGAGACGCTACAGCAGTTCGCGCCGGCCCTGCGAACCTACGGCCTTTCCGGCGGTTTCCTGCTGGATTTATCTTCGGCTGACCTGCTGGCCGGGCGGGTCGATCGCGCCATGTTCCGTCTCGACAAACTCCAGGCCCGCATCGCGGGCAAGAACGTGCTCGCCGATGGCATGTGCATCGTCGATGGCATCGACGCAACCGCAACACTGAAGGCCCAGGCACTCGTCATCGCCGCGGCAGCGACACAGCCCGCCGCCACGGCCCCGGCGCTTCCCCTACCGGAAATCGCCCGCGTGCGATCCGAAGGGCTCGAGTTGCGAATCGGACGAAGCCATGTATGGCTTGTGGCGGATGTGTCGAACATACCTGCCGCCGCGACAGGCGATATCCACCTGCTGGCCGAAACGCTGGACTCGCAGGAGTTGGACAACTGGCTTGCCAAACCCGACGCCCCCAAGCCGGACCCACTTCGGCCATGGAAGCTCACCGAGGCCGAGCGCCGCGCCGTCGAAATCCAGGCCATTAAACTAGCCTCGCTTATGGCGACACACCTGGCCAAAGCCAAGCTTACCGCTCGCCTGACCGCCGACAAGTTGCGAACCTACGACAAATCCGTAATGCTGGCCTACGACGTGCAACACGTGGACTTCTCGGCCAAGGTCAACAAAGGACAGTTCACCGTTTCCTACACCGCCGGACTCAACGGCGGGCTGCTGCACGACATCGCCACCGGAAACCTGACGGATCCTAACGGCCTGGTGCAATGCGAAAACACACTCGACCGCGTCCTGGCCGAGGACAACATTCAACCGCAACTCGCAAAGTTTTTCCCAAGCAACACCATCAAGGGCTCGTTCAGCAAACGCGAAAAAGCAGTCGCCCCGTTACTTGATCTGCTGGCAGTGAACCTCGACGCCCGCTGGCCTATCATCCGCGTGGGCACCAACAAAACCGTCGCCATCGAAGGTTTGACCCAAGGCCGGGCCGCGCCCCAGTTCGTCGCCAAGGTCTTCCCCGGGCTCAACCTTACCAAGTACCCTTACGAGAAGATGACCGCCTTCGCCAAGCTGAAGCCTGACGGGATGGTCGAAAACGACATGGTCTTTTCCGGCAAGTCCTACGACCTGTACATGGAGGGCACGACCGACGCAAACGGCATCGCTCAATACGAAATCGGGCTGATCCTGCTGGGTACGCCCCAGTCTGCCGAGTGGAACCACACGTACCGCCAGGGCCGGATTCCGCTGCTGAACTTCCAGGCCCGAATCGACGGCGGAAAGATGCACGACGAGCAGGTCTCGTACCTTTGGCCCAACGAAACTCTGTTCACAATCTTTTTGAAGAACAACATTTTCTACCGTATCTGGCTCGCTGGCGGTAACAATAGGAAGAAGTGACGGAAAACGAGACATCCAACACCGAGTTCCCCGAAGCCGGCAACATGCATTCCCGCTGGCTGATGCGGAAAAAACGCCCCGTGCGAACGTGGACGTGCCTGGCGATATGCATGCTGGGCTATGCGGGCGCATGCGCGTTTTGGCGGCATCTCGCCAGCGGACGATGGGCGGACTTTCGCCCGGTCGCGTTCTATCGCGACCTGACGATTCCTCTTGGCGAAATCTTCCGCCATCCCCTGGACGTGATGACGTATCCCTGGATGATCCTGGTGCTGGCGCTGGCGCTTTCCCTGCTGGTGCTCGTGCCACTTATCCTGGCCGTGCTGTACCGCCCCACCATGACGGTGCCGCTCGTGGTCGTGCTCATCGCCCTGGGACACATGCCCGTGCTGGCCTTGGCGGTCGGCGTGGGATGCGCGCTGGCCGGACGGGCCAAGTTCCGCCGGGCCATGCCCAATGCCGCTCTGTTGCTGGGCCTGGTGCCGACAACCGTATACTTCGCAATGTCCGCCCTGGCCGGCACGGACATAGCCGTCGTCCTGCCGCTCCAACGATGGGTGCTGTACGCGCCGCTGATGATCGCCCTGATCTCAACCGCAATCCTCGGGGCGCTGCTGCTGGGCCTGGCAAGACTGTCGAGCTACCGCACGGTGGCCGTCGTGCCGGTGCTGACAGCCTTCCTGGTAGGCCCGGCGGTACTGTTCTATCTGCAGGTCGGTCCGGACGAACTCAGCTATGCCGTAGTGGTCAACCAATTGCAGTCGAGCGGATCAATCTTCGACGACGAGGCCCTCAAGCCCTGGAGCCGCCGTCACGAAGCTGCGGGACTCAGCGCCCAGGCACTCGGCGAGCGGGTGCGGGAAGACCTCAGCACGCGGCGCGACGCGCTGGTCGATAAGTGTGAACACTTTGTTCGCCAGCACCCCGACAGCCCGCGAGCACCGACGATACTCTGGCTGCGAGCAAGGGCAATGAGCCTGCAACTCGACAAGGTCGCCCTGGCCGGTGGGCTGATAAAATACTCGCCGACCTTCGCGCTGCCTGTCTCGGCCCAAGCATGGCAGGAACTGCGGGAAACCTGCCCCGCCAGCAAGCAGGCGCCCCTGGCAGAGTGGGCACTGGCCGAACTTGCTCTGCGAAGCATCGCCCACGACGAGGACGCCAACACGCAAACCCGCATCGCCGACGAGCGCCTACACCGCGCCGCCGAAGCGCTCGAAGAAATCGTGGTACGCGACACCGAGCAGGCGAAACTCGATGAACGGGCCGCACGCGAGGTATTCTTCCCGCCGGCCGAAGTGCCCAACCGGGACTACTATCGAGGCGCGATCGAGGCCGTCAATCGCCTTGCCTGGCTGATGAGCCAAAACAAAGTGCTGGACGATCCCAACGCCGCCGAGGCGCTCGGCGCATACCTCGATATCAACCCGAAGGCACCGGACTACTACCAGCAGCTAAGCAAACTGCTCGGCGATCCGGAAAAGGCACGCGAACAAACGAGTCTCGGCGACAACCTGAAACTCGCCGTCGCACTTCAAACACCCAACATCTACGAGCGTGCCGAGATGCTCATCACTCTGGCTAGAAATCAGCGGACAGACGCAGCCATTGTAGCCAACTTCGAACTCGGCAAACTGGCGATGCGCACGGCTGAAGCGCCGGCGATCGGCCTGGTCAACGGGCTGAAAAAGCCGGAAGAATATTTCCGAATCGTCATCGAGGCACCGAAGAATCCCTACCGAAAAAAGGCCATCAAACTGCTGGGCGACATTAAACCCGCCGGCGGCGGCGACTGAGGCATGGCTGGCTTCGACGAGCGGGAGAACTGCCCGATCACTCCAAACCTGTCCTCCTGCCCCTTGCACGCGCAAGCCCCGGCGGAGAAACTTAGTAGCATGAATGCTCAGCCAGACAACCCGGATGCCCCGAGGATACTCATCGCCTCGGCATCGGTCGGCGCCGGCCATAACCAGGCCGCCAAGGCCATCGCCGAGACGCTCCGGCTGTCGATGCCTCAAGCCCATGTCGAGGTGGTGGACACACTGATGTTCGCTCCATGGTGCTTCCGCGCATACTACGCCGGAGGCTACGAGTTCCTGGTGACAAAGCTGCCGCGACTCTATGGCTGGGGCTTTCGGATGAACGACCGCCCGCAAGGACCCCGCCGCGGGATGCGGGAATACGTGCGGCTCTTTGACGAAAGACTCTATCTGCGGCGATTCGCCAGACACGTTCGACAGACCGCGCCGGACCTGATCATCAACACACACTTTCTCCCCCCGCCCGTGGTCGCCACAATGATCCGTCGCGGGCAGTACACCGGGCCGCAGGTTACGGTCGTCACCGACGTGCTGGTGCATCGTTTCTGGCTGTCGGAAAACGTGGAGCACTGGTTTGTCCCGGCCGACAGCACGGCCGAGAGGCTGAGCGTCTGGGGCATCGAGCCCAACCGCATTACTGTCAGCGGAATTCCCATCCAACCCAAGTGGGCCGAGCCGCTGGACCGTCAGAAGATTCTGGCCGAATGGAACCTGCCCGCGGACAGGCCCGTTGTTCTGCTGTCCGGCGGCACAGAGTTTACTTGCGGACCCATCGTGCAAATCGCCCGCGCCATAGTCCGGCAAAGCGACAACGCATTCGTGGCTGTGCTTGCGGGACGAAACAAGGCCCTGCTCGGCAGGCTGGCCCAGGTGCCCGAGGCCGGGCGAGACATCGTCGGGATTCCGTTCACCGACCGCGCCCACGAGCTTGTAGCCGCATGCTCGCTGATGGCCACCAAGGCCGGCGGACTTTCCACGGCGGAGTGCCTGGCGAAGGGCACGCCGATGGTCCTGCTCAAGCCCGTGCCAGGTCAGGAGGCCGGTAACGGCGAACACTTCGCCCGACACGGCGCCGCCGTGATAGCCCGCAACGACAGCGAGGTCGCCGACCTGGTCGCGAGCCTTCTGGCCGACCGTGACAAACTGGCGAAAATGAGCGATGCCGCGAGCAATCTTTACCGGCCGGGTGCCCAGACGATCGTCGACACCGTCCGCAAAATGCTGGGGCAATAAAAACGCTGCAACTACAAAAGGACTGAAACACAGACACGCCGAGTGGGACAAAGAGCCAATCCGCAACGCTGCCCCCCTACTACCTATTATCTACTGCCTGCCGCCAGAGATATTCTTATACGGATTCCAGTTAGATCTCGTTCCCGCGCGGACAGCCCACGCAATTATTGCTTGAGCATTATAGGCATCCCTGTCAGGTTTAGTGAGTTCCCCATTGCTTCTCATCCGCTCCCACACGTCCAGTCTGGGTGCGTATTAACCAAGCAGTTTCCCAAGTCGGTCGAGGCCCTTGTCTATTTCTTGCAGACTCGTGGCGAAGCTGAGGCGAACGCAGCGGTCCTCGCCGAAGGCGTTGCCTGGCACGAGAGCCACGTTGGCGCCTTCCAGGCAGGCCTTGGCGAAAGTCATGGAGTTGGTGACCTCCACGCCCGCGATACGACGCCCATAGTGTCGACGCACGTCCGGGAAGCAGTAAAACGCGCCGGTGGGCATCACGCAGGTGACATCAGGCAGCGCGACCAGCCGCTCGTAAAGATGCTTGCCTCTCGCCTCGAACTGCACTCGCATGGCCTCGACGGTCTCGGAAGCCTTGGGGTTTGTGTAGGCTTCATACGCCCCAGCCAGGGCGAAACTCACGGGGTTGGTCGTCTCGTGGCTCATCAGTCTGCCGATAGCCCCGATTAAGTCCTTGGGTCCGAAGACCCATCCGAGTCGCCACCCGGTCATCGCGAATGTCTTGGCCAGGCCGTTGAAGATCACCATACGGTCCGCCAGTTTCGGCTCGACGGTCGCCATGGAATGAAACTTCGTCTGGCCGTAGATAAGGTTTTCATATATCTCGTCGGAGAAGACTATCAGGTTGGTCTTGAGAATCGCCTCGCCCAGGGCGGCCAATTCCTGACGAGTGTACGTAACTCCCGTTGGGTTGCTGGGCGAGTTAAGCACGATGATTTTCGCATCGCCGCCCATGTCGAGGACCTGCTCGGGCGTGATCTTGAAACCGCCCTCGGGACTGGTGGGCATCGCGACCGGCTCGCCCCCGGCGAGTTTGACCTGCTCGGGATAGCTCACCCAGTAAGGCGCGGGAATCAACACCTTGTCACCCGGGTTAATCAGCACCTGGAAGGCGTCATAGAGCGCGTGTTTTCCGCCGAACGTGACGGCCACCTGTTCCGGCGAAGCGGTCACCTGGTTATCACGGGCAAGTTTATCGCAGATAGCTTGCTTGAGCGCCCTGAGCTGGCGGGGATTGTACTTGGTATCACCGGCGTCCAGGGCGGCCTTGGCGGCGTCTTTGATGAACTGCGGGGTATCGAAATCCGGTTCACCTGCGCCGAAACTGACCACGTCGATTCCGTCGGCCTTCATCTGCCCGGCGCGCGCGGTGATTGCTATTGTCGCGCTGGCGGGCACGCAGCTTATGCGATCGGAGAATTTCACGCGATGCTCCTGTTCTTCATAAAACAACGGGCGCCCGGCCCTATTCGGCACCGGCCACCCGCTGTGGTCTGTTGGTATTGGCCGCCGCGACTCAGTCGGCCTCGCCTTTGCTCGGGACATAACCGACCAGGTCCAGGAACCGGTCGCTGCTGATGAGCGGGACCTTCAGGTCCGCGGCCCGGGTCTTTATTTCCTGATAGCGGTTGAACCCCTTAAGCCTCTCCTGGTAGAGATCCCAAGCATCTTGGGGGTCGTTTTCGTCGGGCTTTCTCGGCCTGCCTGGCTGATCGCCGAGGACCACAAACGCGGTGCTGACGTTCAACTCATCTACCACGGTGCCGCCGTAACGACGGACGATTTCCTTGACAGCCTTATTGCCGGCCCGGGTCGCCTCGCCGGTATCGTTGAGGTCGAAGTCACCCTCGACCAAGAACTTATAGTCTCGCAGCGCGTCGAAGACCAGATTGGCCACAAGGTCGCCGGAGATAATCGGGGATACCTTGCTCTGCTGGATGATCCGGGCCTCGCAGACGTTTTCGCTGACATTGTAAACTTCCACAATGCCCTTGCCCTTGCCTGTCGGATCGACGCCGGTATACGGGAATACGGTAAACCGCAGGCCCTCGGAGACTCGGTCCTTGGCGCCGATGCCCAAGTAGACCATCCCTTCAGCCTGATCCACAGAACGGACCTTGCCGTCAGGTCGGTAGACAACCGTCTTGGTATCCATATGGCCTGGCGTCAGCAATTTATTGAGCCGCGACACCTCACGCTCGAGCTTGAGAACCTTGTCCTGGAGACCCTTTGCCTCGGCGGCCTGGGCTTCGACCTGCTTGCGGTACTCGCCGATCGCGTCATTAAAGGTACTCTTGGCCCCGTCGAGTTCTGTGGATTGCTTAGCCTCGGCGTTGGCGAACTTCGTGTCCAGCGCAGATATCTGCTTGTCCTTCTCGACAAGCTTGGCCTCGAAATCGGCCTTGGCACCCTCGAGTTGCTTCTTCGCCCCGGCAAGTTCGGTCGCGAACTGCCCGGCGTCGTCCTTGAGCTTGCCGATCTCAGCCTGCTTGACATCGAGTTGGGCGTTGAACTCACCCATGTGCGCCAACAGCCCGTGCCGCGTCGGCGGGTTAACAGCCTGGAAAGTCTGCTTGATTTTTTCCTTGGCCGCCTCGAACGAGGTATTGGGCGAGCCGGTAATATCGTGAGCCAGCGAAGCGACCTGCGCGCTCAACTGCCCCACCACGGTTTTGGTCGCGCTACTCTGTGACTGATCGTACTTCCTCATCATGTCGCGGATTTGAGCACGGCCTTCCTGCTCACCGCTGATGATCTTCGCTCTGATTCCACTGGAGACTCTGCGCTTCTCCTCGGCTCCGTTGAACTTATTAAAGAACAACACAGCCATCACGGTCGCGAAGATAAAAAGGATTACAAAAACGATCAGAAGATACGGGGGCGTGCGACGTTGCACTACGCGTGCCATGCGTCAACTCCTATCCTAGAGAGCATCCACCATTTGCCGACGAAACCAGATTCGCCAAAGGTGCGGCCGGACAACCCGCCGCGCCGCAGTCAACAGCCACGCTGCATAGCGCCGCCCCAAGAAGCTAGGCGACTCCCTGCAGCGCAAGTATGAACAACTCTCGCAAAGTTCTCAACCCCTTTTTATCGCGAAAGCGCTTAATAGCGCCAAAGCCGGTCACTTGCCGAGTTTCTGATTCAGCAATTGATGGACCTCTGACGGTCTGGCCGTGCCACCTGAACGCTGCATTACCTGGCCCATCAGGAAGCCAAAAGCTCGCTTGGCTTTCTTGCCGCCGTCCATAACATCTTGCACCGCCTGCTGGTTAGCGGCAACGGCCTCTTCAACCCACGCATCTATAGCGCCAGTGTCCGTCACGACCAGCAGGCCCTCGGCCTCGGCTATCGCCGCAGGAGAGTCGCCGGTCTCTATAATGCGATCAAATATCTTTGCTGCTGAGGTGGCATTGACCCGACCATCGGAAAGCATTATCGCCAACTCGGCGAGTTGACACGCCTTGATGCCAATTTCCGCGATGGCGCAGCCACGCTCGTTGGCAAGGGCGGCACCACGTCCGAGGAGCAGGTTTGTGCATCGCTTGGCGTCGGCGCCGGCAGAGACGGCCTGATCGAGCAGGTCGCCCGTCGGGGAGTCCAGCGTCAGCGCGTCGGCTTCCTTGTCGGTCAACCCGTACTCGCTCATGAACCGCTTGCAGCGAGCCAGCGGAAGCTCGCCGATCTGCCCGGCCACGGACTCTCGCCAGGCGTCGTCCACAGCCACCGCGGCAAGGTCTGGATCGGGGAAGTAGCGGTAATCGTGGCTTTCCTCCTTCTCGCGCTGGAAGACCGTAATCCCGCGAGCGTCGTCGTAGCCGCGATTCTGCTTGTTCTTCTTGCCGAAGGCATAGCCTTCCCGATCGGCTTGCCACTGCTCGTACTGGCGGGCGATCTCATAGGTAACCGTCCGTTCGAGTGCCCGAAAGCTGTTGAGGTTCTTCACCTCGACGATCGGCGTCTTGTAGAGCCTTCCATCACGTTCGATGTGCAGGTTGATATTGGGCTCGAAGCGCATGTGCCCCATCTGCATGTTGGCTTCGCTGACGCCCAGCCAGCGGATAAGCCTGTGCATGCCCCGGCAGTATGCCATCACTTCCTCG
>Ga0307990_1004665_pt1 | contig 10027 bp, 13 predicted proteins | sample EllFjometagen129_FD_203168 | JGI IMG/M metagenome (GOLD analysis project Ga0307990, IMG submission 203168) | Marine microbial communities from Ellis Fjord, Antarctic Ocean - #129 | ecosystem: Environmental > Aquatic > Marine > Unclassified | place: Southern Ocean | collected 2014-10-08
CGCCATATAGCCTCTTTTTTTCTCCCTCTTCAGACAAAAAGGGTGTCAATTAACGCTGACCAGCCAATGTGTTGTGGCTTTTTACAGGTTAATGTTGGAAAATAACAGACAATAAAATTATATATAAAAAAACTTTTCCTAATAAATGTTGACATTCTCAATATTTTATTTTATGAATATTACAGAAACTTTTTACGTGTAAGTACCGGACAGGGGTGTAATCCATGTCCGTTGTACCTGTAAGTTGGAAATCGACATTTTGAGGTATAGAAGTGAGCCACTACGTCAAGCAGAATGTAAGGGTTTTTCTTTTTGTTCAAGTGCGATCCGACTGAGAAAATTTTATAGAAAGGAGGATCTCGCCGATGGCAGAAGGAACAGTCAAATGGTTTAACGAGAGAAAAGGCTTCGGGTTCATCGAAAAGGATGAAGGTGGTGATGTATTTGTTCATCACAGCGCTATTGAAGCAGAAGGGTTCAGAACACTCTACGAAGGCCAGCGTGTAAGCTTTGAAATTGAGCAGGGAAACAAGGGACCGGCAGCTGTAAGCGTCAAACCCCTATAGAGATTTTTTAGGGATGAAGAGGTACTCTGCTGTGGAGTACCTCTTTTTTATTGTGAAACTGGAAGATGCCGCCGTGGACGTGCAACACACAAGCCAAGCTCTACCCCTTTGTAGATAAGAATGTTGCCGGCATAGTACAAGGCCTTCAGTGGTTATCCAAACGTGGAATAATGCGGATAATCAGACAGTGATCACTCACAACAAATAATCGCACCACAAAGAAAAGGATACATAATGCAAGCCAACAAATTGTACGTAGGCAATCTCAGCTTTTCCGTCACAACGGACGATCTCACGGAACTCTTTTCCCAACATGGAACAGTAATAGAAGCAAAAATCATAGAGGGAAAAGGCTTCGGCTTCATCGAAATGGAGACTCAGGCGGAAGCGGAAGGGGTACGGAAAGAGCTTGACGGGGCCCTTCTAAAGGGGCGTAACCTGAAAGTCAATCCCGTCAGTCCACCCAAAAAGACTCGCGGAGGCGGTAAACGACGCTAGGAGTTCATTTTTTATGTCTCATGTCATCTCGACGGAAGGGAGAGATCTTTCTAACATATCTTGATAAGTAAGATTTCTCACTCTCCTCGAAAAGAAATCTGTGCACGGGTGTTTACGAAATACTTTGCTGGATATATTTCTTCAATTATCGGCAGCATTTTCTTCTTTGTTTCATCTTATTATCCATTTCAGAGATTGATTCTGTCTGTTTTATGTGATGTAAAAGGTCATCGACTATAGCGAGGTGTTTTGTGGATGTGAATCGTGAACATGCCCATATAACAAAGGTAGTCCTCAATCTTGACCATCTAACTCATAATATGTCCCTGCTCCAGGACCATGTCGGTAAACGTCCGCTCTGGCCTGCTATCAAGGCGAACGGCTACGGCCACGGCGCTGAAATTATCGGTCGTCATCTCGTGAACCTTGGATACGGGACATTATGCGTCGCCCATGTATCGGAAGCCATCGAACTGACGGAATCGGGCATCGAGGCGAAGTTCATCGTCCTTTCCCCCACACTAGCGGAAAAGAGCGAATATTTTGTGCAATATGACTTTGAGGCCGTCGTCTGCACCACCGAAATGGCGCAGGCACTGTCCAGTTCCGCTTCCAAAAGGGGGAAGAAGATTCCCATACATCTCAAGGTCGATACGGGCATGGGACGCGTGGGAGTCAGACCGGATGAGGTGGTAGATTTTCTGGAGAAGTGTCGTGATTATCCGGGTATTCATGTAAAGGGGATAATGAGCCACTTCCCACGTGCCGACGAAGAAGACAAGAGTTTTTCCATGGCCCAGATAGAGATTTTCCAAAAGGTCAGGGAGGCATCCAGTGGATACGGCGTCGAGATGTATCACTTCGCCAATAGTGCGGCAATCTTCGATCTCCCCGATGCCTACTTTGATGCAGCCCGCCCGGGAATATCCATCTACGGCCTCAAACCATCACCCACAATCGCGAATCCCCGGGTCAATGAACTGAAGCCAGTGCTTGAATGGAAGACAGGCATCACCTTTCTGAAAGAGGTCCCCATCGGCACGAGCCTCAGCTACGGACATATTTTTCATACGGAACAGCCCTCGCTGATCGCATCCATTCCCCTCGGATATGGCGAAGGCATGAGTCGTCTCCTATCGAACCGCTTTGAACTGCTGGTACATGGAACCAGATGCCCTCAGGTGGGAAGAATCTGTATGGATCAGTGTCTCGTCGATGTAACCGCCCTGAGGGGGCGCGTAGCGCCGGGCGACGAAGTGGTAATCATCGGGAAACAGGGGAATGAAGAAATTACGACCGATGAGCTTGCCGAAAAGCTGGGGACCATCAACTATGAAATCGTAACGAACATATCACGACGCGTACCCCGGATCGTCAAACAATGATAGGGCACTATATTTCGGGGACAGTCACCAACTGCCCGAATTCGAGTCACTCGCGTAAGGCGAGAGTCTATAACATGCCGCAATAAAAGATGCCACCTTCAATGCCCCACCTCACTCCCTTCAAGCAATATGAATACGTCTTCAGATGCATACGAAAACACACCATTTGACATAGTGTATTCAGTTACATATAATGTTGCCTCTGTCCAAACAATGGAAACTCCCCCAACCAGTTGCGGGGAATGCGCTCGCCCTTCAGTTCACAGAGCTGTCACATGGTGGCGGCTTTTTGCCCGCATTCTTTTTCACTTGCCTGCCGTCCTTTTTGTTATTCCGGCAATTCCACAATTCTCTCTCCGCTCTCACTATTTCGCTTCGCCGAGTTTTATAAGCAAAAAGATCTGTAATAATCCCTAAAAGAATTCTCATCGGGGCAACGGGCCATTGAGGCCTGACCCTATAATGAAAGGAGGGTATCATGTCATTAGTTACGATTACATCGGGCATCGGGTGCGGTGACAGGAAAATCGCCGGGATCATTGCCGACGGCCTCACATGGGATCTTTTCGACGATGAAAGGCTTCAGACAGAGGCGCAAAAGATGGGCCTCCCTGCGGAGCATATAAAAGGCATAGATGAAAAGGCCCCTGCCCTCTTCACACGTCTTCTCAGATTGAGACCCCAGTCATATCAGGAAGTGATGGAGGCCGTCGTCTACAAGGTAGCCCAGGAAGATAACACCATTATACTGGGTCATGGCGCGCCCTTTCTCCTCCGGGATTTCAATTGCGCCTTTCATGTGCGTATCGAGGCATCTCTGTCATCGCGCATCGAAACGCTGGTGAATAAACAGGGCATCGATCCGAAAACAGCGGAAAAGTTGATCAGGAGAAGCGACAGTGACCGCAAGGGATTCATGCAGTTCGCCTTTAACATGGACTGGAGCGACTCCGCCCTCTACGATATAGTCATCAACAGAGACAAACTGGGCGATGATGGCGTTGCCGAACTCATCCTCGTCATCATGCAATCGGGTGTAATGAACAGCTGCACCTTCACCGATCTCGATTCCATGAAATGCCTGTCGCTGGCAAAAAAGGTTGAAACGGTATTGATGCAGGTTGCCCTCAATCCCAAAAATTTCAATGTAGCAGTTCCGGCCTTCGGCATCGTTCATATCACCGGAACAATCAATGCCCTGGAATCAAAAGATCGCCTCCTCGACGCGATAAAAGCGATCCCGGAAGTAAAAACGGTCACGTCGAGCATAAACCCGGAAAAGATACACGACATCTAACCCAATAGTGTCCAGGTCTCAACATGTGACATCGACAATCTTTTGGGGTAGTCATCCAAACGGCACATTGTGCAAAGAAAATTTCCGCTGTGAAAGGCAAGAATACACTCCCGCAGAAACTCGTCCTGTGGGACATTTTCGATCAAAAAACAGTATCCCGACTACACCAAAAATATTTTTTTCAATCCCCTCATTATTTCCCTTGACAAGCATGACAAAATGCTTTACTTATGCTCGCCTTTTATCACACGGTGCTTTTAATCACCAATGATATCAGGTATATATGGCATATTAATTGCGAGGAACAAGAAAGACATGAAAGCTATGGCCTTACCTGCACTAATGAGGCTTGAAAAAACAGTAATTGCTCAAAAATTTATTTTCTACAACCTTGGGCTCATTTCCCTGGGTTCCATCATCTACGTCTATGGACTGAACAGTATACTTGTTCCCCAAGGTTTCCTTAACGGCGGTATTGTCGGAATATCCATCCTCATCCATTACCTTATCCCCGTGGCAGGCATCGGTTCCATTTATATATTGCTGAACATACCCTTAGTTTTTATGGGATGGATGCATGTGAGCCGAACATTCATGCTCTATACGCTCTTCGGCATACTCTTTTTTTCAGTCATCACAGCAACTTTTCACCCGAAAGCACTCGTCATCAGTGACCACATCCTTGCCGCATTACTGGCAGGCGTCCTCTGCGGGGCCGGTGACGGCATTATTCTCAGATCGATGGGTTCGGCAGGCGGTCTCGATATCCTCAGTGTGTATCTGAATAAAAAATTCGGGCTTCGCATAGGATCGATCTTTTTTGCCTCCAATGCGCTTGTCCTGACGGCGGGAGCCTTCCTCTATGATGTAGACCGCGCTCTCTACTCGATTGTCTTTCTCTACACCAGTGGACGTGTCATGGACGCAATCATCACGGGATTCAACAAGAGAAAATCGCTGCTCGTCATCTCCGATTACTCACAGGACATTGCCGACACCATCCTCAAGAAAAAGGGACGAGGCGTTACCTTCCTCAATGGAGAGGGGGCCTTCACCCAAAAGGCGAGAAAGGTGCTCTTTACCATCACCACCCTCATTGAACTGCCGAAAATGAAGGAATTGATTCTCTCCATCGATCCCGATGCCCTCATCGTAGTCAACGATACGCTGGAAGTCCTGAGAAAGCAGCACGGTCAGGGCAGAGAATTCTAGCGCAGTCATCGCTGCAACGAGCTTCATGCAGCAATTTTCCATTGAAACAATAAGGGCTTTCTGATTCAGAGATGAGGAACACACCTGTCCTCATCTCTTTCGAAGGGGATTGTAACATGGGACACACCCGTCAGGGGCCAGATGTTTGAAAAGATCGTAGCGCCATAACCACACCCCTTAACAGGCCACTCCTGAAATAGTTTTGACTTTTATATTGCTACCTGTTATTTTTTCCTACGTCGATCAATCAGTCACACAATAATGAAAGGAAACAGTTCGGAATAGTTGAACTGACTATCAAATACATATTTTTTAACAATAATTAATTTGCTTTCTGCAATCTGTGTCTCATTGTCTTCCTACCGCTAATTTCAACGTTAGCCCAATAAATTGCTTTGACATGGTCTTTAATGTGGACTATTATAGCTATACATATCCACATTTCGGAGGTGTAATATGAGAACAATTCAGATGACCCTTGATGATGATCTTGTCGAATCGGTTGACCACGTTTCGAAGCAACTCCACACAAGTCGTTCTGCTTTCACGCGGAAGGCTCTTCGTGAGGCGCTTACCCGCTACAACCTTGAGCAGCAGGAGATCAAGCACCGACAAGGGTATGAACTGCACCCCGTTGCTGCCGATGAGTTTTCGCTTTGGGAAACAGAGCAAGACTGGGGCGACAAATGAAACACGGCGAAATACGTTGGTACACCTTTGCAAAGCCGGATAAAAAGAGACCAATTCTTATCCTGACACGAGATTCCATCCTGGAATATCTTGGTGAAGTAACCATTGTACCCATTACCAGTACGATCCGTGATATACCGTCCGAAGTGTTTCTTTCAAAAACCGACGGCATGCCACGGGATTGTGCTGTCAACTGTGACCACTTGCAGACCGTTTCTAAGGGAAAAATCGGATCATTGATCATTGCCTTACCTCCGGCAAAGATGGTTGATGTTGGGAGATCAATCCGCTTTGCCCTCAATATTTGATAATTAAGCGAAGAAAAGTATTCCTGAAGTTATATTAATTCAAAGTTTAGAACGCTCTGCAAAAACGTCCCCCATTTTCTGTCTATTTTCTGCTATAGCGCATAATCAATATGATAGCTGGACCCGACCCCAGTGTCCACAATAAATACCTGACGCATTTCCTGTTTTTAACGATTGACGTTATTAACGGCATACGTTATCATTATTCCCATGATAAAATCGTTCCGGAACAAAAAGACAGCAAAAATATTCAACAGGCGACTTTCAGGCAAACTACCGCGGAATATTCAGCTTATTGCACGTAAAAAACTGGTAATTCTTGATGCTACACCGGAAATAAATGACTTGCGAATTCCACCGGGTAACCGATTGGAGGCATTGAAAGGTGACCGGAAGGGTCAACACAGCATACGTATAAACGACCAATGGAGAATTTGTTTTAAATGGGTCGATGGTGATGCCTATGACGTTGAAGTGACAGATTATCATTAGTAAGTGAGATATTATTTTCTGCGGTTTTTGGCAGAAAGTAATGTCGTTAACGCATTAGTAAGTTAGAATATACTTTCTGCAGAAAGTATATTCGTGAATGAACTTATCCCGTTTATCGGGATTAGGAGATCGTATGAAAAACAAAGTGCTTCCTCCCATCCATCCTGGTGAAATTCTTATGGATGAATTTTTAGCGCCCATGGGAATCAGTCAGTACCGACTGGCAAAGGATATAAGTGTACCCCCAAGACGCATAAATGAAATTGTGCATGGGAAAAGATCCATTACCGCAGACACCGCACTTCGTCTGGGACGATTTTTTGGTATGTCACCTCAGTTCTGGCTCAACCTCCAGACCCGCTACGATCTTGAAGTGGCCGAGGATTTGCTCGAGAACAGGCTTGATGATGAGGTACATACTCTTCATGCGCAAACAGGTTGATATGTGCTGAGGTTATAAGATCATTTGGGGATAATGCCGGAATTAGCAAAACCCCCAAGTAGCGATTATTTAATACCTTAGGTTTGCCGGCGGAAAAGTATTAACCATTTATCGGGAATGGCAGCATTGCCAAATTCTATAAATGATGATTTACTTAAGTTGCGATATTTTATTTATCGGGAGACTTATAATGAATCTTAGATCTATTAACGTGCAGGAAAAATTTACCAAGTTTACCGATCAGTGGGCACCGAAGATTATTGCCCAGATGAATGACTATCAGTTCAAACTCGCCAAAATCCAGGGCGAGTTTATATGGCACAAACATGACGAGACGGACGAAGTCTTCATAGTCATCAATGGAAAGCTATCCATCGCTTTCCGCGAAGGCACTGTCAATCTGAAGGCCGGTGAAATGCTTGTAATACCGAAAGGCGCGGAGCATAAACCGATTGCCGAAAATGAGTGCAGTGTGATGCTCGTTGAACCCGTAGGGACTCTCAACACGGGAGACGCAGGCGGCGAGCGGACTGTAACAGAAAACGTCTGGATATAAGAACCCACGTTATATAGTCTCAAAAAATTGAGCTATAAAAGGTGATGTTATTGAAGCTCTCCGCAACACATTGCGGGAAATGCCTTCACTGTTTGCTTCAATGGATCAGGTTTGCCGACGAGATATGCATTAACCATGCTGTTGCCGGGAACCGGCACCGGATTTTGGGTGCTGACATGGATGAAACGGGGCACTCGACAGGATTGGCATCAATATTTCCCTGCTGTACGTTCGACGACGAAAGGGGTGGACCGTATCCCGATGCTCCCCTTTTTTACCCATACCCGGCACATTTTCGCCGACTTCCCCTCTGACGACACCAGATGGGGGAGTTCCTCCACGCCCTTTATATCGACAACAAAAAATTCATAGTAGGAAACGCTTTTACTGAAGGGATCGGTGATAAGGATTATCTTTTCCCCATCGTGAGGATGCTTCTCCGGCATTCCCATAAAGGCAATATGGTTGACTCTGAAATCCTGCGGTACCTTGTAGGTATCTATTTCAAACTTGCGCGCCTTTTCCAGCAATTTTTCAACGGCCATGATGTCCTCCTTCGGTATCAATGAAACAGTTGCCCGATCCTTCTATATTTCAAAACACCAATTCCCTGTAAAAGTTAAGGATTCTTCAGTAGTGAACGCATTGAAACCCCGTCACAACGAGCGGGGGAATGCCTTTCATTTTAATCCATAATCTCCGCCAGGCTGCTATTCTTTTTCTTCAGTGCAGACAGCATTACGTCATATCTACGGATCTTGATAATGGCCCGAATTATCAGATATCCACCCAAGACGATGAGGGACGCAGTGATAACCATGAGTGGTATGAGCAGGGCAAGCACCTCCAGGATTGAATAGTATTGTGATGTGACGATGAGAAAACTCAACACGGAAATGGGTAGCGCCATGACGGCGATCCCCGTCCGCAATGACGACAACGACGTTCGCTTCTCTGCCAGAATAAGCTGCGCCTGACTCATACATATACCGTCGTCATTTACCTGAGTCTCAAGTTCCATGTCCATAGCTGCTCCTCCGTAGTATCCGATTTGCTGTTCTTCTTGATAATCGAACCATTTGGACATATAGTACCAAGAATTCTTCAGGAATTCAATTTCTGATAGTCATGCGCAGGGGTTATATTCGATTTTCTTTTTTCTATCGAAAGAGAGAGTATTGACAGAATCGCTTTGATCGAAGTAAAAACCAATCTGTCATTGCCGAGGTGATGACAGCGAAAGGATTATACGATGGAAATTACTCCTCTTGAAAATATCACAGCCGAACTCTGCGATGTAGCCATGGGAAGGCGTCCCGCCGAACTGGTTATAAAAAAGGGCCGGCTGGTGAACGTCAATACACACGAAATTCAGGATGGTGTGGACGTTGCCGTCTATAAGGGCCGTATCGCCCTCGTGGGAGATGCATCGGAATGTGTGGGAAAGGAGACGGAGGTCATCGATGCCTCAGGCTATTATCTCACACCGGGTTTCATGGATGGACATATCCATGTGGAAAGCAGCATGCTGACTGTTTCCCAGTATGGCAATACGGTCGTCCCCCACGGCACGACAGCCATTTTCATGGACCCCCACGAAATAGCAAATGTCCTCGGACTGAAGGGCGTGAAGCTCATGATGGACGAGGCCGAAGAGATCGATCTCAGGGTTTTTGCCACCGTCCCCTCATGCGTCCCCGCTGCCCCCGGTTTTGAAGATGCCGGAGCGGTGATCGGCCCCGCTGAAATAGCAGAGGCCATGCAGTGGAAAAATATTGCCGGACTGGGCGAATTGATGAATTTCCCCGGCGTCGTTTACAGTGACGCCGAAGTACATGGGAGGATCAAGGCAACGCTCAACGCATGTAAGCCGGTAACGGGGCATTTTCCCATCCCCGAACGGGGGGCCATGCTGAATGCCTACGTTGCCGCCGGTATACGCTCCTGCCATGAGTCGGTTCACGCCGAGGATGCAGTCGCAAAGATGCGGCTGGGAATGTACGCCAAGATCCGGGAAGGTTCGGCGTTGCGCGACTTGAAAGACGTCATTCGGGCAATTACGGAATATCAGTTATCGAGTCGCTTTGCCCTTCTCGTCAGTGACGATACACATCCCGACACACTGGTCAAGTTGGGGCACCTGGATCATATCGTACGCCGCGCCATCGAAGAGGGGGTAAATCCCATTACGGCCATTTCCATGGTAACGCTGAACACGGCCGAGTGTTTTCTCATGACCAGGGATTTCGGAAGCATTTCCCCATCAAAGGTGGCTGATATCCTGTTTATCAGCGATCTCACCCGCGTGACGGTGGACAAGGTTATTATCGGCGGGAAAGTGGTTGCCGAAAAAGGAAAGATGGTAGCGGTGCGACCCCCTGTTTCCTATCCCGACTGGTCGAAAAACACAGTAAATGTTGGGAAGACACTGACGAGTAACGACTTCCTTCTGAAAGCCGAGGGGAAAAGGGCCACGGTTCGTGTCATGGAAATAGAGGAGGTCAAGGTAGGGACAAAACACATTACCGTCGAAATGCCCATAGTAGGTGGTAATGTCGCCGCCGACGTATCCCTCGATATC
>Ga0307990_1004666_pt1 | contig 10026 bp, 5 predicted proteins | sample EllFjometagen129_FD_203168 | JGI IMG/M metagenome (GOLD analysis project Ga0307990, IMG submission 203168) | Marine microbial communities from Ellis Fjord, Antarctic Ocean - #129 | ecosystem: Environmental > Aquatic > Marine > Unclassified | place: Southern Ocean | collected 2014-10-08
AAATAAAACAGGTATTATAAAAACCAAGGATCAGATAGAGGGTGTGGTATTAAAAGGTATTGACTCTGATTACGATTGGTCGTTTTTTGAAAATAAAATTATCGATGGTAATAAATTTATTGTTACAAACTCATCCCAAAATAATAATGTGATTATTTCAAAATCATTATCCAAATTATTAAAACTTAAAACTGGAGATGCGCTTAAAATGTATTTTGTTTCCGGAAGTGGATCACAGCCAAGAGGAAGAAATTTTAATATCTTGGGAGTTTATGAAACTGAATTAGAGGAGTTTGATAAATTGTATGTAATCTGCGACATTAAACATATTCAAAAACTTAATCGTTGGGATGATGATCAAATTGGTGGGTTTGAAGTTTTTCTTGATGATTTTAATGAACTTGATGAATTAAGTTATAAAATTTATAATGAGATAGGATACGATTTAGATGCAAAAACTATAAAAGAAACAAATCCACAAATCTTTGATTGGCTCGATTTGCAGGATGTTAATGTAGTTGTGATTTTGGTTTTAATGGTTCTTGTTGCTGGAATTACTATGATCTCAACTCTTTTGATACTTATTTTAGAAAGAACAAATATGATTGGAATTTTAAAAGCTCTCGGTTCAAAAAATTTAAGCATACGAAAAATGTTTCTTTACAATGCTGTTTATATAGTGGGGAAGGGGCTTTTATGGGGTAATATTATTGGAATAGGACTGTGTTTGTTGCAAGATTATTTTCATCTGTTAAAACTAAATCAGGAATCATATTATGTTTCTTTTGTCCCAATTAATTTGGATTTGCAAAGTATTGGTGTTTTAAATGTTGGTATCTTCATAGTTTGCTTGATAATGCTGCTAATACCATCTTTAATTATTACCCGAATTTCTCCTGTTAAAGCAATACGATTTAGTTAATATTTATTTTTCTACTTACTAATTTTACTTAATGCTTTCCAAATTTGGGAATAATTATACGAATATGAGATTATTATACAAATTTGAGACATGATATAATAAGTTTTTTTTAAACCAATAAATATAAAAATTTCTTTCTGATTTAAGATAACTTACTGTATATTTGTAAAATAGTAATATTATTTCAATGCTTATATTTTAGTTTTTCTTTTTTATAAATATTATAAATTTGTTACGGCATAGTTTTTATGTAGTATATAAAAAATAAACTCATGAAAAATTTAACCAGAAACTTTAGTTTTGCTATTATCATTTTAGCACTTATTTTGGGATCGTGTAAACGAAATACTCCTGAACCTACCGAAGAAAAGACTTTTGCTAGTTTAGAAATTAACCCTTCTTTTACTTTTAACAGTTCTCAGAAGCTTCAGCTAAATTTTGTTGTTGTACCTGCAATAGCTAATGAAAAACAGCACGTAATAACTGTTTATCAAGGAGATCCAAGTGAAGGTGGAAAAACTTTATCAAAAGGTATTACCAATTCCTCTTACGAATATTCAGTAACTCTTACAGTTCCTGATAGAATTGATGTTTTATTTGTTGAAAATAGAAATGGTGACGGATTTTTTGAAATTGTTGAAGTTCCTATTTCGGCAAATGTTATTAATTATACATTTAATACAAAAGATATTTTGTATCCTTCACACATAAATAATAAATCTGTGATTGTGGATCCGGGTTGTGGAAGTAATTGCGACGAAACTATTTCTGGAACTTATACCGATTTGGTTTTAGACGACAAAGATTATTGTGTGTCTCCAGGGACAAATTTAACAGTTACAGGTCAACTTCAATTTAAAAAACATGCAACTATTGTAATATGCGGAACTGCCAATATTAGTCAGATTATGTCTCCTGATAATAAAACCGGTAAGATGTATATAAGCGGAAGCGGCATAGTAACAACTCCCGGCAATTTAACTATTAATTCAAGAATTGAACTGTATAACTTTGGTATTTATAGCATTAGCGGTAATGTTACTACAATAAAAAGCTACAATTTTAATAACTATGGAACAATGAATATTTCAGGTAATATTAATAATAATACTAAAAAATTTATTAACGATGGTACAATGAACCTTAGTGGAAGTTATAATGGAAACCTGAATAGTAGAGCTACAAATGACGGAACTTTTAATATTTCGGGTCATTTGAATATTAACAACAAAGCCTATTTATATAATTATTGTTACCTTGATGTTACGGGAAATGCTAATATCAACTATCGTTTAAAAAATTACAGTTATATTAACATTGATAATACTTTAACTATAAATAGCAGTTCGTACTTATATACATGTAATGCTTCATTAACTGAAACAAAAAATCTCATGCTTAATGGTAGAATTAAAGGAGAAAATCAAAAACGTTCAAAAGTAACAATCTCAGAAAATACTACTATTAACTCCGGTGCCAGAATAACTGCTCAGGTTGATATTTGTGATGCAGATGGAATAGAAGTCAATAATGGTTTTATACAAAACACAATCGTTTTTTGTGAAACTACAATTCCTGAGGATGCTTGCAACCCTGGCTCTGCAGCAAGTACAGTTAATGTTGATACAGATGGTGATGGAGTTCCCGATGTTACTGATGATTATCCAAACGATTTGGATAGAGCATTTAGTAATTATTATCCAAATGAACTTGATTTTGCCAGCCTTGCATTTGAAGACCTTTGGCCCGGTTTAGGTGATTATGACTTTAATGATTTGGTACTTGATTTTAATTACAAAATGGTGACTAATGCTGACAATCTTATTGTTGACATAATTGCTAGAAGCCATGTTAGAGCAGCTGGAGCTAGTTTTAATAATGGGTTCGGTGTGTCAATACCTGTTAATCCTGCAAATTGTAGTAGTGTTACAGGATATGTTAATTCTTTAGGAACTCTTGATTTAAACGCAAAAGGCTATGAAAACGGACATAGTGACAAAACTGTTGTTATTTTTTATGATGGAATAAACACTATTTATAATAGTTCAATGTTTAACACAATTGCCGGTGGTAATGTTGTAAGTGCAGATACAATTACAGTTACAATTAATTTCGACAATCCTCAAATAGCACTTGGATATGAACCGTATAATCCATTTATTTATGTTGACCAAGATAGAGGTAAGGAAATTCATTTGATAGATAAAGAACCTACTGATTTGGTTAATACAGACTATTTTAGCACTTTTCATGATGCAAGTAATCTTACAAGCGGTAAATATTATCTCACAGCAGATTATCTTCCCTGGGTAGTCGAAATTCCTTCAAGCTTTGATTATCCTATTGAAAAAGTTGAAATTCTTTCTGCTCATTTTAAGTTCACTGAATGGGCTGAAAGTTCAGGAACTATTTATACTGATTGGTATCTTGATGAACCTGGATACAGAGACGATGATAATGTTTACGACGATATTGATTAAATAAAGTTCCCCTCCGCAAGTGGCGGGGAAAATAACCCCTGAGATCCCTCGTTTACGCTTGGAATCAGTTCGGCTAAATGTTTGCTTCGCAAAATTAAAGTCTCACTGATTTAAGCCTTAATTGAAATATATTACCGATATTTGTATTGAAAAATAATTTATTTAGGTTTATTAAAAATCCTACTAATTAAAGACAAAGCTTTGTTATAATGCTAAACAACCAAAATAATCTATTTAAAAATTTTAAAACAATGCGAAAATTATTCTTATTTTATCCAATTTTAATATTAATCTTATTTAGTGCTTGTAATCAAATGAAAGAAAAAGTTGATCTTGTTGTATTTAATACAAAAGTTTATACAGTTGACAAAAATTTTACTATTGCTCAAAGCTTTGCAGTAAAAGATGGTAAATTTTATGATGTTGGCACGAACGAAGAAATTCTTGGCAAGTACACTTCAAATATTACTTATAATGCAGTTGGATTAACTATTTATCCGGGTTTAATTGATGGTCACTGCCATTTTTATTCCTATGGTTTAGGAATACTTCGTAATGCTGATCTTACAGGAACGGAGTCATTTAATGAAGTTTTGGAAACATTAAAAGTTCATCAGAAAAATAATCAAGAAAAGTGGTTGATAGGTCGAGGGTGGGATCAGAATGACTGGGAGATATCTGAATTTCCCGACAAGGATGAACTTGATAAATTGTTTCAGGATATTCCTGTTTATCTTACCCGTATAGATGGTCATGCAGCGCTTGTAAACAGCAAAGCACTTGAAAAAGCCGGTATCACAAAAAACACTAAAATTAATGGCGGAGATATCATTATCAAAAATGGTGAACCAAGTGGTGTGTTGATAGATAATGCAACAGAGCTTGTATCGGCATTAATTCCAAAACCTGACAGATTTCAAAAAGAGAATGCCTTTTTAACAGCTCAAAAACAATGTTTTCAGGTAGGTTTAACTTCAATTGTTGATGCCGGTTTACCAATGGAAACAATAAAAATAATTGATTCTCTTCAAAAATCGGGGAAACTAAAAATGCGAATAAATTCAATGTTAGGTTCTGATGATGAAGATTTTATAAAAAATATTGAAGCCGGAACTTATAAAACTCCACGGCATACAGTAAGGGCGGTTAAACTATTTTCTGATGGTGCTTTAGGTTCGAGAGGAGCAATGCTAAAAAGATCATATTCTGATGACAAAAGTAATAGAGGGTTTTTGGTTCATGATACAAAATATTACCAAAATATCTGCAAAAAAGCTTTTGAAAACGGATTTCAGGTTTGTACTCATGCTATTGGAGATTCGGCCGTGAAATTTATGTTAATGACTTATGGTGAAATATTAAAAGATACAAATGATCTTAGGTGGAGGATTGAACATTCTCAAATTGTTGACCCGGCTGATTTTTATCTATATCATAAATATTCAATTATTCCTTCGATACAGGCAACACATGCTACTTCTGACATGTACTGGGCTGAGAAGCGCATTGGAAAAGAAAGAATGAAAGGTGCTTATGCTTATCAGGATATTCTTAAGCAAAACGGCTGGCTGATAAACGGAACAGATTTTCCAATAGAAAATATTAATCCAATGCTAACTTTTTATGCTTCGGTTGCCCGAAAAGATATTAAAGGATATCCTGAAAATGGCTTTCAAATGGAAAACGCACTTAGTCGGGAAGAAGCTTTAAAATCTATGACTATATGGGCTGCCAAAGGTAGTTTTGAAGAAAATGAAAAAGGAAGCATTGAAATAGGAAAATTAGCTGATTTTGTTGTTCTCACTAAGGATATTATGGAAATAGATGAAGAAAAACTTCCAGATGTTAAAGTTGTAAGAACATATATTAATGGTGAAACGGTATTTTCTCATAAATAAATTGATGGCGATTTCTTGTAATTAATCGTATTTTGATATTGTTTTTTAATTCAAAACTAATTTATTTAAATAAAAAACACCATAATGAAAAAAGAAATTATTAATTTTGCAACCGAAATGGACTCGTAGCATAACTGGATAGTGCACCTGATTACGGATCAGGAGGTTGTGGGTTCGAATCCCTCCGAGTTCACAGAAAAGCATACTTTTTCAGGTATGCTTTTTTTGTATATTTGCTTAAATAAAAATATGATCAAATGCAAAAATTCGATCTTATTGAAAAATTTTTAGAAATTTATGGAAACCATGAGATTTCTCCTAAAGTATTTTTTTCTCCTGGAAGGGTAAATCTTATCGGAGAACATACTGATTATAACGGTGGTTATGTACTTCCTTGTGCTTTGAGCTTTGGAACATATCTTGTAATTAGAAAAACAAATGATCATAATTTGAAGTTTGTATCAGCCAATTTTAAATTCAAAAAAGAAATTCTACTTAATAATATAAAAAATAAAATTGCAGGCGAGTGGGTGAATTTTCCTCTCGGGATTATTGATCAATTTTCTAAAAATGGAAAAAATATTTCTGGATTAGAGTTTTATTATTTCGGCAATATTCCCAATGAAGCCGGCTTATCATCCTCCGCATCAATCGAATTAGTTACGTCTTTTGCATTAAATAATCTTTTCGGTTTTGATTATTCAATTATCGATCTTGTTATGCTTTCGCAGAAATGTGAACATGAGTTTATTGGAGTGAAATGTGGAATAATGGATCAATTTGCAGTTGGAATGGGAAAAAAAGATCATGCTCTTTTTCTTAATTGCAAAACCATGAAACATGTTCCAGTTAAATTTAAACTTGAGGGATACAAATTAATAATTTCTAACACCAACTTAAAACGCGGACTATCTTCTTCAAAATATAACGAAAGAGTGTCAGAATGTTCTCAAGCTGTGAGTGATATTTCAAAAGTTATGGAAATTAATGATCTTAGTGATTTGAGCATTGATTTATATAATGAAGTAAAAAGTGATATTAAAGATGATATTGTCAGGCAAAGGGCAACGCATGTTGTTTATGAAAACAACAGAGTTTTGAAAGCAGTAAAAGCTCTCGAGCAAAATCAACTCAAAACATTTGGAAAATTAATGGTTGATTCACATAATTCCCTTCGAGATAATTATGAAGTTACCGGATTTGAACTTGACACTCTTGTTGAAGAAGCATTAAAAATTGACGGTGTTATTGGTTCCCGAATGACAGGTGCCGGATTTGGCGGATGTACAGTAAACCTCGTAAAAGACGATTGTGTTGAAGAATTTCAGAAAAAAGTAGGAGAGAAGTATTTTAATAGAACTAAACTTAAACCCGATTTTTATTTACCTGAAATTGGTGATGGGGTGAGGGAAGTTTGAATAACGGTTTGTGTATATGGAGTGCGGGATTAAAATTGATGAACTTTCAATTACGCACGGAGCCAATTCGTTTATTCATAATTTCAAAATTTCCGTCAAGTCGTCAAAGACAAATTGGCGGTGTTGCAACAACGAGCCGCAGCCTGATTAACCGCTGAAACCTGCATTACATATGACACTTTGTTATAGCCTGTACTTTATTCTCCTTTTGCAAAATGTTTAGATAAATAATAGAATTTTAACTTTTCAGTACCTTCATTCTCAAGCCACTTAAATAATTCTTTTAACCATAAATATTTTGAGTAAATCCTTTCATTTTCTTGATTCTCTTGTAAATAATGATTGACATATCCTTTTATTAAAGTTAAAGTCTCTTTTTCTCCACCAGATGCCGTTTTTAATAAATCTGTTGTCATTTTTCCTACACTCTTGGTCAACGAATTAAGTAATGATGAAAATTGGTCATCATTATCTTGTTCTACTTCGCTTAGTATGGAGTTAAATTGTTGTATTGAGGAATCGATTAACCCTATTGGATTTAAAAATGCTTGATTCTCCCAATCAAATATTATTGCTTGCTTTAGACCGAAATAGTTAATCTGACTTTCTCTATAGCTCAAAATTTTATCAATTATAATCTTGTCAACAAGTATTCGCGGATATATTGCTTTCTCACTTTCCAATTTGTAAGCATTTATCAAACCTTTTGAAAAAATTATATTGTTATCTGCATAGTATGAACCAATAGAAATTCCACCTCTGACAAAAAAGCCCTTTGACATCATTATCATTTGAAATCCTCTGACATAAATTGATAAAATATTAAAATTAGAGAGGAAATCATTTTCATTATCAAAGTAAGGAATGGAAATACTAATATTGTCTGAAAAAGTTTGATATTCTAAATGTTCTATTGCCTCATTGTTATACTTATTTTTATTGTCAAGTAAATGCACACGTGCTAAAGCAAATGACTCTTGAATATCCTGCAAAAATGTCGAAGTAATATCATCATCATAACGATTAACAAATTCGCTAAAACCTAAAATATCTAAAAAGCATATAATTCTTGGTTCGGTATCAATCAAATCTTTAAAATAACCTTTTGGGTTTTTAGTAAGTCTAATTCTAAAATTTATTTCTGTCTCATTTTCTAAATAGATTTCAAAGTAATTTGAAAATTCTTTTAGTCTTTCTTTTAGGTTTACTATACTGAATTTCCCTTTTTCTGTTAGTTCAGATGTGATTTTCTTTATCTCGGAGAAGACATTATAAACTAATTCTTTACAACCTTCATCTTCTATTCGGAGTTCATTGTTATCTGTTTCATTTTCGGAAATTCGAAGAAATAAATTATGAAAACTACTGTTGTAATTATCCCAAAAGATAGCAATATTCTCATCTGGTGATAATTTATCAGTATTGTACTTGAACAAGTCTCTTTTTACAGAGCGTTTAAAAGCATTCAAGAAGGAGTTGTGATTCATTGGAGGAGCAGGATTTTTAAGAATCTTCTTTATGGTTTTTGACGAATAATAGGTTTTAATCCATTCGATGGCAGAAACTATAATATAAGTATTCAGGGTTCTTTCTTGTGGAGTAAACTGTATATCAAGGATTTCTTTCGGGAAAAGCGATTTAGCATTAACGGAAATAATTTGATTGAATATTATTTCAGCAAGAGAGGTATTCTCGTCTAATAGGATACTAAAATCAATAAATAAAATGTGTTCTGGAGATTCTAAATTATGATTGAACAGTATTTTACTAATTACGGAATATTCTTTAGCTTTTGTGATTTCTGTTTTTGTATTCCATTGTTCAGCTTGCTTGTGTACTTCTTCACTAAGATTATCTGTAACAACGATTGAAATTATTGAATCATCCCAAATTTCTAACTCTCTTGCTTTCTTAATATAGTCAGTGAAAATATTTTTTACAGATGATATTAATTCATCCGTGATTGGGTCAATATATTTTAATCTTATGGCAATTAAATCTTCCATTTAGTAGTGGTTCTTAGTATTGGCTATAACAAAGAGATTGTTAGTCTTTACAAGTTTCTTCCTCCAAAAATTGCAGTTCCAATTCTTACATTTGTGCTTCCTTCTTCAATTGCAATTTTATAATCGCCAGACATTCCCATCGAAATTTCTTTAAAATTATCATCAAAATATTTTTTCTTAAAGAAATCAAAAATATTTTTCAGAGTTTTAAATTCATTGCGCACTTGCTCCATATTAGAGGTAAAAGTTGCCATTCCCATAACGCCGGCAATTCTAATATTTTTTAAAGATTGGAATGATTCCGATTCAAGCATTTCGATAGCTTCCTCCTTCGAAAATCCAAATTTTACTTCTTCTACAGCAATATGAAATTGCAGAAGACAATCAATTATTCTTTCGTTCTTTTTTGCTTGTTTGTTAATTTCCTTGAGTAATTTTAAACTATCAACTGCTTCAATCATAAAAACGTAGGGAGCAATAAATTTTATCTTGTTTGTTTGGAGATGACCTATAAAATGCCATTTAATATCTTTAGGTAATGCCGGATATTTTACAATTAATTCCTGAACTTTATTTTCGCCAAATACTCTTTGTCCTGCATCGTAAACCTCCTTAATCATCTCATTGGGTTTTGTCTTTGAAACAGCAACCAGTCTAACATATTCCGGAATTTTCTCAATTACTTCTTGTAGATTTTCTTTTACACTCATTTAATTAATTTTTTACAAAATTATAAAATAATATTTCATTATTTTAGGTTTGTGAATAATAAGTTTATTAATAAATTAATTTTTAACTTTGCAATTCAATTCAAATTTATTTTATGAAAATATTAAGTTCTCTTATTAAGCAGTTGGTTTTCTGGTTACTGTATTTTGTAATTATAAGGATTATTTATCTTCTGTATAATCTTAACTTTGTTTTAGTTGAAGAAGTTAATTTCTGGGAGGTTATATCATCTTTTTATTATGCTCTGAATCTTGATATTGCTACTGCTTGTTATATATTATTGATTCCATTTATTATTCTTGTGGTACAGAGTTTTTATAGTCCTTCGTGGATTAATAATGTAAATAAGATATATACTTTAATTATTCTTATTCTTTTTTCGCTAATCACCACTGCCGAGCTTGGTGTTTATGAAGAATGGAAAACAAAACTACATTATAAGGCTTTTACACAAGCAACACACCCAAGCGAAATATACAATTCTGCTGAAACATATATTTTCTTTATTTTATTAGGAATATTTATTATTGAAGTATATGGTAGTTTTTATATTTACAGAAAATTCTTTTTTAG
>Ga0307990_1004668_pt1 | contig 10026 bp, 3 predicted proteins | sample EllFjometagen129_FD_203168 | JGI IMG/M metagenome (GOLD analysis project Ga0307990, IMG submission 203168) | Marine microbial communities from Ellis Fjord, Antarctic Ocean - #129 | ecosystem: Environmental > Aquatic > Marine > Unclassified | place: Southern Ocean | collected 2014-10-08
CGACCGCGGACGCGCCACCGCCCTGCCCGGCCACACCCTCGGTTGGGACGCAGCCGAACGCCTCACCACCCTCGATGGAACCGTCACCTTCACCTACAACGGCCTGCATCAAATCGTCAGCCGGGTTGAAGGAGCCGCCACCACCCGCTACCACCACAACCACGCCCTCGGCCTCGCCCCCATCGTCGCCGAAGAGCAGAACGGAACCATCCTGTGCTACTACATCTACACCCCCGCAGGAAAGCTTCTCTACAGTGTCACTCCCGACGCAGGCAACGCCGTCGCCTACTACCACCGCGACCACCTCGGCTCCACCCTAGCACTCAGCTCCACCGCCGGAAGCATTACCGACCGCTACGCCTACAGCCCATACGGAAAACTACTCAACCACACCGGCTCCAGCTCACAGCCCTTCACCTTTGTCGGCACATGGGGAGTTCGCCAAGAAGGCGACCTCTACCAGATGCGCCGCCGCTACTACGACCCCGCTACCGCCCGCTTTCTCTCAAAAGAACCCATCTGGCCGCAAACCAGCGACCCCACACTGCTCAATCCCTACCAATATGTAATGAGCAATCCGCTAAGTGGGATTGATGTGACCGGCTTAAATTTCTTCGATCTGTGGAAATATACTGAAGAAGCCAGACGGTGGAGTGAGAAACCTAACAGCGACTCGATCACTGATGCCGATATGGATGCCTTCGTTACCGCCGTGTTCGGCAACCGCACCTTCCCAGCAATCAAACCAGTTCATAAGACAACGGCCCGCAAAATGGCCGCGCCGGCGGTAAAGACAAAAAAACTCCGCCAGTTCAAAGGCCCCAATGTGCGCTTTGCAAAAAGAAAATTACGCGTTCGGACTCGTCCCGGAGGGATGAGAAAGAGAAAAGGCTTGGTTCAGCGGGGAGGTCAGATCTTGTTAACTGGCAAAAAGAAAGGTCTCTGGATTCAGGTCAGAATTCAAAATGGTCAAAAAGGGTGGGTCAACGGACAATTCATCTTAGAGAAAGCCCCCGACATGAGTCCGGCATCTCCCGAAAAAAATCCCTTAGAAGGGGAAGACGTTGCCACCTCACGAACCTTGCGCGGATAACCCATGATCTCAAAACCCACACAGCCATTTCCGGGAGGGACAGCGGCCTCGCCGTCCAATGCCCCTCCCATATGTCGGTATGTTGAAAAACCGGCCTGGCTGTATTGTGAAGAGCTATGGCAGAGGGGCTGTGAAAAAAAAGGAACTGACCTGAAGAAAGAGTACCGTGAGTGGCTGGAGGACTACATAAAGCAGGGAGTTGAAGAAAAAATATTCACCAGATTTTCGAAAGCACTTGGTGTTACTGACTTGGAGGTTACACCGGGATGAGAAGCCCGGCTGTCTGCCTGGGCACCCTGCGTGTAAAACGAAAACTGGAAGATGATAAAGAATTGAAGAAGAATTTCACCAACGTTCTTGAGTTACCGGGCGAGACAAATGGGTGATTATTTCTGATTTGTTATATTTTAATACACGACCCCGATGATTCACCAGGACTGCACAAAAATGATGAACGCAGCAAGGCACAGATTTGTTTCTGGCCTCTTTAGGAGGTGGCCGCCCGCTCTTGAGCGATCAGCGGTAGATCCGGATGGATGACTGTCCGAAGTGATGAACTTCGTAAGCAACTAAAAGAAACAGCTGCAACGAAAGTGATTGATTCGATACATACGGAAAACCGGGATGGAGTTCAAAAGAATTTGAAAAAATTCACGTAGGAGTTATTTGTGTCTTGACCTCCGACTATAATGGATGACCCCGACCCAGCTTGGATGTTTGCTATTACACATTCCGAGGCAAATCTTTCTCTTTTGATCCTGGCAGCGATGTCAATACAAACTTCCTTTATACAAAAGGACAAGGGGTAAAAATTATTTATGGGCCTTGATGAAGACGGATACGGTAGAATCCATTGTACATGCCATTACTATTTGCCGTATAACCGATTGTAGTTGATCCTCCCGGAAAAGCTGCGGCATGTATAACCTGCTCTGTCCATGCGTTTCCTATCAGGTTTGTGCAGAAATCAAGCGCGTAGACAGCTCCGGGAACTGAACTGAAATTGATTTGATGCTGGCTCTCTCCAATACAATCCAACCCGGTGATACGAAGCACCGAATTTGAGTCGGCAGCGGATGTGCCGGCTTCGAACTCCTCGCCGTTGAGCAAACCGTCGCCGTCAAAGTCCTGTTTTGCCTCATGTAGGGTGTTGCTGAACTCCTGGGTCTCCCATCCATCGGGCATACCGTCTCCATCCAGGTCAAGAGAGTCAATTGAAAACTCCACACCTTCACTCCATGGCGAACTGAGCCAGTCCTTGTCGGAGTACAGCACCTCCCATTTGTAGGTCTGGTTGTATTCCAGTGGTGTCTTAAGAAGGAACTGTGTTCCAGTGCCCAGCGGACCGGAGTCATAGACAACATAACCGTCCGTATTGCGGACCCTCCACCAGGAGTATCTCATGTAGTCATAAAAGTCGGGATCACTGAATGCCGTGGCGGTCAGAACCTGTGACCTGTAATAACAGATGTCATTCGGAGTTATGCCAGAGGGTTGATCAGGCGGTCTTTTAAATGGAATCGACGAAGAGGATGTGACTGTATTACCAGCCTCATCACGTACCTGCAGATCAACAGAGAAACTCATACCGGAGTATGCACTGCAATCTACTAAGAGCTGGTAGGGTTTGCGATAAATTTTCTTCCAGCCACTCCATGAACCGTTGTTAATACGATAACGTTTCTCCATCAACGGGTATGGAACAGCATCCCATACATTGAAGTTCATGTAGAAAAATTCATCATCTGTGTATCCCGGCGCGTTCACTCCTCTCAGGTAGAAGTACTTTATATCAGGATCTTCCCGGTCCAGGGTAAGTTTGCGGAGTATACGCGAGGAACAGTTTCCCGCAGCATCGCGCACCTGTATCCAGAATCTGTATTCACCATCGTTACAAACCTGATGCTCATTTATTAAATAAAACGGAATATCAACCCTGATAGTATCGTTAAAAGCAATCCAGCCGCTTGTAGTTCCTGATACCTCTTCATCCCATCGCAAATCCCTAATAGGACTGGTCGTATCCTGAGCATCAAGATGCAGGTCGTTTTCACCATGATCCGTGCAAAGACTTCCCGCGTTGAACCATGCATCAAGCTGAGGCGGGAAGATATCCTGAGTAATCGGGGCCTGGCAAACAGGACCGCTGTTACCTGCTCGGTCCGTGTAGTAGACCTGCAGGGCATCAAAAGCGATGTCGTAATAGCGTATTGTCAGGTTTTCATTGTAGGGCAGGGTCTTCCAGCCGAAGCTGGTCTTGTAGCTCATGGTGGATACACCTGAACCCGATTCGTTAGCCTGGCAGGTCGCATAGATCAGGCGGTTGAATGTGTCGATGCTGTTGATCGTGACCGAACCGGTCGGAGGCAGGGTGTCAACGACAATGGCTGCGGCGTAATCTCCTGTTGTGTTGTCGGCAAACTTGCGGCGGACTGTGACTGTTCTGACTCCGTCAGTGGGAACGGTAACCTCGGCGGGAAGGCCGTCTGGATACACATGCCAGGGTTCGGTGTCGCAGGTTCCGTCACCGGCAATCTGCACCACGCCGTTGTCCTGATAACCCAGATCCAGCACCAGGGTGGAGGGATAGGGTTCCAGAAGCGGTGGGATAACCTCCCATCCGGATGACGGCTGGGTTGTGTATTGATAAGCCGGATAACCTTTACCCCCATACGAGATGTCCACTGTGCCCAGACAGAGTCTATAAAAGTTACTTAAATCACCACCCAGGGAATAAACCAGCATATAAACCGTATTCGAGATTGTAACCGGAGAGTCAAAGTATGCCGGCGTATTAGTGGCCTCAGTTGGAGATCCCGACCACTCCACCAGTTTATATGCTTCACAGGTCGGATCAACAGGATCAAGCTGGCTGACCAGCCTGATATGCAGGTCATTAGGATTACCGGCAAATGGAGGAGAATATGTAGGGAATTTCAGTTTCGCGTAAGTTACAGTAATCGGTGATGACAGGACAATCTTCTGGGCCGCGTATTGTATCTGGTTGCCCAGATCCAACAGGTTCCCCTGATCGAAGGGGTCCGGTTCGCTCCATAGCTGCGAAATCTGTCCAAAAGGCAGGCTCAGAGTGAAGGGGATGGTGTTGCTGGGCCAGAATATGGCACCACCGGCGAGGTTTAACGCACCGATTGCATTGACGGCGATGTCATCGCTGGTTAGAGTTGTATGTTCAAGTGTATCGCTAACATACACATAGACAGTCGCTAGACCGATCAACTCTTCGTAGCCCTCCCCGCTCAGCTTCCATGTGTCAATGATCAACGGGGATTCAGGGAACCAGTTTATGGGATCTGACCACTCCGACATATCGTTTGAGAACTTCACATAAAGAGGACCGGGTTCATTACCGCCCAGAGTCAGGGTCAGCTTAACTATGTCGTCAGAGGTTACTGCGGCACCATCATCTATCGAGAGGGCAGGCGATGGCGCGGTGGTATCCACTTTGAAAGGCAGCATGGTAGATACCGTCTGGTTTCCGGTGACATCCCGAACCTTGACATTCAGGAAATAGTCGCCGTCGGAGAGGGTCGCGATGTCAACAGTACCTGTGACAATAGTGTAGTAGCCGTTGGTGTTGCAGAGATCCAGCCAGCCGGAACTGGTTTCAACCTTTCCCTGGCCTTTATCCCAGACCTCCCACTGCATCTGCTCTGTCGGTTTATCGAAGTCATAGGTTTCCAGAATATAGTCAAAGTTCGAACCGATGATACCGACTTCATCAGCAAGAGTTATATTCATTGTCGGACAGTTGGTGTCAGCGGATAACACAACATTTTTCAGATTTTGACTTCGGATAAATGAATTATCTACGTAATAGGTGTCGAACTCACCGTGCAGGGTCTCATATCTCTGGTGATAGACATTCAACGTAAAGGCTCCGCGCGGAGGAACTCCGTCAATTGTGTATTCTCCATCACGGTCGGTTTCCGCCGAAAGCATCGACGGATTACCGACAGTCACGATCGCTTCGGCAACCGGGCTTTCACCTTTATCACAAATTGTGCCGCTTATTTTCTGAAACTGATAAAAGGTTACATCGAATTCCGATTGGGAGTAATCGTCAAATTTATCGACCGTATTACCGTAGTGGTAATAGCAGTAACTCTTCGGCACCCACCAGGGATCCCGGTCGGGATCAGCTGGTTTCTCAGGAAGAACATGTATGCGGCACTGACCCTCCGGCATGCTACCGAACTCGAAACAGCCGGAAGCATCAGTTACAGTAGTTGTACTGCCATTGACATGCTGCACTTCGATAAGGATGTTTTCGATCGGCAGGACAGAGGGGTCGGGGTTGGTTCTCATATCTCCGATAATCATACCCCGTTCCGGATAAACATGGACTCCACGCTGCATTGTGTTGTTTCTGATATTTTCATCGGCATAAACAGTGTCGTACTGCATAGCGTCGTATTTCCAGTAGGAGTTCTCCACCTCATAGTAACGCACCTCCGCCTTGAGAGTTGCCTTTCCAGCAGGGATAGATGTATAAAATGAATAAATCGCGGTTTCGTCCTTTCCAAAAACCCGGAAGATGGATTGCTGATCGAAATTAAGCCAGTGATAGAGATAATTGGTGGTTGAACCGGACTCTATCCAGAGGTGCAGTTTCATCCATGAGTTGGTTACCGAGTCTCGGCGACCCCAGTTGCCGACGGTTATGTCTATCCGTGTTGTTTCATCAGCGAAGGCATTGCCGTTCTCTGCAGGATTGACAGCTATCCAGTCTATCGACATATCCGGCAGCTTCGGATCGGTTTTCATGTGAAAAATCAGATAATGGCGAATATCACTGAGAACAGAAGCATTTTCGATCACCTTGTCATAAGAGGTTTCAAGAGTTAGCAGAGAGGGAGGATCATAAGGCAGCCACGAACAGGATATACCCCGTTCTACCAGAGAGGGTCTAAATGAGAAAATCAGCGGATCTACAATCGTTATGGCTTCACCGTAGCCCATGTAAAGGTCATACCGGAAATCGGGAGATGGGTCTATCTCAACAATGTTCTGCTCCAGATCATGAGGGATTTCAATCGTTACCGGAACAGCATTGGAAATACCGATTCCCGTGAAAGCAATATCCTCTCCACCGATGGTGCAGTGCACACTGTTGCCGTGCATCACCATCTCACCCATCAGGCTGATACTGAAAGCACTTACCCCCTGTGTCTCCAACGTATCGAAGAAAGTGGATATCGATCCCTGCACCACTTTACCTCCCGGGGCGAGTTTATCCAAAGGAATTGAGGCCAGATCAATAAAATCCATACCTCCAACCATGTTATTATCACCCAGCGGAAGCTCGCCGTTACCAGCTATATTCACCTGGAAGTCCTTGCCAAAACTGACAACCGGCCACTTGATAAATGGAGGGCGCAGAGAAACGCCGAACGAAAAACCAAGGTCGGATGTCAGCTCATTACACTCAGACTGGTCGTATGAACTGATCCAAGCCTGGGCACTGACAAATCGTGTGCCGGCCTCGGGAATCCAGAAATCATCCTCATTATAATCAATATGCAGATTTGCTCCGAAATCAAAAGTAAATGGCAGGTCTGAAATTGACCCGGAAAACCTATATTCCAAAGGCGGAGCTGATGGCAAAAGAACCCAATCGCTCTCTGCTGACGAAGGAGGGGTTCCCCCTTGATTGTACAAGAAATGCAGGGGAATCGTGAGATGGGAATCATAGGTTGTTCCCTGAACAGCACTGACAAGCAAGCTGAACACCACAAACACTGTTGAAAAATGAGAACTCATTGTACACCTTTCAATCGTATAAAACATTTACCGGGACATGTTCAAAAAAGAAAACTATATTTATATATAACATTATATTGCATATAAGTAAATATTAAATATATTGATGGTTGATGGGCGATTTGACTCACAATAGATGACACCGAAGCAAGTTCAATAATTACAGAGAACAGATTATGATCGTAAGCATGCGATTGAAGTATTTAGATGTTGTTCGAAAAGCAGGTCCGGTTTTCAACCGGACTCCCGATGGAATCGGGAGCTACAAGTCCATCGATATTGCTATTTCACACAACTGGGTTAATCACTCTCAAGCCGCACCCTCAGTTTATAAAACCGTACTGAATCCGTCTCGTTGCTATCTATAATTGCACCTTCAGAGCCGGGATACTCCCGTCCTCCATACAACGGCATCCATGTGCCGACACTCAGGTTTGTACGGAAATCGGCTGAGTAGAACCGTTTGCGCAGATCCTTGATCGGCAGTGTCGGCAAGCTGTTTTTAATCACAATTGATGCACGGAATACGCTGTTGCTGTCGAGCGGATCGGTATCCGCAACGAATTCTTCAAAGGTAGTGTATCCGTCGCCATCGTGATCGATGGCCTCAACAGTCTCGTATTCATTGGCGTTGGTGAAGCCATACTGGGCAAGCCACCAAAGTTCGGTTCCTCGTGTTGTGGTATGAGGCTCAAAGATGGCGGTGTAGACACCGGTATTGCTGACGGTCACGCTGCATACAGGCAGTACGCCGCGTGAGTTTCCATTGAGTTCAACATCCCCGAGATACCAGTACGTCGCGGGCGTGTTGGTAAAGGTGTAGGTGACGGGATCGCGGAAGCGCAGGAAACCGTCCGGACTTACACTGCCGTCTCCCCGGGTTTCGACATTCAGCTGGTTGGGCGGCAACCCCAGGTATTCCACCTGCACCGAGGCCTCATTGACAACAAGTCCCCAGTTGAGGGCGGCAGCCGGGGTGAGGGCGAGACTGTTGTCAGTCACGGATACGGCAGACAGTACCGTAAACACCATGCCGGAACTCAGCAGATAACCGGTGGACCCGGTGATGTCCTCAACATCAATAAAGCCGTCGAGCACAGCATCACCGGTAACAATCAGCTGATCGTAACCGGTTCCCGGCTCTTCACCGCCAATCTCTACTTCAAGACGGCCGGTGGCGGTCTGGGTGTAATCATCGATGATTCTGATTCTTCCGGCGGAGTTGCCCGGAGCAATCGTGCCGGCATTCTGGAAGACGGCCTGCAGATCGGAGAAATCGAGTGATCCGTTGCCGGTGATGGTTCCGCCGGCGGCGTTAGTGAAGAGTATGGTGCCTGACCCTGAGAAGGCCATAACTGCATTGTTGGTCAGATGGATCTCACCGGTGTTGACATGAATGGCGTTATTGCGGGAAACCGCGAGGTTTGTTTCCAGGTTGAACCGGCCGCTGTTGTTAAACTGAGCGGAAAGGGTGCGCAGGCCACCTTCGCCGGGTTCTGCATTAAAGACACCGCCGTTGACAAAGGTTCCGGAGGCAACAGAAAGCGCAGCATTGTAAGCCGCATTACTGTTTATACTGGTCAAGGTGATTTCGCCGTCATTGACAAACCCGGTAGCGGCAACGAGGGTCGCGTGCGTTGCTTCAGCCTGTACAGTCACACGCTGGTTGGTAGCAATCCCGCCGCTGTAGCTGACCGAGCTGTCCAGCACAAAGCCACCTGCACCCGATCCCGGCAGGATGTTAAGGGTACCGCTGTACACCTCAATGTCATTGCCGGTGATTTGTCCACCGGAAAAATCAAACCTTTCAATGTTGCTGAAAAATGTTCCCTGGTTGTCAAGAGTGCCCCCTGCCTGGACAAAGCGGGGGCTGCTGCCGACGAGAGTCACTGTTATATTGGATGCGATATTGAATGCGGCGTTGTTGCTGTATATCCCGCTGCTTTTATTCAACGCCGTGCTCGCATTGATATTTACCGTGCCATCGTTAACGAGGTGGGTGGTGAGGGCACGTGCTCCGCCTTCACCCGCTTCAACACTGAGAATACCGTCGGCAGTGTTTACCAGGGTCCCGACAACAGAGAGCGCGGCATTGTACGCAGCATTACTGTTTATGCTTGTCAGGATTAATTCACCCTCATTGGCAAATCCGCTGGCGGCAGTGAGAGTCGCGTGCGTCGCTTCCGCCTGGACCGTTAGACGCTGGCCAGCGTATATGTCACCGCTGTAGCTGACCGAGCTGTCGAGCGCGAATGCCCCCGCACCTGAGCCCGGCAGGATATTAAGAGTTCCACCGTAGATTTTAATGTCATTGCCGGTGATTTGCCCGCCGGTAAAATCAAAGTGCTCAATCGCTGAATAAAACCGACCCTGATTATCAAGCGTGCCCCCTGCCTGAATAAAACGGGGGCTGCTGCCGGCGAGAGTCACTGTTATATTGGATGCGATATTAAAGGCGGCGTTGTTGCTGTATATCCCGCTGCTTTTATTCAGCGCCGTGCCCGCATTGATATTTACCGTGCCATCGTTTACAAGGTGGGTGGCGAGATTTCGTGCTCCGCCTGCGCCTGGTTCAACAGTGAGAATACCGTCGGTATTATTGATAAAGGCCCCGGCAGAAACGGAAAGCGTAGCTGAGTAGGCGTTGTTGGTACTGTCGAGCGTTATCGTGCCGCTGCTGGCAAATCCGTTGGCGGCGTAAAGACCGGTGGAGGTGCTTTTACCACGAACGAAAAGACGGTGTCCCGAAGAAATATTACCACTGTAATTGACCGTGCCGTCCAAAATAAAGACACCGGCTCCCGCACCATCACCCAGGTTAAGGATACCGTTGTGCTGCTCAATGGGATTGCCACTGATGGCACCGCCGATGTAGTCGAATTGTTCACCGTTGTTAAAAAAGGTTCCCTGGTTGTCGAGTGTGCCTCCGGCCTGAATAAAGCGGAGTGTGCCGCTACCGTAGATGGTCGCGGTTGCACCCGCGTCTATATTGAAAGCACCGTTGTTGGTATAGATGCCGCTGTAACGGCTCAAAACGGTATCGGCCTTGAGATTGACTGTGCCGCCGTTGACAAGATGCGTGTTGATGGTGCGGGCACCACCGGCACCGGGCAGGACCTCGAGCGTTGCGCCTGCCAGATTGGCGAGGCCAC
>Ga0307990_1004670_pt1 | contig 10022 bp, 6 predicted proteins | sample EllFjometagen129_FD_203168 | JGI IMG/M metagenome (GOLD analysis project Ga0307990, IMG submission 203168) | Marine microbial communities from Ellis Fjord, Antarctic Ocean - #129 | ecosystem: Environmental > Aquatic > Marine > Unclassified | place: Southern Ocean | collected 2014-10-08
AGGCCTTGAAAACCTTCAGCGGATAGTACGGCGCAGCACAGCAGGGCGATCGTTGACCAGATGATGGGGCTTACAGAAAGGAATGGTTTTACGCAGCTTAGTATGACGGCGGCGATTAGAATCAATAATACGGCGAATCTTTTTGCTTTTATCATCATTGAAAAGCCTATTATCAGTGCGGCGATCGGGATGTGGTATATGCCGATGACGATTAGTCTCCGTTTTATCATTACCAGGGGCAGTATCAGAGAGGGCAGGTCCTTTATGTGGAGCCTGATGTTTATTGGTATTGCGAACAGACCCATTTTTGCGGTGAGGTGGAAGAAAAGTATTATTGCGGCGAATGGCAGCAGTGCGAGGGGTATTCGGAGCCATTGGAGCTTTGCTTTTGGGCCGAAGACTGATGGAATGAATAGCCAGGGGATTGCTGCTGCTAATAGTGAGACGGTTGGGTGGTATCTCAGCAGGCTAAGGAAAAGGGGGCCGAAGCCATAGACGGCGCCTGCGATAAGGGATGGGGCGAAGTACAGAACCCATCTTGTGCTGATCACAAAGCAGCCTGTAGAGGCGAGGATGATCGCGGCGATTGGAAGGTACTGGATGGGGGTTAGTGTTCTGAAATATGGTTGATAAAGATAACCGGCGAAAGCTGTATATATTGCGATCGCAGTGAGAAAATGAACTATTTTTTTATTCATATACTTTCTACTTGAGAACAACTTTCCGATTGCCGGCGGTTATTTTTCCGATCTTATAAACCTTTTCGCCGTAGCGGGTTAGTTTTGAGATTACAGAGTCTGTGAAATCCGGAGCCACGATAAGTACAAAGCCGATTCCCATGTTGAAGACTTTGAACATTTCTTTTTCTTCGACTGGGCCTGTCTTCCGAAGGAAATTGAATATATCCGGTGTGGGCCAGTTTTTTTTGTTTATTACGGCATCGCAGTTTTTTGGGAGGACTCTTGGCACGTTGCCTACGAGTCCGCCGCCTGTGATGTGCGCCATTGCGTGAACGATTTTTTTTACTTTGTATTTTGAAAGTAGTTTTACAATGGGTCTGACATAAATTCTTGTTGGTTCGAGTAATGCATCGCCGAGAGTTTTTCCGCCGAGTTCTTCGATCTTGTCGGTCATTTTTAGTTTGTTCTGCTTGAAGCAGATGTTTCTTACGAGTGAGTATCCGTTGCTGTGGATACCGCTTGAAGCGAGACCGAGGATGATATCACCGGTTTCGACAGCTTGGCCGGTTATAATTTTTTTTCTTTCGACGACACCAACAGCAAAGCCAGCCATATCGAAGTCATTTTTTTTATAAGTATCCGGCATTTCGGCAGTTTCACCACCTATCAGGGAGCAGTCGGCGAGTTTGCAACCTGCGGCAACGCCTTTGACGAGCTGAGCCATCAGCGGGGGGTCTAATTTGTGTACGCCGAGGTAGTCGAGAAAAAAGAGTGGTTCTGCGCCCTGGACGAGCATGTCATTTACGCTCATAGCGACAAGGTCTATTCCTACGGTGTCGTATTTTTTAATTTCAGCGGCGAGCTGTACTTTGGAGCCCACACCATCGGTACATGCGACAAGTACAGGGTTTTTATAATTTCTCTTGAAGAGTTTTTCGTCATAGTCGAGTCTGAACATGCCAGCGAAACCGCCTTTTAAGTTCATGACTCTTGGGCTGAAAGTGCTTGCGACGTGAGAGTGTATTTGTTCAACCATCTCATCGTTTGCGTCGATGCTTACGCCGGATTGTTCATAACTGATGTATTCTTTACTCATATTCTGTGGGTTCATTAAATAATTGCATCTGGTGGTGTTCCATAGCGAATTTATTAAGTGCGATGTCGACGGGTATCCTGTATTTTCCGTTCCAGCATGCAGTGCAGTAATGGTCATTTGGGCCTTTGGCGCAATTTAGCAGCCCTTCGAGTGAAAGATAGCCGAGAGTATCGACTTCGAGGAAATCTCTGATTTCATCAAGTGTTCGGTTATTGGCGATCAATTCTTCTTTGGTTGGGAAATCGACGCCATAGAAACATGGGTATTTAATTGGAGGGCAGCTTGCGCGGAGATGGATTTCTTTTGCACCAGCTTTTCGCAGAGCTCTCATTTTGCCCCTTGTTGTGGTTCCTCTTACGATTGAATCGTCAACAACAATGATTCTTTTTCCTTTTACAGCTTCTTTTACCACGGCGAGTTTTACTTTAACCGCCATTTCTCTTTCTTTTTGATTTGGTGCTATGAAAGTTCTTCCGACATAGTGGCTTCTGATAAGTCCCATGTCGAAAGGCAGTTTGCTTTGTTCGGAGTATCCGACAGCAGCGGCAGTTCCGGAGTCAGGTACGGGTATTACCAGGTCAGCTTCGACTTCGTGTTCTATTGCGAGTTTTCTTCCGAGTTTTTTTCTGAATTCGTGGACGTTTTCGCCGAAGAAGAAACTATTTTGTTTTGCGAAGTATATGTGTTCAAAGATGCAATGCGCGGGTTTAATTGTTCCCGGTTTTACGAAAAACCTGCTTGAGACACCATTTTTACTCAGGGTTATTATTTCTCCCGGTTCGACTTCCCGGATGAATTCGGCGCCTATGGCATCGAAAGCACAAGTTTCGCTTGCTATGACGAAAGCACCTTGAGGTGTTTTTCCAAGACATAGCGGGTGTACTCCATAAGGGTCTCTTGCCGCTTCTATCCTGTCAGGGTACATAAACAGCAGGCTGTAAGCACCTTGAAGATGGTTAAGTACATGAGCGAGCGGGTCGGGCTTACTTACATGTGAAGGCTTTGCCAGCAGGTGAATAATAATTTCGGTATCGGAAGTTGATTTGAATATACTTCCGTATGCTTCGTATTCATCTCTGAGCAGGGATGCATTTATCAAATTACCATTGTGAGCGACAGCGACTTGTCCCCTGGAGTATTCACCGAGGAAAGGCTGGCTGTTTATGGCTTTGCTTGATCCGGATGTTGAATATCGTACATGACCTATGACCATTGGATTTGCAAGTTTTTCAAGGATATCAGAACCAGAGCGAAAAACCCTTTTAACGGTTCCCATTCCGGTGTATCGCTGAATATATTGTCCGTCACTTGAAGCTATTCCAGCGGATTCCTGTCCTCTGTGCTGAAGGCTGAAAAGTCCGAAATAGGTTTTTTGTACAGCATCAGAATCGCCATAAATGGCGAAGAGGCCGCATTCTTCTTTTTTATCTGAATCCATCCAGATAAGCCCTTTACATATTAACATAACTTAGAAATTACGCTGAGAGTCAGCCCAGACGTTAGTTTACTTAATTGAGCAGAGAAGTCAAACGTGCAATCCTTTATTTTTTAACAAATCAGGTCTGAGGGGAATATTTTTTGAGAAGTTTGGCTTGGTCGGGAGGTTGTTTTGTTACAAAAATGGCACTTTGGAAGTTGAGTGTGATTATATAGTTGACGTGTCCGGAAAAATTTATAGAATAATTTTTGAGGTAGACACTTGCTTTGTTTTTATTTTTACTGATTAATTTCCTTTTTTTATGTGAAGAAAAAAAGATTTTTTAGGATTGCGAAAGGAATCAGGGATACTAAGCTAATAAATATAGAAAGGTAAATATATGCCAATTAAAGCAACTTTAAGCAGATTTTTTATTTTATCCTTTGTAATTCTAGTTATATCAACGCAAAGACTTTCATATTCCCAGGAATTTCCTGAAAGAATTGTCACTCGAGAAAAATGGCGTCAGGGTATGGCTTTTCGGCTTATTTGGCTTGAAGGCCCTGATGAAGATAAACCGTCTAGTGTTAATGAGCTAGCTTTTCCAATTGGTTGTAAATATGATGCACAAAGAATCTACTTCACAAAATCTGTTTACCCAGCTTGTAAAGTTTCCAAAGACCAATTTGGCAATACTTCAATCTCAATAGATAAACCCATTAAAGTGCAGTATGACGTACCTTTATTGCTTGGTTTTGTTGCTGGGATTGAAATGTATAAAGATGCGTATGTGATTGGGAATAAATCGAATTTTGCTCGAAACATTGCTTGCCCGGCTTCGATAAGAAAGTCGTTTTTAGCTGATGACAAAGAATATGATTTGAATAATCCGTTTATGAAAAAGGTTAGTTTAAATGTCACATCTATTGAGAAACAGCCAATTGGGCGTGTAAAAGATGTGTGGGAGTATATTAACTCAACAATGAAATATGGTGTTTGCAAACGTCCCAATACTGCTATTGATTTGCTCAAATCAAAATTGGGCCAATGCGGCGAATTTGCTCGTGTGACTACAGCATTGCTACGAGCTAGCCAAGTGCCTTCAAGGGAAATCCACAGCTTAAGAATTTCTTCGAGTGGCCCACATCCTTTTGATCATGCCTGGACCGAGGCATACTTGCCTAATACGGGATGGATTCCTGTGCATTCTCAAGAAAAATTTCCCCAAAATAATAAGTTTAGGCTTAATCATCGTGAATATTTGGTGGTGTATCGTGGCACAAACTACAAAACTCAACACAGGTTTATAAAAACTGATAATGTTGCTATGCCTTGTAGTTACGGTGCTGGCTATTTTGCAGATGTTCCCAAAAATGCACAAATCAGGACTGCCAAATTGCTTCAGCAAATTTCTGGTTCACCAGATATGGGTTCGGTTGAGTGCCTTAAAAAGATTCAGCAGTTACCTCTCGCAAGCAGACCTGTTTTGTATTGGGCTCTTTCTGCGTGCAAAGATAAAGAAGTAGGTGAAGAAGCTGCTGCTAAATTGGTTGAGATGTGCGAAAATTCAAATGGCAAATTGTTATTGGAGCGTTTTCTTGAATTTAGCCCTTCGGTGGTATGGGCAAGGTTGATGGGGAAGAGTTCTTTGATTAGTAACGATATTAAAATATTTAATGGGCACAGGTATAAGTTTTTTGAGCATAAAATGTCATGGCATGGGGCAAAAAAATGTTGTGAAGCTCTTGGTGGACACCTGGTTACTATTTCTGATAAAAATGAACAGAAATTCGTTGCCAAATTACCAGCAAAGTTAGACAAAGCTAATCGTGTGTGGATTGGACTATCTGATAGGCGATCGGAAGGGAAATGGGAATGGGTGACGGGCGAAAAAGTTTCATTTCAAAACTGGGCACCAGGGTTGCCTGATAATTTAAGAGGCAATCAGGATTGTGTAGAAATGGGCTATGCTGGGAGTAAATGGAATGACCAGAATGTGCTATGCAAATTCACTTTTATTTGTGAATGGGAATAGTTTAATTTTAACAGATACCTAGGTAGCTCGTATTTTATTGCAAATTGGCAAAAGCGGTATTCTTTAAACATAGTAGTTTTTAAAAGGTATAATATATTAACTGCCTTGAAAGATTAGCAGTTAATTAGTTTATTCCGCTGGGTACATGAATTTTGGGATTCTTTTTACTTTTCCTTCTTTGCTTATGCAGGCTAACGCTGTTGAGCCTTCAGCGAGGGTTATGCCTGTTTGGGGGCGCGTTATTTTGTAGTTATGTATTATTTTGCTCGCGGTTACTTTTTCGCAGGTTGTTTCTATTTCGAGTTTTTCATCGTAGAAGGCTGGTCTGCGGTATTTAATGTGTATTTCAGCGACAACGAAGAAGATACCAGCGGCTTCGAGGTCCTTGTACGCGACTTTGTTTTCTCGCAGCAGTTCAGTTCTTCCGATCTCGAACCAGATGGGATAAACGCTGTTATGGACGACGCCTCCCTGGTCTGTTTCAGCGTATCTTGGCACAATTATCGTTTTACACGAGGCAACAGTAATTTTTTCCGGGAAATTCATCATTACAACAGTTTAATCTTTGATCCAATATTTTTCAATCTCTTCTAAAGTTTTTCCTTTAGTTTCGGGCAGGACGATCAGGGTGAATACGAACATAACGACGCACATGGCAGCGAATATGCCGAAAGTTGCCATTGATGGGAGTCTTTCGAGCATGACGGGGAAAGCGAGTGAAACGCCAAAGCATGCGATCCACAGGGCTACCGTTGAGATGCTCATTGCTCGGCCTCTGATCTTTGTTGGGAATATTTCGCTCATAACAACCCATACTATTGGGCCCAGAGAGCTTGCGAAAAAGGCGATGTATCCGACGATGAAGGCTATAATGAAGTAGCCTTTGGGGATGACTATGGAGCCTATCGCTAAATCTTTGAAGATATCGTATTGCATTGAGATTCCCACCATCATTAAGCATAGCCCCATTCCTGCAGAGCCTATGAGCAGGAGAAGCTTTCGGCCTATCTTATCAACGAATGTTATTGCGATCAACGTGGCGGTAAGCATGGCGACTCCTACAGCAACGGTATTTAGTAGTGAGGCGTCTCTTTCAAATCCCATGTTTTCGAATATTATAGGGGCATAGTATAAAATTATGTTTATTCCTGTGATCTGCTGTAATACTGCCAGGGCAATTCCTATGGTAAGGGCAATTTTCATTCCAGGCTTGAACAGCATTGCGATGGAGTTGTCTTCATGTGTAAGAGCATTTTTGATTTCCAGCATTTCGTTTTCGGCATGTGTTTGGCCACCTACTTTGCTTAGGATGTCTAAGGCCTGGCTTTCTTTTTGTTGTTTAACTAACCAACGGGGGCTTTCGGGTACTGTGAAGAGGAGGATGAAAAATGCGACAGCGGGCAGGGTTTCTGAGGCGAACATCCATCTCCAGTTTGTCTCTCCTATGTTTTTGAGGGCGTAATTGACGCCATAAGCGGCAAGCATACCTATAACGATAGTCAGTTGATTTAATGAGACGAGCCTACCTCTAATTTTTGCGGGTGATATTTCGGAGATGTACATTGGTGAGAGCATTGAGGCTGCTCCGACGCCGAGTCCGCCTATCCAGCGTGCAAATATAAACTCTGACAGGGTCGAAGCCAATCCAGACCATATTGCCGAGATAGCAAATAACAAAGCACACACTATGAGAACTTTTTTTCTTCCGAATTTGTCGCTGATGTAACCAGCGGAAGCGGCACCTACAATGCAGCCTATCAGGACGCTGCTTACTGCCCAGCCTAACATAAAGTCATTTAGTTGAAAATGTGGTTTTAAAAAAGGTGTTGCTCCCGCAATTATAGCGGTATCGTAGCCGAACAATAGCCCACCTAATGCTGCGACGAAGCATACTTTGGTTATATAGAGGGCTGAACCAGATTTATTATCCATTTCCATATAATCTCCTATTTTAAATTATTCAAAATAAGGTTTTTGTCGGCCAAAGCAAAGTAATAAATTATTTATAGATATAGTTTAAAATTGCATTTTTTGCCAGTCTGAGAGGGAAAAAAGTGTGAAAAAGCGGATTTGGGTTAAAAATAAGCAGGGTATTTAAAAATGTTATAGGTGAACCGAAAGGTGGTAACAGTCGTAGAATAATGTTATTACGGCCTTTTAAGGTTGACTTATGGTGATGGTGATATAATAATAATGAGCTTATGATTTTAATTTTCGCGTATTAACTTTTTTAGTTTTAGAAAGGACAAGTATAATGAAAAGTCGTTCAATTATTTTAATTTCACTGATTATTGTGAGTTTTCTCACTTTAACATCCTTTGCGGAGGATAAGAAGGCAGATAATATTAAAGCAGCCAAGGCTCCTGGTCAGGAAAAGGCGGAAGCTAAGGCAGCTAAGGTTGAGGCAGCAGTTAAGGCAGCCGGTCTTCAAGAGCGAAAAGTTGACGAAGTTGCGGTAACTATCAGCGGCGAAAAGATCATGGAAAGCCGGATAGATGAAATGATTAAACCTCAGCTTGCGAAAATGGCATCTCAGACAGCTAATATTCCACCGGCGTTTGTTGAATCATTAAAGCAGAGAATGAGACAGCAGGCGGTTGACAAAATAGTTATGGAAAAATTGGTCGATGTAGAAGTGGCTAAAGCGAAAATTGAACTTAGTGATGATGATGTCACTAAGCTGATAACAGAAGAGATCGCGGGCAGGCAGAATCCGCCTATGTCATATGACGATTTTAAAGCTCTGGTTGAAGCACAGGGTCAGAATTTTGATCTTGTTAGAAAAGACATCAAGAAGATGTTTACTTATCAGAAGTTTATGGAAAGCAAGTGGGAAGGTAAGGTTGATGTCAATGATGCGGAAGTTAAAGCATATTATGACGACAACGCAAAACAGTTTGAAAAGGCTGAGGTGTTCCAGGCGAGCCATATTCTTGTTAAGTTCGATGAGTCTGACCCGAATGCTGATCCTAATGCGGTAAAGGCAACGGCTAAGGCCGAGGCAGAAGAAATTCTTAAGAAGGTTAAAGCCGGCGGTGATTTTGCGGCGTTGGCTAAGGAAAATTCGGATTGTCCTTCATCGCAAAAGGGCGGCGATCTTGGTGAATTCAGCAAGGGTCAGATGGTGCCGGCATTTGAGAAAGCAGCTTCTGCACTTAAGGATGGCGAAGTAAGTGGTGTTGTTGAAACTCGTTTTGGTTATCATATTATCAAAAAGACAGGGCATACAGAGGCAAGTGTTACAAAATTCGAAGATGCTAAGGCTGAGATAAATGAAACACTGAAACAGAAAAAGCAATCTGAGTTTGCCAGGGGTTATATAGAGACTCTGAAGGAAGAAGCTAAAAAGAGTGGTAAGCTGGTTTATCCTGCGGGCAAGGACCCCGCAGAGCAGAAAGCACAACCTGCGATGGGTATGCCTGTCAGATAACAACAGGTTTTCAGAAAGATATCAGACCCCGGTTCAGTAAAATGAGCTGGGGTTTTTTTATTGGTTTAGAGTAATAGTTGGGATTTTTTGCTAAACAATTTTAGCGGAATTGTGTATCTATGTGGTATTGATGTTTTAGTTGCTGATTATATTTGATAGTGGAGATTTTGCTATGAGGCGTTTCTTGTGGATTGTTTGTCTTTTTGTTGCGTGTTTTCATTTTGGTATTGCTGAGGGTGCGGGGTTGTTCGGGACATCTGTTAAGGCAGAAAGGCTGAGGGTTGAATATCATGCGCAGCCTGTTGCGATAGATGTAATGCGACCAAGGCTTAGCTGGATAGTGACATCGACGGGTAAAGGTAAGGTTCAAAGTGCGTATCGGATCATTGTTGCTTCTTGTAAGGATAGGCTGAAAGATAATGTTGGTGATTTGTGGGACAGCGGCAAGGTTGCAAGTTCGCAGACGAATCAGATCGAATATACTGGTAAGGGGTTAAAGTCAAGACAGCAGTGCTGGTGGAAGGTTCGGATATGGGATGGTGATGGTAAAAAGTCGGTTTGGAGTAAGGTTAGCAGCTGGAAGATGGGGCTTTTGAATAAGTGTGACTGGCAGGCTAAATGGATAGGCTATGATAAACCTGAACCTGCGAAATATAAACAACCTGCGCTTGATATGCATCTGGATGGGTGCAGCTATTACTGGTACAGCAAAAAAGAGGACTCTGAGCCGCAGAAGCTGGCACCTCCGGGGGTGATATGTTTTCGTAAGAAAGTGACATTTGGCACCGATGAGGTTGTTAAGAGGGCACGGATTATTTTAGCTGCTGATGATGAAGCTAAGGTTTATATTAATGAGCAGTTCGGCGGCAAAGTTAAGATGGAGATGGGCAAGACTATTTATGATCTCAGCGGGTTATTTAAACGGGGTGAAAATATCATAGCGATAGTTGCATCTAATTTTGTTGCTGGTTGGCCTGCGAATGGATATAACCCTTGCGGGATAATTGCAAAAATAGAAATTGAGCTTGCTGATGGTTCCAAGAGGGTTATCAAGCTTGATGAGAGCTGGAAGGTGACAGATGAAAAAATTAGTGACAGCTGGATAGAATTTGGGTTTGATGATTCGAGCTGGAAGAAGCCTGAGTTTATATGTAAATACTGGGAAGGTGTTTATGGCGGATTTGATAAAAGGTATATTCTTCCTCCTCCTCCTTATTTGAGAAAAGATTTTTCGTTATCTAAGCCGGTGAAAAAAGCTTATGTTTATGTTACTGCACTTGGGCTTTATGAGATGCGAATTAATGGGCAGAAGATCAGCGATTCGATTTTGACTCCTGGGTGGTCAGATTTTCGCAAGCGTATTA
>Ga0307990_1004671_pt1 | contig 10018 bp, 10 predicted proteins | sample EllFjometagen129_FD_203168 | JGI IMG/M metagenome (GOLD analysis project Ga0307990, IMG submission 203168) | Marine microbial communities from Ellis Fjord, Antarctic Ocean - #129 | ecosystem: Environmental > Aquatic > Marine > Unclassified | place: Southern Ocean | collected 2014-10-08
CGGGATACTGTTAATATAGACCAAACCAAATATGGACTGAATCCTGACAGGAAAATAAAATCTGAAATGGGAGGGTATTTGAAAGCAAAATTTCTGTTAAACATTAACGACGATATCTCACTTGATAATAAGCTTTCTTTGTTTACAAATTATTTAGAAAATCCCCAAAATATAGATATTGACTGGGAGGCTACTCTTAAGATGAGAATAAATTACTATATTAATGCTAACATTTCAACTCATCTTATTTATGACGATAATACAAAGGTGCCGTTATTTAATGATGAAGGGACTAATATCGGTTCCGGTCCGCGAACACAATTTAAGGAATTAATAAGTATAGGTTTTACTTTTAAGTTTTTGTAACTATTCAGTGTCTGGGGAGAAGATGAGAAGATGAGAAGGGGGGATGAGGAAATGAGGAAATGAGGAGAAGAGGTGATGGGGAGAAGATGAGAAGATGAGATGAGGGAATGAGGAAATGATTGAATTACAATAGATCCTTTCTAAAGACCCTGAATCGCTTATAAAATTTCCCTCCAACTTTTTCGACTTCTCCCAACATTTTGGTATTGGTTTCAAGGATAAGGTGACTTTCGAGTTCTTTTATCCCATTAGCGATTGCAGTTTCGAAGAATTTTGCTGCCATGACAACGTTAAGTCCTTGGTTTTGATATTTTGGTTTTACTGCTCCAAGCAGGAGATTCACCCGGTCTGTATTCTTCATTGCTTTTAAAATCTTAAGAATTCCAAATGGGAATAATCTGCCACGCGATTTTTGAAGTCCCTCACCAAAATCAGGAATACCTATTGCAAAACCTATTACCTCATCATCAAGAGTGATAGCTTTTACGTATTTTGGATTCAGGATCGGTATATATTGATTAGCCAGTTTTTTCATCTCATCCTCTTCAATAGGAACGAAACCATAAATATGACTGTAACATTCATTCATTAATCTGAGTACAGGTATTATATATGGCTTTAATTCTTTTCTCTTTGTAAATTCCTGCAGAACGAAGCCTTCTTTCCTGGAAGCTCGTTGAAATATTCTTTCATAAACTTCAGGTACTTTGTCAGGTACTGTAATTACAAAATCAAAAAGGTCTACATCTTTTATATACCCTTCATTTGCTATTAGATCTACCATATATTCATGATTACATGGTGATGCAATAATTGCCCGGTGTTCAAATCCTTCAATAAGAAAGCCCTGAGGATCTTTGCCAGAAAAACCAAGTGGGCCTATCAGTTTATCCATTCCTTTTTCTTTCGCCCACTTTTCAACAGAGGATATTAACTCATGTAAAACCTCCTGGTTATTTATTGATTCGGGTAGAAAGAATCTTCCACTCTTTAAATTATTTAACTTGTTATGGTTCTTGTTAATAATTCCCATAATTCGCCCAACGACTTCATTATCCTTATAAGCTAAAAAAAGAATTGTATCTGAATATGAGTATGCTTTATTCTCTTTCGGATTAAGGAACTTCCACTCATCTGAGTACAAAGGAGGCACCCATGTTTTATGATCTTTATGCAATTTATCCGGCAGATAAATGAATTTTCGCAGGTCGCTTTTTGATTTAACTTGTTTTATTTGAACGGGCATAATAAAAAATAAATATTAGATGTAAATAACAGAAATCCAGCATAATAAGCATTAATGTCTGGATAAATACAAGCAAAAATATACATTTTTTTTTGATATTACATTAAATCCGCAAGATGGATGAAATTCCGCATTTCACTCTATAATTTTTTAACTTGTCTTGCAATTTTCTTTTTTATTTTCTTGTAGGATGGAGGCGGTCCTGTTCTTACTTCATTATCATCAAAAGCTATCTTTACTCCAAGCCCTTTGTTTTTCATCTTATTACACCAGCATTCCTTATTATTTCCTGCCTCTTTCATTTCATCGGACCAGTCCTCAAGGCATGCATAGTACAACTTCTTATGCTCCTCTGTTAAATCAATTACTTTCATTTTGGCTCATTGTATTTATTTCCAGAACAATAATTTATTCATATTCCAATTTTTACGCGAGCAAAAGTTACTGTTTTTTTAATTACTGTTACCAACTGGCTGTTTTTGTTTATCAATTTTGCTGCAATCTTTTACTACCCATGTGAATAGATGGGATGGGCCGGGATACTCTTACCACTTTTAGATTGAGTAAGGATTTGTGTAAATAATCGTGGCTTACCTGACAGTAATGTTAAATAGTCTTAGTGAATGTATTTATCAGATATGCTACATCAACAAACTCATGGTTTCTTTTAGAGATGTTTCTGTTATGGTAATTGTAATAAGTTTGTTAATCTTTATGTCCCAATTTATTTTTACTAAATCGTTTAACGAACTAATAAACAATATTTTATTATTACGCATTTCATTAATAATAAACAATATAATATCATAATGCTGAGGTTTTAAAATGTGATTTTTTAAAATTATTTCTGCAACATCATCAATAATCCTTTGATATAATTTCTTTTTCGACCTAAAATAATAATGGATTGTCACTTTGCTTACTTTGGCATCAGCAGCAATTTTTTGAATTGTAGTTCCATAAAAACCGTATAACAGGAAGATTTTTCGTGCTGAGGTAAATATTTTCTTTTCAGTATCCACTTTAAAAGCTATATTTTAATTTTATATATGCCATCGAGTTGTCGTTATATTGTCCAAAGCGCCCTTTTTCATCGCCTGTAAAGATATTTGAACCAAGCAAGATTGAAAAACTATCATCAAAATCATAAGTAATTTTAGGTCTGATCAATGCATCTCCGTTGGTTAATCCAATGTATGAGAACAATTCGAGGTGCAAGGTTTCCCGAAACATATCATAGCGTGCTAAAAATGTCATAGTGTTTTCAATTTCTTCGTTTAGCATGTTTTCATCATAATCTAAAATTGCCTCCTGAATAAATTGCGTACTGAATTTTATATTACCTATACTGTAATCCAATCCAATAAGGTAATGTAAATAATTTTTTTGTACCAAAGCATCTGCAGCAATCGGATCTTCGGTCTGAAAATATTTGCCGTTGTACCAGGCAGCTTCGCCACGTAAAACTATTCCTTTAATTTCAGTGCTAAACGAACCACCGCCCAGGTATAACCGGTGGTGTTCGGGTGTAATATATAAACCTGTCAAAACCGGACTGCCGGATGACATATCTACTTGTTTATCAATATGCATTACAGGATAATCGTCCCATGTGTATCCACCCATCAGTTCGAAATCAATTTTCGAGGTTAGAGCAGAGTATTTAACAAATAATTCGCTTTTTTCAAGGCTTGGTTTTACTTCCAATTTGGACCAGTCAAAAATAGGGGTTATCAGAAATTCGGGCTGTGTGTACCATATAGAACCTGCTCCTGGTTTTTCGGTTGGAGTAAAATTTGGCAACCAAATTACCTCAAAAGTGTTATTTCCCATATAATAGTCAAATTTTACTGCATTTACACCGGTTCTTATTTCGTCAAAATCGGGCAAAAGAAATTCCGACAGATTCAGGGGGGAAACCACATCGGTAATGAAAGCCCCGTCGGCTTTGCCCCATACAATTTGCTGTTTACCTATTCGCAGATCAAAATTATTAAAATATAGATCCAGGTATAGTTCTCTTAATTGCAAATTCAGACTGTCAGAGTTATAGTGATACACAATGGGGTTTGCTTTTAAGGCAATCTTATCTCCTGATTTTGTAAAATTCAGATTTAGTGTGTTTTGCAGAATTGAGAAATCCCTGGTATCGTATAAAATACCTGTGTAGTTCCTTACAAATCCTGAAATATCAGGATTTTGTGCCATTGTAAATTGACTTGCCAATAAAAGAAATATCAGTATTAGTCCTCTTGTTCTCATATTATATTATTTAAAGAATTAAAATCTAAATTTTTCTGTCATTATTCCAAAACGAATTATATCTAACTTATGGTTAGAATATTTGTACATAATATTTGTTTTAACGATAAACTGCTACACCAAAGCCGAGCTCGATAATATCAGTTGTTGGAATAGAGGAATTCCCAAATTTGCTAACAAAATACAATCCTCTTGTTCCTACCCGGACATAAAATGCAGTTCCTGAAGCAGGTGTTTTGTTTGCCAATAATTTCGTTTTTATTTCTCCACCGATAAATAAACCTGCATTTCTGCCAGGCGACCACCAATAATAATTATCAGGGTAGTTATCGGGCAACTTAACCCAATATTCATTTCCAAAAGTATGATGTGCAAACCATCCGATATTTAAAGGCAATATTTCAATGTTTTCGGAAATTTCAAATTGTAACAGTTTTGCTGTTAATTGTAAACTTATACTATGTAAATCATCGGCTGTAAAATATTGTGGTACATATCCGTAAAATAATGAAACATCTAATCTGTGATCAAAAAAAGTATATCCGATACCTGTGGATAAATAACCTATACCACCTGCAAATTGTAGTTTTACATAATCGGGTAAAATTTTTTTATAGCCGGCAGAATCAGCCTTATATGAAGCCTGACTGTAAGTTTCCGATATGCTGTATACCAGGATAAAAGCTGAAATCAGCAATACTTTAAAACTCGTATGTCTCAATTTCGAACTTGCCATCTGAAATTTTTATAACATTAAATTTCTTGTATTCAACACCATAGATATTAATATATGGTATGCTTTCGGAATACGGAGTATATACTTCATGATCATGTAAATGTCCGTGAATAGTAAACAATACATTATTGTATTTTGCAATGGTTGAATGAAAGTCTTCTTCTAGTGTAGAGTCAAAACCTCCATCCATGGGTGGTACATGAAAGATAACTACAGCATTTGTAAAATTATCACCGGGTTTTAATTGTGAGTCCAGCCAGTTTATATCCGGAACCTCACCGTTAAAATTGAATTCAAGACTATTTGTATTTATGAAAACAAATTTTATATCTCCATAAATAAAACTGAAGTTAAATTCACCAAACATTTCACTATAAGCTAAATTTCCGTTTCCTACCAAATCATGATTTCCTAAAACAACAAAATAGGGGCAATCCAGATTCAAAAGAAACGAATTCCCCCAAAGGTATTGCTGCGGTAATCCAAAATCGGCAATATCGCCGGCATGTATTACAAAATCAACAGGATTATTCTTGTTTACATCATTAACTATATTCACAAAGCCTTCAAACTCATCATAAAAACGATGTGTATCGCCGGTAAATCCGATCCTGATAGTATCGTTTACATCATTTTTTAATAATCTTTCAATATTTGTCTGATGAACATTTTTATTTTCTTCATCAAAATCAATAACATAAGGTGAATAGTCGAATATATCATCACATGATGATAATACGATGAAGCTGAATAATAATATTATTGAATTTTTTTTCAAGACTTTATTAATTGGTATAATGAAATAATGAAATAATGAAATTATTGAATAATTGCATAATCGAATTACAATCCTCTCATCATTATTCTTTCTGTGAATTTTGAAGCAGAAATACCGGTGTTTATTTGTACATCGCCTAATATCATTGTTGTTTTATGATTTTTCTGAACATTTTTCATTTCCGAATTTGTAATAATCCAAAATCCTGATATCTCTTCATATTTTTTTATTGTTAATATTTTCAGAAGTTCTTTATCTTCATCGTAAAACTCTTTTTTATACCCGATAAAATTGTCCTTCATAATCCATGTTATGGTTTTCGAATACATGTAATCTTCGTCTTTAGATACACTTTCAACAACATAACATGCTTTGCCATTCATGGTTTCTTCGCGTAATAATTTATGGGTATCATCTTCAATTTTGCGATCACCAAGATCATCGTATGTGAAATCAGAACCCATAAAATAGTCACTTTTACTGTCGCTTGAAATTCGTTTGGTCTTTTTCAAAGCGGGTAGATATATCCATTGATCATCGCTTTGATCTGAATCATACGACCAGCTCATGAACGAAGTGTTTTTTACATCGGCAGGCGAAAGAAAAAACATAATGTTTTTTTCAACCACACCAAGATCCTTCGTAAACTGTTTGATTATTCTTACTCTTTGATTTCCGCTTTTATTAATAAGCGTCATGGTTAAGTTAGAAGTCTGATCATCGCCGGTAGAACGGTTATAAGCTTTTTCTACGATTTGTTTGCCTGTTAAACTCTGGCCCAAAACCACAGGGCTGAACCCGATTGCAAAAACTATTGCAATTAAAACTGATTTGATTAGTAATGTTTTCATTTTTCTTTCTTTTTAATTGTTAATTATTACTTGTATTATTATTTTTCTTTTTAAAATAGACGTTGCTACTATATGTAAGCACCAGCATTATGGTCACTGTTCCAACAAAACTTGTAAACATATTAAGTGAAACTAATGCTCCTAGTTCCCTGTTTGGCGGAAATACTGAAAAAAGTAGAACCATAAAGCCTGCAATTACTACAATAGCGTTAAAACTGATTGCTCTGCCTGAATGTGCCATGGTTTTTTGTGCAACAAGCAACTTGTCATCTGATTTTGATGCATTAATTCGGTATTGCTCAATAAAATGAACAGCATAATCAATCCCTATACCAATTGCAATGCTGGAAAGTAGTGCTGTTGTGGTATTTAACGGAATATTCAGGAACCCCATGATTCCAAAGCTTATTAGTGCTGTAATTGTAATAGGGACAGCTCCGATCAGGCCTATTTTATAGTTTTTGAACATTAGAGATAGAAGAACAATTACTATTATTAATGATAGTATTAAACTCATTATTTGTCCTTCTAAAATCAAGTCTGTAAATACCAATCCTTTATAGCCGCTTCCTGCAAAATTCATTGTAATTCCGTGTTTTTCGAAGTCATCTTTGTAGGGATCAATTTTTGCAATTGCAGAATTTATTGCTTTAGAATTATCGCTTTTTAGCTGGAAAGTAACATTCAGTTTAGCATAATCGTAATCGACAACTTTATTCAGATTTTCAGGATCGCCCGACATTTCGTAAAGCAACAAATACTGAGCTATCATATCCCGGTTATCAGGAATTGTGTTGAATTCTTCCATATCAGCATTCATTACCTTATTCATGCGTTTTACGTAATCAGTTAGAGTGAAAGAATTCCCTGCTACTTGTAAGTCATTTTCCACTTTGTTTTGCATCTTCTCAACCAATTTCAATACATCGGGGTTTTTGAAGACGTCTTTCTCGCTTTCTGAATCTAAAATCAGATTAAGTGTTGTTGTTCCACCAAAATGCTTATTAATAAATTTGTCGGTAAGTACAATATCACTGTCTTTCTCAAATTTATCAAGGAAGCTGGAATTGATCCATATTTTCTGCATTCCAACAATTGACAGAATAATAATAGCAGTAGTAGCAAATATTGAAACACTTTTTCGTTTTAATACTTTTGCGGCAAAACTATAAGCTGGATTAAACTCTTTGTTAGATTCGTTTTTGACTGTTTTTTTAACCTTAGGTAAGCCAAAAATCATAATACCTGCAGGAATTAGCACCAAAGAGAATACCCCGGCCATCACTACTCCAAAAGCCGTAAAAATACCGAAGTACTTAATCGGATATACCTGGGATGTAAGGAGCGAAATAAATCCAACAGCTGTTGTAACAGATGTCATTACAACAGGTTTCCACATGTGTTGAAGCATATCAATAGTTGCTTCTTTTTTGGAGGCATCCAGATTTTTCCGCAGAAACAATTGTAAATGACTGTATAAGTGTATGCCATCGGCAACCCCAATGGCAATAAGCATTACAGGAATCATTGTAGAAACTGCATATATTGGAATATTTACACTTGCCATGAGGCCAAATGCCCACACTACACTAAAAAATACAACAGCCATTGTGAGCAATGTACTTTTCACACTTCTTAGCGTAATAAACAATACAAGAGTGATAACAAGTAATACAATTGGGACCATTTTTGTCATGTCGGCAGGGCCAAGAAGTGCCATAGTGCCTTCAACGATCGGGCGGCCTGCAACATGAATTTTAATATCTTTTGTTTCGTAAGAAGCTGCCAGACTAAGTATCTCTTCATAAAATTCCTGGGTAAATACATCATCCCTGACTTCTGCAATTATCACTGTTACTGTTTCATCTAATGAAACTAAGCGGCCAAAAATCATTTCGTTATTTTCAACATTACGCTTCAGTTCTTTTAATTTTTCTTCAGACTTAGGAACACGTTTATAAAAAGCTTTAACATCCATTCCGTCTTCAGTACCAATAATGTTATCAGCAGTATATAATGATGTTACATCGGCTTTTACAATCTCGTCCATTTTCTGCAATCTTCTGGTAAGCTGTTTTAAGGTATCTAAAGTTGCACTGTTAAAAATCCCTTTTGGATTTTCAATGGCTACGATTATTCCATCATTAATCCCAAACCATTCTTCAGCCTGATCGCTGTATACAAAGGCCGGATGGTCCTGTGGCATATACTTATCAAGATCAGTTTCCATTCTTGAATTTTGTTTCATTTGCATGAAAAACACGGCACTGATTATTATGGTTACTGCAACAATAACCCAGGGTGCTTTTAAAAGTTTCTTTAATAATTTTTCCATTTTTGTTTATGTTAATTAATATTCACTAACTTAGGTTTGCTAAAAAAACTCACTTATAAAAAGTGAGTGCTTCGTTTTGAAGCTATGCTTGTTAAAGCAATTTTGTTTTTGTTGTCGGTTTCGGAGCTTTTACCACAAGAACCCTTACCACTTTATCAGAATTATTTGAGATACAGTGTGGTATATCTTTCGGACTTTCAACAAGACAATCAGCTTCAACGGTTTGTTTCTCTTTTCCAACCAAAATTTCCGGTGTGCCTTCGAGTACATAGAAAAATACATCAACCGGTGTAATATGCGGTTTTAAACTTTCGCCGGCTTCCAATTTAATATGCATAGCCTGTGCAGTATCCTGATCATACAACTTTCGCACATTTAATTTATGTGGCGTATCAGTTATTGCTGTCTCTTTTACTTTCGTTATTATCATATGTTATTTTTTATAATTAGTAATTTTATTGATTCAATAAGTCTCTTTCCCTCTTTGGGTAAATTATATGAATATGCTGAGAACTGCCATTTTTTCACAAAAAGTCGCAAGCTTCCCATAATAATTACAGAAAGATGCTTTGCCTCTATATCGGTCCGTATCTCACCTTTTTTTTGTCCATTTGTTATAATTGTGGTCAATATCTTATCATGTTTATCGATAACCTTTGAAATTTTATCAATAAGTATTGGCTCGTTTCTGAATATTTCTTCAGAAAATATTACCGATACCAGTGATGGTGTAGCTGAAAAAGAGGTAAAATGCTTTGTGAACAGGTGTTCAATTTTGTCTATGGCATTACCGTCATTAGTTAATTCATTATTAAATATCTGTTCTGTATTTTTACCAAAAAGCCCGAGTATGGCAATTAGAATATCTATTTTGCTATCGTAGTGCCTGTAAATGGCCGGCTCAGTTATGCCGATTTTTTTCGCCAGGTTTTTGATAGTCAGTCCTTGTATCCCTTTTTTGGTAATTAGCTCCAGGGCTACTTCAATTATCTCCTTTTGTCTTTCTGTTTGCATACTCTTTATAACATTATTGTATTCTTACTCCTTAGTTCTCTTTTTTAATAACTTTAATAAAGTAATAATATGAATTAATCCGGAACAAAGTTAGTTAATATTTACTAACTTCCAAATAATTTTATATTTTTTATAAATACTTTTTGAGATCCGAAAGTATGTGATTGATATAAAGCTCTTTAAATTTACGAAAACAATTTTACCAAATTATATATCACTGCAACCAAAATTAGCACAATATTTATCAAATATTACTTATTTAATTACACTATTGAAGCTATGTTCTTTTTAACCAATATAAAGATCAAAAATAGTAAAAAGGGCGAAAATAACACTAGCTATGCCATTGGTTGTAAAGAATGCTAGATTAATTCGACTCAGATCATTGGGTTTTATCAGGAGGTGCTGATAAGTAAGTAAAGCAAGAAAA
>Ga0307990_1004672_pt1 | contig 10015 bp, 11 predicted proteins | sample EllFjometagen129_FD_203168 | JGI IMG/M metagenome (GOLD analysis project Ga0307990, IMG submission 203168) | Marine microbial communities from Ellis Fjord, Antarctic Ocean - #129 | ecosystem: Environmental > Aquatic > Marine > Unclassified | place: Southern Ocean | collected 2014-10-08
ACCTTCCAATCTTCATGCAAATATTGCCAGTGCTGCTATGGCTGAAGGAAAAAGCTTAAATCAATGGATCGTAGACACTTTAGAAGATGCTGCTCATCTTTAATCATCTTAACTGCTTGGGCAGAACGAATAAGGTTAGATCGTGCGAGCGAAGCGAGCCACAATCTGAACCGTTTGTTGTACAAGCCCGGTAGCGGAACTCCTTATAGAAAATAGCTTTTTGAAAATCTGCCTGATTCAGGCAGGAATGACGGTGTGTTGCTGGTGGGTTGATCTGGTGCTATCCGAAGTCATGTTTTTTAAGTCAGAAGCAGGTTTTTCAGGCGATAATTGATGTTTTTTGCGCATAAATATCCATTGCCGATGAAATCGGAAAAATTTAACGACCTGGCGTTTTATTTAGGTGTCACATAAGAGTAAATCAGTTGCTGGTTCAGGAATGCGAGCTGACGTAAATCCAGCGGCAGAGTAAAGGTGATCAGGAAATATTGTGCCGGAAGTTGTTTTTTCAGCTGATTTTCAATTCATTGCCAACCTTTATGGTTTTGACAGTGAGGGCAACTTCTGTGGCCGCAGGAGTGCGGGATATAAGTCTGCTTTCGGCAGTTATTGTTGGTACAGCGGCCAGCATATGGGGGCTGTGTTCCTGTCGGCACTGCTGCATAGCATGCAGAGCTTTTTTGTGACTTGGCAGGATAGATCTCTTATACTTTTCGAGGAAACGATCTTTGAACTCGTTTATGATTGAGGAGAGTAAAATCATTTTACCCCTCCCCAGCGGATGTCAAAGCTGTTGATTAATGTGTTGATTTTATTGTATGAGTTTGATTGATTTGCGGCGGTAAGGTGAGTGTATCGGGCGGTGGTCAAAAGGCTTACATGTCCCAGTATTTTTTGTAACTCGATCAGGTCGATACCGGCTTCCAGAAGATGAGTTGCGTAACTGTGACGTAAGGAGTGGCAACTAATTTTTTTTTAAGACCAATCTGATCAACGATGGCTTTCATAGTTGTTTGAACACCTCCCCGATCCAGAGGTGAATCGACCAGATGAGCATTTTTTAAACCTCTTTTTCGATTTGGGAAGATAAAAGACGGATGCCTGTGAAGAGACCAGAAATCTCTTAAAATACGCAAAGTACTTTCAGGAAGCGGTACTAATCTGTCTTTATTACCCTTGGCGTTACGAATATGCACCCGCATATTCGTGGAGTCGATATCACCTATTGTAAGTTTTATGCCCTCTCCAAGGCGCAGGCCCATGCTGTAGAGGGTGAAAAAGAATACTTTATAGCTCAATTTGTTGGTTGCCGCGAAAAGTTGACTGACCTGCTTGATTGAAACAATATCGGGAATCCTTGTTGCTTTAGGTGGCTTAATCAGGGGAATATCCTGCCAGGTTTTATTCAGCACCTTGGTGTAGAAAAATCTCAGGCCGTACAGATCAAGTTTGACTGTATTCCAGGAGTGTGATTTCAGAAGATCGGTGAAATAATCCAGCAATTGGTCCATAGTGAGATCATTCAACCGGGTTTGGTGTAATTTTTGATAAATTGTGAGTCGTTTGGTAGGCTGGTATCTATTGTGAATCCTCCTGATTGTTACGGTTTAGGTTAATAGCAACCTGAGGTGTTGCTATCTCCTCTTACCGCAAAAATATCAGAGATTGCGATAGATACCAGTAAAAGTGGGTTTTTGCCTGCCGCGATAGCGGCTTCGTTCAAGTGTGCAATCAACTTGACCCAAAGAGGCCGCACCTATTGGGTTTGCGCAGTTTAGTGTTTAATTTATTTTTGCCCAATCACAGTTCCCATTTGGACAAGTTATTGCGGACGTTCATGGCGGTGCTGACTTCGTCGAGTACCGCGATTAAGTGATTACGCATTTTGAGAATTGTAGAAATAATATATTTATATGAAGGATGAACCAATGGATTATAAAATTGCTACAGAAAAGATTTTTAAATTAGTTCGTCTTCAATGTTTTCCTCTTGGCGTCAAAATTGTAAAGAAAGGTGAAACACTTCCAGAAGATTTTATCAGACCTTCAAAATATGATCTTAAAATATCTCTTTGTCAGTGGACAACTATGGCAAGACGTTGGGGTAGGAATGTTGGGGTAGGAATGTTGGGGTAGGAATGTTGGAGTAGGAATGTTGGAGTAGGAATGTTGGAGTCTTGACTGAGGATATTAATTGTACACCCTGTTTGGCGGCCCTTGGTCTCAAAAAACTTGGATGTGAAAATGATTTTGCAACTTACCTTTTAGACATGGGTTATTTTAAAAACCTTGGCTTGGCTGAAAAGGCAACGAAAGAACTTTCTCTTCCGCCATCGGGAGAGATTGACAGGCTAGCGATGTTTCCGCTGGATAAAGCACTGGTTGACCCTGATATTGTTTTAATCTACGGTACTCCGGCCCAGATGGCCCGTTTGGTTTCCGGATATGTGTATCATTTTGGAGAGTTAGTTGAATCCCATACGACCGGTTTTGGTTTTTCATGCCTTGCTGCTTTGAAGTCCTACTGGACCGGGAAGCCGGCCTTGGTTCATCCCGGAAGGGGTGAGCGGATTTTAGGTGGTACGGATGAAATTGAAATGTGCTTTTCTTGTCCCGCAAAATACCTGCCTCAATTATTAGACGGTTTAGAAGAAACCCATAAGAAAGGAACCCGTTATCCGGTACAAAGTTATATCCTTTACGAGCCACCGATGATCCCCCCGATGAAAACACTTAACAACAAACTTAATTCTTCTTGAAATTTGGAGTATCTTATATTTAGAAAACAAAAGCGGGGTTGGCCCAAGTTAAAATATTGAAATAATGAAGCATATTTTCAGAAAATGGGAGGCAAACATGACGATGGAATACCGTACTGAATTTCTAGAACAAATAGAAAGGACACCTACTGCTATAAGTTATCGCTTCAAATTGCCCGAGGGTTTTAACTTTATTGCCGGTCAATATATGTTGGTAAATTTAGGTAATAAACTGGTTCATCCATTATCACTAAGCAGCTGTCCTGAAGAGTCCGAGTTCATTGAATTCACTAAACGAATGACCGGTAGCCCATTCTGCGGTCGACTAGCATTCCTTGAAAAGGGAGAAACTATCAGCGTCGAAGAACCAGCTGGGGAATTTTGTTTAGCTGACTCAAACGAGATTCTTGTCATGATCGCGGGAGGCATTGGCATCACACCGATCAGGAGTATTCTAACAAGCCTCAAAAAAAAGAACGGCAACAGCGGCACGGTTATCCTAATCTACGGAAATCTGAACAGAGAGGATATAGCTTTCAGAGATGAATTGGAAAATATAAAGCTTCCCGATTACCATCTGGTCCATGTTTTATCGGACATCACCGGCATGGAAAACGCTTATCAAGGATTCATAAACGCTGATATAATTTCAAAAGAAGTTCCCAAAAGCAGTCAGGCCCAATATATGGTCTCCGGTCCACCGGTCATGGTTGAGGCGATAAAAAAAGCCTTAGCCACGATTGATGTCGCAGAAGACCGGATTCGTACCGATATATTTCTTGGATATAGTTGACAGTTTGAACAAAAAACGGAGTCCGACAGGTTTGGCACATCACGCATAGATGCCGAAGTGCTGAACATTGTTGATTTTGACATTTTGAAGATGGAAAAGGTCCGTGATCGGATGGGATATTAATGGAAATCCAAACCATACTATTGAAATTAAAAGACTGGTTCGAAGATTATACTTCCGGTTTCTACTCCAATGAACCCATGGTTCAGCAAAACATGATACTGAAAGTTGAGCACACACGCCGGGTTTGCGAGGTAATTCTAATGATCGGGGAGAGCCTGGATTTATCCAGTGAAGATCTTTCTATTGCTGAAATATGTGCACTTTTGCATGATATCGGCCGCTTCGAGCAATACAAGCAATATCGGACGTTTTCAGATCATAAATCAAAAGACCATGCCGCACTCGGCGTAGACGTGATACAGAATTTGCATGTACTGGACGGCATTGAACCTGAAACGGCGGAGATGATTGTTGGGACGGTAAAATACCATAACCGTGCAGCCTTGCCTGAAAATCAAACGTCACGTGGTCTTTTATTTTTGAAGCTTTTGAGGGATGCTGATAAGCTGGACATCTGGCGTGTGGTGACCGAGTATTACCATCGTTCCGGAAATCACCGGAACCGGTCCATTGAACTGGACCTGCCGGATGCGCCACAGGTTTCGGACGCGGTCTACGAGGCGCTGATGAATAGGACCCTCGTCCAGATGTTAGACCTCAAAACCCTTACGGATTTCAAGCTGCTTCAGATGGGATGGGTCTATGATTTGAATTTCCCCATGACCTTCCGGATTGTCCGGGAAAAAAGATTCCTCGAATCCATCCGGGATACTCTGCCAACGTCCTCCTCTCGCGTGAGAGAGGTCTATAAAAGGGTTCTGGCCCATGTGGCGGAAAATGCGTCTCAAAGATGATTCAGTAAAAATTTTCGATAATCACAACTGCTCAAATTTCGGTTGTCATAACTAAGGTTTTTTCCGATGGGCGGCCTGAGTTTGTGATTGAAAGAGGACTCAACTTAATGGTCCAAATGAAAGACGGCGACAAAATACCATTTTCCAACTGTAGTGACCGAGGTTCACCCTTTTCGGGTAAACGTAAATATGGTTTATCACGGAGGTTCTGTTGAATTTATGAGGTATTGGCAAGTTTGGCATTTTCCCCAAATAAAGTACTAATCTCCGGCCAACCGCTGATGCTGGCCGTTGACCCGACCTTTTGCCCATAGGGAAAGGATATTAAAATGAAACAAATTCTTAAAAGTTTCACGTTAGATTTTTTTGGAAAAGGAAAACATAAAATAACCCCGGAAAAGTTCTTTGCAATGAAGGATGGTTTTTTGTTGGATGTCCGATCAAAAGAAGAAGCCGGTTCCCTCTCTATAAGAATGGAATACCACTCTAATGTAGAATCTATAAATATACCAATCAACGAAATTCCTGATAAAATTAATGAAATTCCAAAAGAGAAATTTGTCGGTGTATTTTGTCCGGCAAATGTCAGATCAGCTATTGTCTATGCCTATTTGTTGTCAAAAGGATTTTCCGATATCCGGATTGTTGAAGGCGGCTATTCTGCTTTAACAGAGGCGCTGAAGCCGGGTAAAGTTCTGAACGCCGTTCAAGGCGCAAATAGGGACAATTTTAAATGACCAGTTTAATTATGGTTGGCTTATTTATTTTAATTGTGGCTATTGCCATGACCATGGTCGGCAAGGGAGGCGGCAATTTTTATGTTGTAATTCTGGCAATAGCCAACATTCCCATGCATGAGGCAGCGACAACGGGTCAGTTTATTCTTTTTTCAGCATCTGTTGCAGCAATGATAATTTTCCAAAAAAATAGATCAGTATCTTGGGTTTTGGCTATTTTAATTGGAACATCCACAGCCCTATCGGCATTGGGAGGAGGTTATTTTTCTCATTTGTTCAGTGGTTTTTCTTTAAAACTGATATTCGCTGTTATTCTGCTAATCGCCGGAGTCTTGATGCTCATTCCGGTTGCAGAGAAAAAAAATATTATAGAAAATAAACATTTTGGAATTATAAATATTAAATCTGGCGGTGAGATATATAGGGTTAACTTGTGGATTGTATTACCGGTCACTATTATAACGGGCTTTGGCTCTGGCATGGTGGGTGTGTCAGGAGGGTCTTTTTTGGTTCCGCTGATGGTCTTGGCCTGTGGTGTTCCGATGCATACAGCAGTTGGAACAGCCTCCGCATTAATAGCGGCAACTGCTTTTATGGGTTTTTCAGGACATGCTCTTCAAGGAGATTTCAACTATTTATGGGCTATTCCATTAGCTGTTATTACAATTGTTGGAGGAATAGTCGGAGGAAAACTGTCATTGAAAACTAAGCCGAAACACCTTAAAAAGCTATTCGCTTATACAAATTGGCTTGCCGCTTTATTTATGATAATTAACGCACTTCATGTAAAGGAAATCATCTAATGGGTGGACATAACAAAGCGCTGCACTGGATTTTTACTGCGCAACACTCCGTAAAAACCCGTGAGCTCAAGCGTTGATCAACGACGAGTAGTTGACCCAACCTTTTGCCGTTATAGATCAAAATAAAACCTGATTAACACGAAAGTTCAGCTGAACGCAGCCATTTTTCAGGTCGAGGCCCGGTTATAGTGCAATCACGCAACATGATTGGCAAAATAGCTTTCATATTAAACCGTCGATTGAATAGATACTGGCGCTCTGCCAAATAACGTGATGCATATTTTCTGAATTTGAACGCATGATAAGTTCCAGAAAAAGAAGTTTTCAGATTGCCCAGCAGGATGTTTATCCAGGTGAAACAAGGCATGTACGTACTGTGCCGCTGGTTCCCGACAATTTGGGGATAGTGGCTTGCCCCCGCCTGGCTAACCCCGGAAAAACATTGCAGCCCATCACTAACCACCTTGCTGGATGTGCTCAGAAAACGTCTGGCCCAGTATCCAATGGCATCTTTGGTGAATCCTGTGACCAGATCAAAGCAAACGTAGTGAGGGTGGCCTTCTTCATTCAGTTGAACTGCCGCAACGAAAGGGATTTTATTTTCCGACCCACGGCCACGTTTGCCTTGGCGTTCTCCACCCAGGTAAGCATCATCAATTACTACATCTCCATGCAGTTTTCTGCTATCTTCCTGTTCCTTCATTACCTGCATCAGCTTATGTTTTACTCTCCAGGCTGCCGAATAACTGATCCCCAATTGCCGGCGCAGCTCCAAGGTGGCAACATTATTTTTGGACTGGTTGATCAGAAACATTGCCTGGAACCACTTAGTGAGCGGCAATTTCGAACTGTGAAAAATGGTGCCGGATCTCACGCTTGCCTGATGGCGACAGGCACAACATTGCCAGTAAATGGTTGCCTTTGCCCTAAAACGACTGGCTCGGGCATGTCCACAACGATCACATTTGTATCCATCTGGCCAACGGGATTTTTCCAATGCCTCCTCGCATTGCTTTTCACTGCCATATTGTCGAAAAAATTCCGTCATGCTCAAACCAGGCTGAAACTGAATCCGATTTATTGCCATAATCACCTCCTGTTGAAAATTGATTATGGCATCAATATACATCATCAAGTAGCTTACTAGATGAGCCTGGCTGAAGATTAGTACTAATCAGGAAATAAAATAAACTTCTTAGGCCATGAAGGTGAGATAATATCAAATGATGAAATCAGATTCGAAAGACACAATTGAGGTAATCTTCGAGCGCGCCATCGAAATTGAATACAAATTAGCCTATCTTTACAAAGAATTCACGCAACTATTCTCACATATTCAGGACATTTCAGTTTTCTGGAAGGGCTTGACTGCGGATGAGGTAAAACACGCAAAAACGCTAAAAGATGTTCGCAAAGCCTTGACTCATGAACAGCTTCTATCGTCCTGTGACAAAGAAATATTGGAAAAAATTGCCGGGATCCAACGCCTGCAGAGTGAGATTCTATCTAAATCAGTCAAGAACTTGGATGATGCATATGAACTGGCTCACGAATTGGAATTCTCTGAAATAAATGCTGTATTTAAATTACTAGCAACGGAGTTCGTCCCGTCTGAAAAACGGAAACAATTTGTGGCTTCGGAAATAGAGCAGCACCAGCAAAAACTCATGGATTTTAGCCATAATTTCGGAGATCGAGTTTGGCGAAAAAAGATCAACATTCACGATGTTTGACATGGTCAACCTCTATCCAGAAAAAGATGTATAACGAATAAGGTTAGATTGTGAGAGCGGAGCGAGCCACAATCTGAACCGTTTGTTGGACAAGTTCGGTAGCGGCACTCGGTTATAGAAAATATCTTTTTGAAAATCTGTCTGGTACAGGCAGGAATGGCGGTGTGATGTTGGCGGGTTGGCCTGGTGCTATTCGAGATTCCTTTTTTTAATCGTAATCTAGTTTTTCAGACAAAAATTGGCGATTTTTGCGCGCAATAATCCATTGCCGATGAAATCGGAAAATTTAATAAACCGCGGCATTGTAATTTAAGTGTCACGAGTAATTGGCGAGTAATTGGGGTCGGAGTAAAATTAAATTGCAAGGTAACAGCTCATCTCATAACAGCTTAATCGGCAAGAAATCGCCGAACAATAGCATACAGGCCGACCGCAAACAGCTGCCCGGTTTTTTTGTTCGGAGATCTTTGCGCGGCGGCTGATGCAGGTCGTTCGCACGATAAGGAATAACAAATGACAATACCAGATTTTCAATCTATCATGCTTCCTCTTCTTCAATTCTGTGCAGACTCAAAGGAACATGCAAACCGGGAAGCAATAGACCATTTAGCAGGTGTATTTCAACTTTCCGAAGAGGAGCAGAAAGAACTTTTGCCAAGTGGTCGGCAAGCAATATTCCACAATCGTGTCGCATGGGCACGTGCATACATGAAAATGGCAAAACTTATCGAAAACACTCAACGTGGAGTATTTCGTATTACCGATAGAGGGCATGATGTTTTGCAGAATCCTCCTCAAAAAATTAACATCCGTTTTTTGATGCAGTTCCCTGAATTTGCTGAACATCGGAAAGCTGGTCAAAACAAATTGAAAAAGAATAAAACTGAAAAAACTTCAACTGAGGAGCCTGATTCAAGCATTACTCCCGAAGAACAAATTGAAGAAGCATATGAAAACTTGAAGGAAAATCTTACAAGCGAAATTATTTATCAACTCAAGGATTCGTCCCCATCGTTTTTTGAGAAAGTAGTAGTGGAAGTGTTAGTGAAAATGGGGTACGGAGGATCGCGCAAAGATGCTGGGGAAGCCATTGGGAAAAGTGGTGATGAAGGCATAGACGGTATAATTAAGGAAGATCGTCTTGGTTTGGACATCATCTACATTCAAGCTAAAAAATGGAAAAATACTGTAACCCGTCCTGAGATTCAAAAATTTGCTGGGGCATTACAAGGCAAAAGAGCTAAAAAAGGCATATTTATTACAACATCGGAGTTTTCTAAAGGTTGCGAAGAATATGTGGCAACCATTGATAGTAAAATAATTCTCATTGATGGGCAGCGCCTTGCCCAATTGATGATCGATTTTAATGTAGGAGTCTCCACAGAAGCAATTTACGAACTAAAGCGGGTTGATTCTGATTATTTTGCTGAAGAATGAGAAGGTGCGAACCAATGGTTTCACATGGACCGCAAGGGCCTGCGGCCCTTTCGGCCAGTGAGCCAAAGCGTTGGACAGGAAAGGAGAAAACAATATGACCGATCAATTCTTCCCTAATGAAAACGATATCTCGGAGCAATATCGAATAGATGAACCAATTGAACAGAGACACTATTTGTGCAATGGGGAAATTGTGGTCTGGACCGGACCACAGCAAGATGTGCTATCGCCGATATGCGAAACCATCAACGGCAGCGTTCAGCAGAGGCGCATTGGCAGCTATCCTCTGCTAAGTGAGAAAGAAGCATTAGAGACTCTTGACGCGGCTTGCCAAGCATATGACCACGGTCGCGGAGCATGGCCAACCATGTCCGTTGAAGAGCGAATAACACACGTGGAGGCATTTGCCCGCCGAATGAAGGAGCAGAGAACAGATGTTGTCAGACTCCTAATGTGGGAAATCGGCAAGACACTTCCTGATGCCGAAAAAGAGTTCGACCGAACAGTTGACTACATCACGGACACGATTGACGCACTCAAGGCCTTAGATCGTGTCTCATCACGGTTCATTATCGAGCAGGGCGTGATCGGCCAGATCCGACGGGCACCGCTCGGTGTGGTGCTATGCATGGGGCCGTTCAACTACCCGCTCAATGAAACTTTCACGACGCTGATTCCTGCGCTCATCATGGGCAATACGGTCATCTTTAAACCGCCCAAAATGGGCGTACTTCTCCATAGACCGCTACTTAAAGCTTTCCGAGACTCCTTCCCGAAGGGTGTCGTTAATACTATTTACGGCGAAGGGCAAAAGGTCATTGGTCCCCTTATGACGTC
>Ga0307990_1004673_pt1 | contig 10012 bp, 10 predicted proteins | sample EllFjometagen129_FD_203168 | JGI IMG/M metagenome (GOLD analysis project Ga0307990, IMG submission 203168) | Marine microbial communities from Ellis Fjord, Antarctic Ocean - #129 | ecosystem: Environmental > Aquatic > Marine > Unclassified | place: Southern Ocean | collected 2014-10-08
ATAAAAATGAAGGAGAGAATCTGTTGTAATAAAGACAGGCACTTCGAGATATTTAAGGCTTTCATACACATTGGTCATGTATTCTTCTGAGGAATGCATAGGATTATCCATCACCACAAATCCATTGCTTCGTAATAGCTCCAGGGCTTCAGTATCAAGAGGAATTTTCGCGCTAAAATCTGTGAAGTTGTCAATGTCGCTCTCTTGCAATGGCAGGCTGTATGAAGGTACCTGGGCTGTTATCTGTAGTGGCTCTGTCCGGTAGAAATCAGAAAATTCCAGGCTGTCTTTCGATACATTGTAGGTAAAAAAGTGAACCATGCCCAAGGCACTCCTCAATATCACAAGGGCATCACCCACAGTGATCTTTTCATCCGGATTGGGCTGACCGATTTCATTTAGAGGCGCGCAGTCGCCGTGAGCGATATCCTCCTCAGTCGGGGTTTCCAAATTCAAAGCAAAACGTAGACATAGCAACGCATCGCCTGCGTTTACTTGAGCATCTCGCTGGCCAAAAGGGGCCACATCGCCGTCTGGATACACAAAAGCTGCCACTGTAGTCTGCTGCATAGCAAACAGAAATACAATGTGCAGCAAAATACCTACGAGCAAATACCATGATTTTTTCATAGTAAATACCTCCATGCTTTGAAACTTTGAGTTGGTTCCATAAACTCGGGCACTAAAACGAGATAAGCTGCAATGCCTTCCTCAATATCACTTCTGCAATACTTCCCGAGCTCGGCCAAGTTCCAATGCCAACACCCCAAAAATCCGTGATACTGTTATCTTGTAAGGGTCCCGCCTCTAAGTGCAAGACTCCCACCCTTTTCGATTATGAGATCTCCATTGAGCACAATGGTTATAGCCTGCGATTTCGTGTCCGTTTATTACCCAGTTTTGGGCTAAAATCGGCTTGGCCTGGAGGCTTATGAAAAGAGCTGTCAAAATTACAATAATAAAAAGAGGTGATAGGTGATAGTGACAATAAGTGCCTTTTTTATATGATAGTAGGAATAGATAGGCTTTGTTGTCAAGGAAAAAGGTGTCATTGATAAAGGTTAGATTGTACCATTTCAGCCTACCGCAGAGCACGCTGAGGGCGCAGAATTTTAATTATTATTTTTTAGAAATATTTTTATAAAGCTCTTATCTCTGCGTTCTCCCTCCGGGGGCCTAGGCCCTTAGGGCCGGAGGCTGCGAACTCAGCGGTAAACTATATATTTGGTTTCATTGGAATTTATGAATGGAATCGACTTAAATTTCATCTTTTTATACTATCTCTTAAACACTAACCATTCAACTTAACCGTATTGTTTTGCTGATTCCTCAGCTATGATACTTGACCAAAAGGCCGCAATGATTTAAATTATACGTAATACATTCTTAGTAATAATTTTTTCTATAACCTTATAATAATATGCAGTGATAACTTGCCTCTGAAGGCTTAGACATAGGGGGTTTAATTAGATTCAACATTTTCTAAGTGATAGGAAAAAATACTATGTTTTTCTTTATTGGGGGCTTACAACCAAAAACTATAAACCTTGGTAAAAAAAATATGCCCTGCCCTGAATGCGGGAGTTTTGATATGCATTTAAAAAGGGTAGACAATTACATAAGTCTTTTTTTTATACCTGTATTTCCCATCAAAAAAGGAGATCCTTTTTTAATATGCAATAAATGTAACAGTGTGTTTGATGAAGGTGGCTTGAGAGGAGATACTGCTAACATAGAAAACAGAAAAAAATGCATTTACTGTGGAAAATACTTAAAAAAGGACTTTAGATTTTGCCCTTACTGCGGTAAGACGATATCAAAGGTGTAAGCAGACAGGCATCTATAGATCTTATGAAACGCAAAATATCTGAATATGGGTTTGTAAATTTCTTGTTGTCATGTTTTTTTCAAAGGTGTATAAGAGACAGTCGGTTAAATATTTATGCGCCCATAGCTCAGTTGGATAGAGTGACGGACTACGAATCCGTAGGTCGCAGGTTCGAATCCTGTTGGGCGCACTTCAATTAATGGAGGCTCCGGTAAAATTGCAGAATTTGACAGACTAATTTATAATTTAATTATGCTTTTTGGGCATTCACGGTTGGGCCTCAGCAAAAACGCCTAAAGAAACTCTTAAAAAACCATTAAACATCTTAAAGGAATAGGAGAAAAATATGGCAAACAATATATCCATAGACGATGTTTCCAATAGCATTAAAACCGTAAATCATCCAGCAATTAACATGAGCTTATTTGACTTAGGAATGGTACGAGATATTGAATTTAACGATAATAAAGCCTCTTTGACGTTAGCGCTGCCCTTTGCTGGGATACCAATACTGGATTCACTCAAAGAAATGCTAAAAGAATCGGTTAAAAACCTGGATGTAGAACTTGACATTAATATGGGACAGATGACTCAGGAAGAAGTCCAGACATTTTTGGCCAAAGAAAAGGAGGCCTGGAAGGGTCTATAAAATGTTTCACGTGAAACATTAAAATTAGGTTTAATTATGCCTTCAATAATATCAATTGTTAATCAAAAGGGTGGAGTTGGCAAAACAACCACGGCCGTTAATCTTTCTGCTTCTATTTCCGCAGCGGAAAAAAAATGTTTGTTAGTGGACTGCGATCCCCAGGGAAATGCCACCACTTCCCTTGGCATAAACCCCTCTGACCTTAGTCCCAGCCTTTATGATTTAATATTAGGAAAAACCATTTTGGATAAGGCCATAATTGATACATCTATGCCATTTCTTAAGCTTATCGGCGCTAACCCGGATTTATTTGGCGCAGAGGTAGAGCTCTTTGATACGTCCAATAAGGAATATTTGTTAAGGAATATTTTATCTAATTTTAAATATGACTATGAATATATTTTTATTGATTGCCCTCCTTCCCTTGGATTTCTAACGCTCAATGCCTTAACTGCATCTGATTTCTTCCTTGTTCCGCTTCAATGTGAATATCTTGCAATGGAGGGCTTGGCACAACTTCTTAACACTGTTAGGCTGGTAAAAAAAGGACTTAACCCGTCTCTTGAAATGCTTGGCATCATGTTCACCATGTTTGATAGCCGAAATAACCTATCGCGCCAGGTAGTTGATGAAGTTAGTAGAAATTTTAAGGAATCTTTGTTTAAAACCATAATTCCCCGTAATGTTAGCTTGAGTGAGGCAACAAGCTACGGAAAACCATGCATGCTTTATGATGTTCGCTCAAAGGGCGCCCAGAGTTATTTAGAGCTTGCAAAGGAACTAATTCTAAAGTGAGGTAACAAAGGTGGCAAAACGTAAGGCCCTTGGAAGAGGGCTGTCTGCCCTATTTCCAGAATCTTCCACCATAGATGAGGACAGTGGGTTTTTTTACTGTGCAGTTGAGTCAATTACCCCTAACCCTCTTCAGCCACGGCAAGATTTCAGTGATTCTGAGCTCTCTGAATTGGCAAATTCAATAAAGGAAAACGGCATTATTCAGCCTGTCTTAGTAACCAGGGTTAAAGACGGTTTCCAGCTTATAGCAGGTGAAAGACGTTGGCGTGCTGCCCAAAAGGCCGGTCTCCACAAAATACCTGCCTGGATTCGTGATGTGTCCCCGGCAGAAAGCTTGGAACTTGCCCTAATAGAAAATATTCAAAGAAAAGACCTGAACCCCATAGAAGAGGCGTTAGCTTATCAGGAGATGATCCAAAAATTTGCCTTGACACAAGAATCCCTTTCAAAAAGGATCGGCAAGGATCGTTCAACAATAGCAAATTTTCTAAGATTACTGAATCTCCCTGATTTCATTCAAAAAGATATTGTAAATGGAGCCCTGACAATGGGTCATGCAAGGGTTTTGGCGGGAATTAACTCTCTCTCTTCCCAGAAGAGCTTAAGGGATATAATAATAAAAAAATCCCTGTCCGTTCGTCAGACAGAGTCATTAGCAAATAAATTTTCTAAACCAAAAAAGAAAATCGATTCAACCTTGGAGACGGATTATTACATGGAAGCCCTTTCTAAGGACATACAAAAATTTTTAGGCACCAAGGTATCTATAAAAAAGACCGGCAAGAAGGGTAAGATTATTATCGATTTTTATTCTGATGACGAGCTTGACCGTCTTATTGGCGTGTTAACATAGCTCATTTTGGCTTGTGATGAAGTATATCCCCTATTTCGTCAATCTAATCTTTCAAGCGGAGATTTAATTGAATTCTATAATGGTAATGGATGGCCAAGGAGGTGGAATAGGCAAAGCAATAATCAAAAGATTGAGGTACGTATTTGGAGAAGACATAGAAATACTTGCATTAGGAACAAATTCCCTGGCAACATCTCAGATGATGAAGGCAGGTGCAAACAGAGGTGCCACAGGGGAAAATGCCATTGTAAATATGTCCTTATCTGTTGATATCATTGTTGGCCCTCTTGCAATTATTATGGCTAACTCCATGATGGGTGAAGTTACGCCGAGAATTGCCGAGGCAATTTCATCAAGCAATGCCTTAAAAATATTAATCCCTTTAACAAGAGAGAAGGTAAAATTATTAGGTGTGTCCGACGAACCCTTGCCCCATCTAATTGACAAACTAATTAACACTATTAAGGAGGCAGAGTAAATGTGTGAGTCATCAGCTTATCTAATCCAAAATGGAAAGGAAGAACTTATCTTAGAAAACGTAGAGGAGCTATACACTGAAGGTAATACAGTTAAAATATTAAACCTCTTCGGCGACCAGAAGATTATTGATGCAGAGATAAAACAAATTTCCTTTGTGGATAATAAGATAATTTTAGAAAAAAGACATATAACGTCTCAATAAGTCCTGGCACATTTAGATAAAATCCCCCTTTCTCAATCCGCCAAAAACACTGGTGGATAAAAGGGGGAAACTATAGTAATGCCCTGTATTATTGCCATGAGAGAATAACCATTAAGTTTTACTGGGCAAAATACTTAATGTTATCTGCACCCCATGAAATGATGCATAATATTTGCGGCCGAAAAAAGAGATTCCCCTGTCCTGTTGAGTTATCACCTCTCTAATGAAACTCTTATTTACCTTATAATTTTCTTCCATTAATAACACAGAAGCAAATCATCTGGGTCTGTTGCTAAATAAAAACAGAAAGGCTTATCCTGCGGTCATGGGTCCATTGTAATTTATTTTATTCCCTCCTTGCAATTCTCTCCGGCATTGAAAGGTAAAAAGTCCCTTCTTCTTTTTTCCCCCTCTTCATGCAACCATTTCCATATATATTACATTTATTTGTTAACTCTTCTATTGCCCCGTCTCTTTGGTCTAAGGATAGAACACCACTTTTTATTAATCTAACAATTGCCCTAATCCTAAATTTATCCATGCCTTGAAATTTCTGTGATAACTGATCATCATGCCCCCCCTCTTTAATAATTAGGTCTTTATTAATAAGGTAAATTGGATAACGGCACGATATCCTTAACCATAAATCATAGTCCTCCGCTACGGGCAAGGATTCATCAAAAAACCCTACTTCATCAAAAACAGACCTCTTTATTGCAACGCTTGAAGGGCTAACCAGGCAGAGCTTCAAGGACTGATAAAATATATCCCCCGATGGCTTTTTGTGTTTTAGTTTGGGGTTTACCCTTCTTCCATTTCTGATCCAGACCTCCTCGGTCTGACATGCTATGGTTTTAGGATTATTATAAATAAATTCCATTTGAATCTTTAGCTTCTTGCTTAGCCAATAATCATCAGAATCTAAAAATGCTATCCACGGCGCAAGAGAATTTTTTATTCCTACGTTTCTTGCAACTGATACTCCTCTGTTATTATCAATCCTAATATATTTAATAAAATTCTCAAGTTTCGTTAGATTCTTATAGGTATCGTCTGTTGATCCATCATCAATTACAATAATTTCAAGGTCCTTACACTCTTGGTCAATAACAGATTGAACTGCTCGTAAAACCTTCCGGGATCTGTTGAATGTTGGAATTATTACACTAACCAGGGGCATCGATCTAATATAACCCCCAAATAAAGGTAACTATACCTGCCAACAGGAGATTAAACTCTACAATTCCCTTTAAAATATATTCATCTCTTATAAAGTTATTTTTGTATGCGATAAGATAATAAAAAGATACAACAAAACAGAATATAAGAATATATCCAAGCTTAGTGACTATTCCCGTAATGGCCGATAATAACAGCATGAGCGTAAACATGCTGTTTACCAGCATTAATAGATTAAATGCTCGTTTCTCTCCTAAGGCTATAGGTAGTGTTTCCTTCCCTACTATTATGTCTCCCTGAATATTAAGGATATTAAAAAAGCCGATGCGGATATAACATATTGAAGAAACAAAGAAAAAAGATGTCAAAACACCCGGCCAAAAAATCCCATCCACCCCTATAACAGGAAGTAAAGAGCTTATTGTTCCCCATGCAAGGGCCTCTGTTAAATCTTTAGATCCAGGAAGGTCTTTAATTTTTGAATACCGGCCAAGGTATTTGGATTTCCATGGAATAATTGGAATGCTATAAGCTAATCCAAGCATAGTTAACCCGACAAACAGCAATAACTGGGTGAACCCTAAAGACAGTGACAAAATGAGCCCTGCAACTATCCCTGCCAAAGAGCTAATCACAAGAAAGCCCTTATTTTTACTGTAGAAGATTGCCATACCTGGTTCATTGTATTTGTTCACCTCTTTGTCAAGAAACCTATTGAGAACATGCATTCCATATACGTACAACATGGCGATGACTGGATAAATAATTGACTTTTTGCCTCCAGTCAGGGCAATCCCTGCATATGCCAGAGAGAAGGCTCCAATAGATTCGGTTATTGTTGTTTTATTGATAAATGGAAATATTTTTCCTGCAAAATTTTTTAAATAATAGTGTTTACCATTAGTCACGGCCCTTAATCTCTCAATCACCCTTTTTATCATCCAATTAGGAGTAGATGCACCTGCTGTAACACCGATATTATTAACAAATGAAAACCAAGGTCCCTTTAATTCCTTTTCCGTTTCAATATGAAATGCGGGCTTTCCCGTTGATTTTGATATTTCATGAAGCCTTTTTGTGTTTCCGCTGTTTTTCCCTCCAACTATTACCATGCAATCAACTTCAGATGCTAATACCTTAGTCTCTCCCTGCCTTTTATATGTTTCATCACATATAGTATCAAAGGTTATAGATTCAGGGTATAATTCCATTATTTTTTTTGTAAATTTATTATACGCCTCAGCGTCTTGAGTGGTTTGCGATACCACGACAAAGCGCCTTTTTTTATCCTTTCCAAGAGTTTCCTCTATATTATCAACGGAATTTGTCACTATCCCATTACCCGCACTATAACCCATTAAGCCAACAACCTCTGGATGCATTAAATCTCCATATATTACAGGCACATATCCCTTCTTGTTATATTTCTCTATAATTGCCTGCACCTTTACTACACGGGGGCATGTAGCATCAATAACCTTAAACTTTGATTCTTCCAATTTTTTCTTTTCACCAGGTGAAACCCCATGGGCCCGAATAATTATCCGTCCTTTTTCCTCATCACCTATTTCCGTAATGACATTTACCCCCTTATTGCTTAGAAGGTCTAATACCTGTTGATTATGAATCAGGGGACCATATGTAAACAGTTTGTCATCATTTTTGTTGGCTTCTAAAAAAGCAATTTCCATAGCCCTTTTAACGCCCATACAGAATCCTGCAGTTTTCGCTAATTTAATCTTCATACAAACTCTCTCCGGCAATTCCTTCAAAATATCTATTTATTATGGATAAAAATGACCTCTTCCCCTCAATTTCAGGAATCAGCCCCTTTATTATTGCTTTCTTAGGCAAACCCTTTGTGTAATAAAGGAGCGGCCCCTTTATCATGTTTGCCCCTCTTTTCTCTCCATAATATTTTTCAAGGAGAAAAAAGTGTTCCTTTATAAGTTCATGCCATGAGTCAATTCCTGGTAAATAAATTTTACCTGTTTTTTCTAATTCCAATATTTGTTTGAATATCCATGGGTTTTTTAGCGCTGCTCTGCCTATCATAACGCCGTCGCACCCTGTTTCATCCTTCATTTCTATTGCAGAATATGCCCCGATAATATCTCCACTCCCTATAACAGGTATATGCACAGCCTCTTTAATGTTTTTTATTACCTGCCAGTCAGCCTTTCCTGAAAATCCCTGCGTTGTACAACGGGGATGGATTGTAATGCCATCTGCTCCACAATCTTCTATTATTTTTGCAATATCAAGATAATTTTCTTCTTTTGGAGACCAGCCGGACCGTATTTTTACAGTCAAGGGGAGTGTAGTTTTTTTCCTTACATCAGACACTATCTTTGCCGCCTCTCGAGGCTTTCTCATAAGCGCAGAGCCTGCACCGTTTTTCACAATTTTTTTTACAGGGCACCCCATGTTTATATCAATAATATCTAACCCTTTTTCTTCAGCTATTTGGGCGGAAAGGGCTATTCTTTCAGGGTCCGCCCCAAACAATTGTACTGCCAATGGTTTCTCATCTAAATGTGTTGCAAGGTATTCAAATGTTTTTTTATGCCCCCTTGTTAAACCTTCAGAACTTATCATTTCGGTAGTTACAAGACCGGCTCCCATTTTTTTTATTAAAAGCCTGAATGGAAGATTTGTTTTGCCTGCCATAGGCGCCAAAACAAGCGAGTTTTTAAGTTTTACTGATCCAATTCTTAGCATATCCCAATTTTAAACATTTCTTTGTTATATTACAAACTTTTTAGATCTTGTTGGCTACTTCCTATTTCAAGTGGGTAAATTTCCCTCCTTTGATGGAAATTTCTCTCTTTCTTTCCCCTCCCTTGATGGGAGGGGATTAAGGGGAGGGTGCTAACTTACCAACTCATTTTGAGAAAGATCCGCTTTTATTTGCCGCAAATGCACAAAGGAAATATCTTTCATGTTTTTCTTGTCGCCTTAGTGTCTTTGTGGCGGTAAATATTTTCTGCGTATTGTTTATCACAAATATATTTTTAAGGTACTAATGAAAAAAATGAAACCTTCTCAGCCTATGTAAATACTTATTTGAGGGAAGAAATACAGGCTGAAGGCGTTGCACACAATATTGGCGGTTTTTCCGTGTTTCTTGATGTGGCGGCGGGGCAGTTTTCAGAGTTGATAAATTTCAGCGCTATTGTTCGTGATTGTTCTCTTCCTGTACGAACTGTTCAATCATCTGCTGTAATATCAGGAGCGCATTTATCAGGTCTTCGCGCTTTAAGGCAGGAGAATAAAGTTGTTCCTCTCTATGTGATTACTACAAATGATTAGGCCTATGAACTGGATGGCGTAAACATACTTCCCTGCCGTAAATTTATTTATGATCTTGATAGATATTTGTAAAGCAACTGTACCTTTAGCCAAAAATATGCTTCCTTCCTGGTTTCTGGTTGCTCGTTGCTCCTTCCTGCTTACTGCTTACTGCTTACTGCTTACTGGTTTCTCGTTGCTCGCTACTGTCTGCTCGTTCCTGCTTCCTGCTTACTGCTTGCTGCTTGCTGGCCTCTAACCCCTAATCTCTGCCCCCTGGTTGCTCGTTTCTACTTACTGCATACTGCTTACTGCTTACTAACCTCTGGTCCCTGACCCCCTACCCCTGTCTTTCTAAAACTTAACCGGACTCCATGTATTAAAGTTTACGTTATTTCTTACCGCATTACCAGTGCCTGTAGGGTTGATAATTAGATTGTATGCCGGCCCCTCCGCAATTACCAAGGCTTTTAACAATCCTTTTCCAAGTTTCTATTTTCTATTTTCAAATTTCTTAGACTTGTCTCTCACTCAATCACGTGTATGTTTTTCTTCCTGCACATCTCCTTGAGGATTTTCGGCCATACGCTGACACTTACCTCCCCGAGGTGTGCCTTTTTCAGCAAGTACATATATGTTCGTGATTGCCCGATTCCTCCACCAATGCTTAACGGCGCCTCATTATTAATAATCGCCTGGTGATATGGAAGCTTGAGAAATTCCTGAAGTCCGGTT
>Ga0307990_1004674_pt1 | contig 10012 bp, 8 predicted proteins | sample EllFjometagen129_FD_203168 | JGI IMG/M metagenome (GOLD analysis project Ga0307990, IMG submission 203168) | Marine microbial communities from Ellis Fjord, Antarctic Ocean - #129 | ecosystem: Environmental > Aquatic > Marine > Unclassified | place: Southern Ocean | collected 2014-10-08
AAGATGCCACAAAAGATGTTGATGATTATGCTGGTACCACCTTTGATCTACAGTTGAAATACGCTATCGACAAAAACTTCAGTGTTGATTACATCTTTGGTGTATTCGTGCCGGGAGATGGTATTGATGATCAATACGGTGATGATACGGCAATGACCAACTGCTTGACCCTGTCTTGGACTTATTAAGTTTCTGACTTAAATAGTTTGCGGTATATATGACTCCCCGACCGGATCAGTTCTGGTCGGGGAGTTTGTGTTTATGCTATTCGAATTGGATTAACAGTTAATTATTGCCTGGGGGAATTCAATGACACAGAGTATCAAATGGATAATGGTTGGCGTCATACTGTTTGCCGCTACAGCAGCAACTTCTGCTAGTTGGCCACAACTGGAAAACCGCCTACAGCAGTGGACGGGGGTAAAAGAGGTAGTTCTGCCAGCTGGCGTTGATCCTTTGGAAGATGAAATACTCGCTCCGGTATTGGATTTACTGCTGGAGCAAGGGTTTGCGGTATTGCCCAGCGGTAGTAATGGTGCCGGTGGTCTGAGTATCGAAGTGCGGGAAACTAGTAGCGGTAAAAGGTTGTTGTTGAAGCGTAATAGCGACGGGGCATTGTTGGCTATGGAAAAGTTTGCTGCTTCTGCACCGACCCGCGCTGTAGTGATACGCACAGCTCCGCATGCTAATGGTCAAACAATTGTTGCTACTCCGGCTATTCCTGCTGCTCCGGTGCAGGTGATTACCGCTAACCTGGCAGTAACGACCACTCCACTACAGCTGTCAGTTCAACATCCGCCACAGCAGGTCGCTCAGGGTGAAATGTTGTTTGAACTTGACGGTTCTCCGGTGCAACTGGTGTCTTGGCCGGCAGTAAGTGGTGGCACAGACTTCTATCTGCTGTACAACGACTGCGTACAGCGGGTGCACAGCGATGGCAACAGTCTACAATTATTGGAAAAGTTTTCTGCCCCAGTTCGTCCTACCCGCGCTTTGCATCTGGATATCGGCGACCTCAACAGTGATGGTCAGCCAGAACTTGCCGTGGTGTGGGCCGAGGATATCCGCGGTGTTGCTGATGGCACTAACAGTCTTTTGCATGGTTGGGTGTTGAGTGCTACACAAGAAGGTTTGCGCGCTATTAGTAATGACCTTGAGGGTTATGTTGCTTTGACCGGAGCTGAAGGGCGTTTACAAAAACGCCTGCAGTATGAGCCGTTTGCTGCTGACGTTTTTGCCTTGACCATGGCACAGGGTAAGTTGGTGGTTGGTGATAAGCCGGTGGCGCAGCAGGAGCGCTTGTTGTTCAATCAATTGCAGTGGCCCGATAGCAGCCGCGCTTTAGTGTGGAATGATGATCAGCGTCTGATGCTAGTAGCGCAGGGAAAGGATGATCGCATCCCAGGTTCTACGCTATTGACTGATTTCGGAATTTATCAGGGGTCAACTGTGTCTATTCCATTGCGTGATCCAGAATATCGCAGTGGTTTTTCTGCCAATGATCGTATCATGGCAAAAGATTACACTCTTAATCGGCGGATGCTGCGCCATGGTGATTCTGTTTTTACTCTGGTTAGGGCGCGTAGCGCAGGGATGCTCTTTGTCGGGCGACCTAGTGGTGCTGATCGTTTGATAGAGATTAGCAATCAGGGTAATAGCCTGACGGCGCGTTACCCTTTTGCCCACGTTGAAGCGTTTATCGTCGATTTTTCTATTGAGGATAAAGACGGGCGGCAAGCGGTTGTGTTGCTCAATGAAAAAGCCGATGGCAGTGGCAGAGCTTATCTGCGCTTGCAAAAAGCACTGTAGTTATATCGGTAGTTTGCGTATTTTTTAGATTAAAAGAGGGGAAGTGCTAACTAGTATTTCCCCTCTTTTAGTTTAAGCAGTTTAGACATCAGCGATGTATAAACTATCGCTTGCAGGTTTTTAATGCCAAAGCACAACGGGTGAACATGGTAAATATAATGGACAATACTGACGGACCGTTAATCGGTCAACACAGCCCAGGCTGGTGTGTCTCGAGCTTATTGATGGTTAAGCTAAGGAATTAATCCCCCGAAATTATTCATTTTTATAGCTCGCGGAATTATTTTCGCTGTAATTGCTGAAGCAGGTGGGGGAGTTAACCTTGCTGGGTGGGAGCGTTGCGGCAAAAAAAACAGCTGATACAACAGCAGGGGGAACGCCTAAGGCGCACTCCCCGCTGTTGCATGCGTTATGTTGCTAGTTCTGACTATTTTTCTAATAACCGCAGTGCTGTTTTTATAACATTGTCAGCAGTAAAGCCAAAGTGTTCCATCAGTTCATTGCCGGGGGCGCTGGCACCAAAACCGTTCATGCCAATTACGGCACCGTCAAGCCCGATGTAACGTTCCCAGCCAAAAGTTGCTGCTGCTTCTACTGCCAAGCGTTTACGACAGCTTAGGGGCAGGACTTGCTCCTTATAAACAACATCCTGTTGCTCAAATAACTCCCAACACGGCATAGATACCACGCGGGTACCGATCCCCTGCTGCTGCAGCTGCTCACGCGCGGCCATAGTATGTTGTATTTCTGAACCACTGGCGATGAGGATTAATTGCAACTCACCAGTTTCTGGGGCGAGGATATAGCCACCCTGTTGCACACCTTCAGCACTGGCAAATACGCTGCGATCAATGGTAGGCAGATTCTGTCTGGTAAGGATAAGTGCGGTAGGTCCGGTGCGGTTCAGTAAAGCTGAGCGCCATGCCTGAGCTGTTTCGTTAGCATCACAGGGGCGCATGACGTTAAGATTTGGTACGCTGCGTAGACCGGTTAGCTGCTCAATTGGCTGGTGGGTTGGACCATCTTCTCCGACACCTATCGAATCGTGAGTGAACACGTAAATAGGTGCGATTCCCATCAGTGCCGCCATGCGTATTGGGGGGCGCATGTAGTCGGAAAAAATCATAAAAGTAGCCCCGAAAGGGAGCAAGCCGCGGGTGTGGCATAGACCATTGAGAATAGCGCCCATAGCATGTTCACGGATGCCGAAGTGGATATTGCGACCAGGGTGATTGGGCAGAAATTCAGCTTCACCTTTAAGGTTAGTATTGTTCGATGGTGCTAGATCGGCGCTGCCACCGAGCATCATGGGTAACCCGGCGGCAAGGGCGTTGAGTACTTGACCGCTGGATGAGCGTGTTGCCATGGAGCCGCCAGCCGGGAACACTGGTAACAGCCCATCAACGGTTGCGGCGCTAAGTGGTTGATTCTTACACCAGTCAGCTAGGGCGCTATTGGTTGCACATTTAGCTGTACACTGTTGTTGCCACTGTTGCTCTAGTTGCGCACCCCGTTGTTTTACTGTTGCCATATGGCGGTATACCGCATCCGGAACAACAAAGCTTTGTTCTGGGTCGAAGCCTAGAGCTTGCTTAGTGAGCTTCAGTTCCTCGGCGCCCAGCGGTGCGCCATGGGCTGCGGCAGTGCCCTGTTTGTTGGGCGAGCCTTGGCCGATATTGGTGCGAGTGATGATCATTGATGGGCGTGGATCCAATTTGGCTCGCTCGATGGCTGAATTAACTTCTGCCAGATCTTCTCCGGTTACCCGTTCTACATGCCAACCGTAAGCGCTGTAGCGCTGAGCTACGTCTTCACTGAAAGCGAGGGAAGTATCACCTTCGATGGTGATCTTATTATCGAGGTACAGATAGATTAGGTTGCCAAGTTGCAGATGGCCAGCCAGGGATGCGGCTTCGGCGGAGATCCCCTCCATCACGTCACCATCAGAGCAGAGGGCATATATCTTATAGTCAAAAAGCTCTGGATCTAGTTTGTCCGCAAGATATTTGGCGCCCATAGCCATGCCAGCACCGACTGCTATCCCTTGACCAAGAGGGCCGGTGGTAGTTTCTACCCCTGGGGTGTGGCCAAACTCAGGATGTCCAGCGGTTTTGCTGCCAAATTGGCGAAAGTTCTTGAGATCGTCCAGGCTGACATCATAACCACTGAGGTGCAAAGTACTATAGAGTAACATCGAGGCATGACCGCAGGAGAGGATGAAGCGATCGCGTCCCGCCCAATCTGGATTAGCCGGGTTGTGGCGTATATGGCGAGCGTATAGCAGATATGCTAGTGGTGCGCCTTCCATTGGGGTGCCCGGATGGCCAGAGTTAGCTTGCTCAACAGCGTCAGCTGATAATAGGCGGATAGTGTCTATGGTTTGCTTAGCCATGGTCTGGTCGATATGAAGTGCTTGCATTGCTGGTGCTCCTTTGGCGAGTTGGTGCTTGATTCATGTGGAAAATAAGAAGCTTAATTCAAACAGGAATGGCAATATTTTGCAAGCCATTGCTCCCTTTGAGCCAAGATAACTATCAATATCTACTGGTTTTAATGGTATCGAGTAAAAAAATGACCAACACTGCATAAGTGCTGGTCATTTTGATGAAATGGTTATAACTGCGGATTTTAAGAATTGAGATAAGCTGTTATGTTGTCAGCTATTGTTTTGAAGATGTTAGTAAACACCTTCTCGTCACGTTCAAGCAGGGTGATGCGGAACCCTTGCTCAGCCGTAGAGAATGAAGACAGTGGCACCACACAGATACCAGTTGAAGCCAGCAAATAATAGACAAAGCGTTTGTCGTAAGAAGTTCCCGGTTTTATTACCAGGTTTTCTATCATCTCTTTTACCAAGGGGATCTCGATTGGCAGTGACTGCTTATTGTTTAACTTGCCACGCTCAAAAGAGATGCTCATATAGAAAGCACCGTTGGTACGGTTAACCTTAATTCCTGGAACCTGTTTCAAGATGTCATAGGAGATATTGGAGAATTTCTCATAACGATTGGTGCGTTCTTTGAGGTAAACCGGATATTGTGGATGGCTCAAAATAATTGGAATAGCTTTTTGTGGCAAAGTGGTAGAGCACACCTCAACCATTTTTGAATTTACTATGGATTGAATATAGCTATCAAAGATTTTATCTTTATCGCGATTGTAAACCTCAATCCAGCCACAACGCGAACCAGGCCAAGGCAATTCTTTGCTAATCCCTTTCATGGCAATGGCAGGTACGTCACCAATGAGGTCGGAGATTGGTCGAGTTGATTCACCATTGTAGATTATGTTGTGGTAGATCTCATCACAGATAATAAACAGATCGTACTCGCGCGCTATGCTAATCATCTCCACCAGTACCCGCTCAGGATAAACAGCTCCTGTTGGATTGTCCGGATTGATAATAAGCAGTCCACAGATGGCGGGATTGTACTTTATTGATAGGCGCAAGTTATCCAGATCGGGGTACCAATTATTGTCTGGATCCAGACGGTAGGAGACTGGCGCCTGACCAGCGTGGGCCGCTTCACCAGAAGAGTGTGTTGAGTAGGTCGGGGATGGTCCGATAACTCGTGCCTCACGCTTAAGCAGACCGTACACTTTTTGGATAGCATCTCCAAGTCCGTTAAAGAAGATTATGTCTTCAGCGGTAATTTGTGCTTTGCCGAGTTTATTGGTCATGTCGGCGAGAAATTGGCGGGTTTCAAGGATCCCCTTGGTGGCACAGTAGCCATAGGAACAATCCGTCATGGCAAGCTCGGCGACTATCTTTTTCATCCACACCGGAATTTTCTCACCTTTGGCGATGGGGTCGCCGATGTTTTCCATGTTGGTTTTGATTCCAAGGCGACCAAGGGTCTCAGCTATTTCGACAATTGCACGAATCTCGTAGGTTAGTTCCCCTGCTCCAATATGGACAATATTGTTTCTCATGGTCGTATGTTCTTTCTGAAATTTTGGGCTGTTATGGGTGGAGATAACGGTGTACGACAAAAATTGATTATACCGTATGTGTGGTTAGTATAGCAATGGTTTGAAGTCAAAAGAATTAAAAGCATTATTTGGGGTGAAAAAGCAAATAAATCAAGGCAGTGTCTAACTAAATATAATTAGCCATAGCTTATTGGTGTGCGTGTTAAATTGTATGTGAATTGTATACAGTATCCACTTTGTATGAAAATATTTATAAATTTCTGTAATCGAATAGGATAATGATATTAGTATGTTGCTTGTTTATTATGGCTTTAATAAACAAATGCAGGTCTAATAAAATCTTGACAAGGATAAGGCATTCGGCTAAAAAATACTTGGTTTATTTGTGTCGTGTGTTAAAGCACGTTTGTAATAATTATCTGTGCACAGATCAGAATTGGTGTTTAGTGCACAACTATTTTCCCTTAAGGGAGGCATGAGCGATATGGCCGAGCAGCATTTGGTCGATTTTATGTATGTTGTGGTGCTACTAGTTGTGGGTGTTGCCTGCGGCTTGGGCCCATTGGTGATCTCCAGGATTTTTGCGCCACGGGAGTTGTACCGTAAGACATTGGAACCGTACGAGTGTGGTATGGATCCTTACGGAACAGCTTGGAATGTCCGTTTTGATATTTCATACTACCTGTATGCGCTGATTTTTCTGGCGTTCGATGTTGATGTTCTGTATCTGTTCCCTGTTGCAACAGCATTTGATATGGTGTCGGCGGTCAGGGGTATTTCAGAACTGCTAATTTTTGTAGGAATTTTGTCCTTAGCGATTGTTTATGCTTGGGTCAAGGGAGTATTCACGTGGCCGAACAGAAGAAAAGTCTGCTAAAAGTCCACTCCTATTCCAAGGAGTGTGAAGAGCGCTATGTTGGTGGTCTTCCACAGAGAACTAAGACCTCAGATGAAGGTCCTTTGCTTCAGATGAAGCTGTCTGACACAGTTTTCAATGTGTGTCGGGCTAATTCGTTGTGGCCGATGACTTTCGGTCTAGCTTGCTGTGCAATTGAGATGATGTGTTGCGGTATGGCGCGTTTCGACATGGCTCGCTATGGTGCTGAGGTATTCCGTCCCTCACCTCGACAATCTGATCTATTGATTATCGCAGGGACAGTTAATCGTAAGATTGCTCCAGCTGTTGTCACCCTGTATGAGCAAATGCCGGCACCGCGCTACGTAATTGCGCTGGGTAACTGCGCTGTCTCTGGCGGTCCTTTTGCTGTAGAAGCTAACTATGACGTGGTTTTAGGCGTAGATAAGTTGATTCCTGTAGATATTTACGTACCAGGCTGCCCACCTCGTCCTGAAGCGCTTATTGAAGGTATCCTGCAGTTGCAAGAGAAGATTGCTGGCAAGCGTTTCCCATTCCCGCAGAATAAAATGCCGGAGGGAGCATAAAAATTATGGACGTAAAGCAAGTTATTAAACAATGGAAAGCTATTTCAGCAGCAGTAGAGCCAGTCGAGTATGCTGTTTGTGGTTATGATTACGATGTGGCTGTTGCTGGGGCAAAAGTAAATGAACTTGCCAGCATAATGCTGAAAAATGGTTTTTATCTGGTCGATCTCATGGCCGTTCATGTAAAACCGGCAATTGAGGTTGTCTATCAATTTGCTCATTTTGAAACTCGTTGTCGGGTTATGGCGCGGGCATTTGTTGATAATAATGAAATCCCGACCATATCAGATGTTTATCAGGGCGCTAATTGGCATGAGCGTGAAACCCGTGATTTTCACGGTGTAGTTTTTAACGGTCATCCCAATCTGGAACCATTGATTTTGCCGGAAGAAGACGTGGATCTTAAGCCGTTGCTCAAAGATGAGGAGAACCTTAAGGATGTTGGGATGGTACGTCGCCAACAACCTGGGCCTGAATCTGAGGCAGCAAAACCTGAAGTAGTCAAAAGTCAGGAGCAGAGCTGATTGTCATGAATGTTGAAGCATTAGAAGACGACAGACATCACCGGTTCGTACTAAATATGGGACCACAGCATCCAAGTACTCACGGGGTTCTCCGTGTGGTGTTGGAGCTTGAAGGTGAGTACGCTATGCACCTTAGTCCTGTAATTGGGTATGGACATAGATGTCATGAGAAGATTGCTGAGCACAAGCCCGCGAAATCCTTTATGCCGAACACTGCGCGGATGGATTACTTGGGTGCCTTAATTTACAACCAAGGTTACGCTCAGCTGCTGGAGAAGGCTACCGGGATTGAGGTGCCACTACGTGCCGAGTATATCCGGGTGATTACTTCTGAGTTGAACCGGATACAGAGCCACCTGCTATGGTATGGTGCTTATCTGCTTGACTTGGGTGCCTTTACACCAATCATGTATGCTTTCGATGATCGAGAGCACATCCTGGATATCCTCGAGGATGTTACTGGCTCACGCCTGACATATTGCTATCACCGTGTCGGCGGAGTTTCTAAAGATATTGACGATAAGTTTGTCACACGGACACGGGAATTTATCGACCGACTGCGTAGCCGGTTTCCGATGTATGAAGATTTGGTCAATGGCAATGTGATACTGCAAAATCGCCTTCTTGATGTTGGCGAGCTCACTCCAAATATCTGTGCCCGTTACGGCGTTACTGGTCCCTTGCTGCGTGGTACTGGTGTTGCCTATGATATCCGTCGTTCCGAGCCTTACTCGGTTTATCCTGAATTTGACTTTGAAATTCCTACGGAAACTAAGGGCGACGCCATGGCATCCTTTTTGGTGCGTTTCCGTGAGATGGAGCAGAGCTTGCGTATTATCGAGCAGGCGTTGGATAAACTCCCCGAAGGGCTATCCATGGCGGCAAAGGTACCTAAGAAATTAAAGATACCAGCCGGTGATTACAATAGCTCAGTTGAAGCGCCACGAGGTGAATTGTCCTACTATCTGGTAGCAGATGGATCAGATGTCCCTTATCGTCTCAAGATAAGAACCCCATCTTATTCCAACCTGAGTACTATACCAGAGACGTGTTCAGGAATGCTACTTTCTGACGTGGTTTCAGCCATGGGTTCACTTGACCTGGTTATCCCCGAGATTGACAGGTAGAATATATGGAAACCTTACATAGTATCCTTCCGGAATTGATCCGGATTATTGTTTGTGGCATTTGTGGCGCGGTTATCGTTTTCGGTAACGCGCTGGTAATGGGTTATGCTGAGCGGAAATTGGCAGGACATATCATGCTGCGTCCGGGGCCGATGGAAGTTGGTTGGCACGGTATTTTGCAACTGGTACTTGACGGTTTAAAGCTGATGGGCAAGCAGTTAGTTGTCCCTAAGATGGCAGATAAACCGCTGTATATGTTCGCACCCCTTTTAGCCTTCGCACCGGTTTTTGTCCCTTTGCTGCTGATTCCTTTCAGTGATAAACTTCAGGGTTTTGATCTTGATGTAGGCATGTTGGTAATTCTGGCTTTTGCTTCTATTAACGTATTGGCAATTTTGATCGGTGGTTGGAGCTCAAATAACAAGTATTCGTTATTAGGCGCCTTCCGTTCGGTATCGCAAAACATCGCCTACGAAATCCCTATGCTGCTTTCGTTGTTGGCCGTGGTGTTTATGACCAATACCTTCAGCTTGCGTGAAATCGCTGCGGCTCAGAGCCCAGTATGGTTTGTCGTAGTACAACCCCTAGCTTTTTTGATTTACATCGTTTCAATGATAGCGGAAACAAATCGTGCTCCATTTGACTTGCCAGAGGCCGAAAGTGAACTGACAGCTGGTTTCCATACCGAGTACAGTGGTATGAGTTTCAGTTTGTTCGTGTTGGGCGAGTATGCCAACATGTTTATCGTGTGCAGTGTGGCTACGGTGTTTTTCCTTGGTGGTAGCTCAGGAATTCCACTGCCCTACTTTGAGTACACTGGCGCGGTGTGGTTCCTGCTTAAGGTTTATGCTCTGATGTTTTTCCTCGTGTGGATTCGTTGGACATACCCTCGGACTCGTTTTGATCAGTTGATGAATTTTTGCTGGAAGTACCTGATTCCATTTTCACTGGTTAATCTACTAATTACCGTCGTAGTGGTGAAACTGATATGAAATCCTATTTCTCAAAATTGTTTACGGGAGCATGGAGTCTTATCCTTGGCCTAAGGGTCACGATCAAGGCCATGTTTTCTCCTATCGTCACCGTGCAGTATCCACGTGAAAAGCTCGAAATTACCCCGAACTATCGCGGTCATATTGATTTGGTTAAGGATGCTGAAACTGGTACTCATAAGTG
>Ga0307990_1004675_pt1 | contig 10012 bp, 10 predicted proteins | sample EllFjometagen129_FD_203168 | JGI IMG/M metagenome (GOLD analysis project Ga0307990, IMG submission 203168) | Marine microbial communities from Ellis Fjord, Antarctic Ocean - #129 | ecosystem: Environmental > Aquatic > Marine > Unclassified | place: Southern Ocean | collected 2014-10-08
AGAGCTTGGAGATGTAATTTCAAGTGGTTTTACAGAGAGTGAACTTTGGAAAGAAGCTGACCGACAAGGTATGGTAACTCTCAGACAGGACGGTATTTTGAAAGCGCTTGACGGCAAGGTTTTTATTGAAGAAATATTAAGAGAAACGGAAGAGTAGTTTATAAGTTTAAAAGAAACTCTAAATCCGAAATTCTAAACTCTAAACAATATTAAATGATTAAAATCCAAATGACCAAAAGAAAAAAATGGGTTTTGAATTTTGAACATTTGAATTTTGAATTTATTTAGGATTTAGATATTAGAATTTAGTGCTTAAATTTCGTAGCAGGGGTAGCCCCGAACATAATGCGCGAGTAAGATAACAGCAATCCGCTTCGCCCAAAACGGGAAGTTGCTATTCGCAACACGCGGATTGCCCTATAATAAGGAAGGAGGTGAAATAAATATGCTGTAAGTATATTTATTTCTACCGACTGACGAAATTACAGGCTTTGCCTATAATAATAAATAAAGTCAATTAATATAAATTAGATTAGCAAGTGACGGCGCATAAAGTACGGGGTGCTCATTTTTATAGCTAATCGTTTCACTCTTAGATAAAAATGGCAGAAGATTTTCAAAAACAAAGGAATCAACCAACCCAATCACCAGGAGCGGTTGGAGGACAATTTTCAAATGAGCCAGTTTCAGTAGGTATGCCTTGGCGACTGATGATTTTTTCATTCATTTTATTATTATTGGGAGTATTTATATTTTTGGGCTTGCGGTTCGGTTACACCGTATATTTAGACGGTCAGATGGAAGCGTTGAACGAAGAAATAGATGGGCTTAGCACTCAGGTTAGCAAAGGAGAACAAGAGGAATTTCTGGCTTTTTATTCCCAATTAAGTAATTTAAGAGGGATTCTTGAGAAGCGGGATTTCAGTCAGAATATTCTTAGTTTCCTTGAGGAAAAAACCTTACCCCTCGTTTATTACGATGAGGCTGTGTATTCAGAAGAAGACGGCAATGTGTCTTTAGTTGGAGCAAGTCAATCAATAAAAACACTGGTGGGGCAGATGGCAATTTTTAAAGATAGTCCGGAGGTGAATAGTGTTGAGCTTGGCTCAGTATCATTATCAATATTGAACCAGGGAGTTGATTTTGAGGTGAGTGTGATTTTTAACCCTGGATTTTTTGACCAGCCAGCAGAGTAGATAACATATAACCTATTTAGTATGAGAACTTCAACAAAAAGAATTTTAAGCATATTACTCTCCAGTATTTTTTTCATTGCTTTTATAGTAGTGGTAACAAGTTTGGTGAAGCCGGAATTTGAGCAAGTGATGGAAAACAGAGGCGAGTTTTATTCCAAGAAAAAAGTTTTTGAAGATCAACAAGAGGCAGTAGGAAAAGTTGAGCAGTTAATTCAGGAAACAAAAAGTTTTAACCAATTAAAACAAACAGTAAGTTTGGCGGTGCCTCTTGAGAAACAAATACCTAATATTTTAAACCAACTTAATGCTATTTCTCGAACTTCCAATGTTTCAATAATTTCCTTTAAAAGTAATTTACAAGCTTTTGAAGAAGGAAGTAGTCAGTTAGCGAGACGGTTGGGAATTATTAGGATAGAACTGGCAGTCTCGGGCGACTATGGAAATCTTAAGAACTTTTTGAGATTTTTAGAATCAAACGTCAGGGTATTTAATGTTAAGAGTTTCATTATTTCCCAAGGAATTCAGCAGCAGTTTTTAGTCCAAGCAGAAACTTATTATCAAGAGTGATTACTAATAACGCAAATAGAACACAAATATACAAATAAATTGAAACAACTGTAACCTATTACCTATAACCTATTATCTATAACCTAAATCATGGCGATATCAATAGAACAAAAGAAAAGTTCAGCTAATTGGTTAAATATTATTTTAGCGATAATTGTCGTGACGGTAATTTTTGCCGGCGGCTATTTCCTGTTTTTCAAAAAACCAGAGCTTATTGAGGTAATAGTGCCTACCCAACTTAAAGATTTAAGCAGACTTTCTGAAGCGGAATTTAATCCTCAAGAGCTTTTGAACTCCCCGGAGTTTAAGGTTTTAAGACAATTTCAGGTTGAGATTGAAGTTTCTGAACCGGGTCGGGATAATCCATTTAAGCCTTTTTAGTAAGCTCCCAAATTTACAAGCCGCAGGCGCAGTGAATTTGGCTAGAGCGAACTAACCCCCTCACTCGAAAATTAGTCAGCATATCTTATTTTTATACCCAATAATCTCTGATAACATTAAAGATATAGAAAATAAAGAATAACTTTCGAGTGAGGGGGTGTTCAATGTGTTGGCTAAAATTATTACGCCTCACATTGGGTTCAGCTTATAATTTTAGAACACATTGACATGAATGAAAAAAAACTTTTTGACGAACTGGTTAAACGAGGAGTAATTAAGAAAAAGGCGGCGGACAAGATACTTCGAGGAGCTGAACTTTCAGGAAAATCAGCCGAGGATATTTTGTATGAACAGCGAGTGGCAGATGAAGAAGTAGTGGTAAAAGTCAAAGCGGAGCTTTTAGAAGTTCCATATAAAGAGGTGGATTTTTCGAGTATTCCAGATGAAATTCTGAGTTTGATTCCATATGAAACTTCAAAAACGTACAAAGTAATTCCAATCGAGAAACAAGATAATATGCTGGTAGTTGGAATGGAGAACCCCAAGGATGTCCGGGCCCAAAACGCCTTGAAGTTTATTGCTAAACGCTCAGGTTTGAGTTTGGGGGTTTATGTGGTGAAACCATCCACTCTCAGGGCTGTTTGGCAAAGATATCAACCATATGAAAGTGAGATTCAAGCGGCAGTGCGCGAGATAAGCGTCTCGGGAGAAGGACAACAAAGAAAAGTTGGTTTGGAGGAAGGAATGGAAAGTTCTCAGGACGCGCCAGTGATAAAAATTGTAGCTTCAACTTTAAAGCACGCAGTTGATGCTTCAGCGTCAGATATTCATATTGAACCCCAGCGAGACCGATTGAATATTAGATTTAGGATTGATGGAGATTTACATAAAGTGGCGGAGTTGCCGGTTAGTTTAAGCAAGTCGGTTATTTCTCGGGTAAAAGTTCTTTCCCGCCTTAGGCTTGATGAGACGAGGATACCTCAAGACGGACGGTTTGGAACAATTATTTTCGGACGAGATATTGATTTTCGAGTTGCCAGTTTTCCAACACCTTCGGGGGAAAAAATAGCTATAAGAGTACTGGATTCAACAAGAGGAGTAAAAAGTGTTGAGGAACTGGGTCTCGGCGAATACAACAGCGACGTACTTCAGAAAGCAATTGAAAATCCTTACGGAATGATTCTTATTACCGGTCCGACCGGTTCTGGAAAAACAACGACTTTGTATGCGATAATGAACAAGTTGAATACTGAAAAGGTTAATATTGTAACTTTGGAAAATCCGGTGGAGTATTTTATGCCGGGGATTAACCAATCCCAGGTAATGCCCGAGATAGGATATAGTTTTTCTTCAGGATTACGCCAGATTCTTAGGCAAGACCCGGATATTGTTATGGTTGGCGAGATAAGGGATAAGGAGACGGCTGGTTTAGCGGTGAACGCCGCGCTAACCGGCCACTTGATGCTTTCCACCCTACATACCAACAATTCGGTAGGAGTTGTTCCTCGATTGGTTGATTTGGGAGTTCCTAGCTTCCTTCTTTCTTCGGCATTAAATCTTATGCTTGCCCAGCGGTTAGTAGTGGGTCTTTGTCCAAAGTGTAGAGTGGAAACGGGGACGTCATCGGAAACTCAAAAGGTAATTGATGAGGAAATCGAAAAATTACCGGATGATTTGAAACAGAAAGTTAAAGCAAAATATAAGAAACCTTATAAAGTGTATAAATCAGAACCAGACGAAAATTGTGAGGTTTGCGGAGGTAAAGGAACGGTAGGACGAGTAGCGATTTTTGAAATTTTTAATATGACGAGAGAGCTTGGAGACATAATTTCGGCCGGTTTTACAGAGAATGAACTTTGGAAAGAAGCCGATCGGCAGGGTATGGTAACTCTTAGGCAGGACGGAATTCTGAAAGCGCTTGACGGCAAGGTTTTTATTGAAGAAATATTAAGAGAAACGGAAGAGTAAAAGTAATTTTCGGGTGGGGGTTCTCATAATTGTGATGAAATTAAAATTTTGATAAATATGGAAGAAGATTATAAAAAAACATTAAAGGAACTGTTTCTTGTTACCGCCAAGCAAAATGCTTCAGATCTTCATATTGCGGTTGGGAAACGTCCGACAATAAGAATTGACAGCGTTTTAGTCCCTTTGGCTAAGAAAAATATTTTAACCAAAGAGGAAGCTGAAGGTTTAGTATTAGCTCTTTTAAATGAGAAACAAAAACGGGAGTTTTTGGATAAAAGAGAGCTTGATTTTTCATACAATTTTGAGGACAAAGCAAGATTTAGAGTAAATGTTTATTTCCAGCGGGGTTTTATGGCTGCCGCCTTACGTCTTATTCCGGCCAGGATTAGAACTATTGAGGAGCTTAGTTTACCACCGATTTTACATGATTTTACCAAACTTCAGCAAGGTTTCGTTTTGGTAGTTGGTCCGGCCGGTCATGGAAAGTCAACCACGCTAGCGGCAATTTTGGATGAAATAAATCATAATCGAACCGATCATATCGTAACCGTTGAAGATCCGATAGAATATATTTTTTCCCAAGACCGATGTATTATTTCCCAGCGGGAGGTGGGTTCAGACACAATTTCTTTTCATGTGGCTCTGCGGTCAATTCTTCGTCAAGACCCGGATGTAATTATGATTGGGGAAATTCGGGATCCGGAAACAATGGCAACATCAATAACCTCGGCCGAGACCGGCCACTTAGTTTTTTCAACCTTACACACTAATTCGGCTTCCCAAACAATTGACCGGATTATTGATTCTTTTCCCCCTAACCAACAAGGACAAATAGCTTCTCAATTAGCCGGAGCTTTGGTGGCGATTATTTCTGAGCGATTGGTTCCAAAGATAGGCGGCGGTCGAATACCCGCAACAGAAATTCTTTTGGTTAATTCAGCGGTGAAAAATTTAATAAGAGAGGGCAAGGTTTATCAAATTGACTTAGTGGTTGAAACAAGCGTTCAGGAGGGAATGGTTTCCCTAAACCGCTCATTAGCCAGTTTGGTAAAAAGAAATGAAGTTACAATGGAGCGGGCCGAAACCTATTCTATGAATCCTCCGGAGTTGCGGCTTCTTTTAGAAAGAGGAGGGAATTAATATTATTAATATGAATCCCGTTAGAAGCTATCCAAGATTTAAAAATATGAATTACCAAAAAAACAACTTAAAAGGTCATTTTTTAAAAAAAACCAGTAATATACGGTTGTCTAAAGACAACCTGTTTCTAACGGGATGAAGTTTTCATATAAAGCAAGAACACAAAAAGGGCAATTGCAAGTGGGTAATATAGAAGCTTCAAGCCGAGAGTCGGCGGTTAATATTTTAAACAGCCACAATCTTTATGTTTTGAATATTGAGTCAGCAGAGAAAAAACCTTGGCATGATCGAATAACGAATTTTTTAAACAAGGTAAAAAACAAGGATTTGATGATATTTACCCGCCAGTTTGCGACTCTTTTATCTTCTCAAGTGCCACTTTCGGATAGTTTAAGGAATCTTTATAAACAAACCAAGAACCAGATTTTAAAGGAAGCAATTGGAGAAATTGCTCGAGATATTGACGCTGGCTTCTCTCTTTCTCAGGCTTTAGAGCGCCGGCAGGGCATTTTTTCAAAATTCTACATAAATATGGTAAAGTCAGCCGAGGTAACGGGAAGGTTGAATGAAATTTTGGATTTCATGGCCGATTATCTTGAAAAACAAGGCGAACTAACATCCAAGGTGAAAAATGCTTTAACTTATCCGGCATTTGTGATTGTACTTTTCTTAGTGGTTGTAATACTTATGACCACGGTGGTTTTACCTCAGATTACGCCTATTTTTGAAGAAACCGGCGGGAATATTCCAACCCTTACTAAAATAGTTATTTTTATTGGACAATTTATGATTAATTGGTGGTGGGCGATTCTAGTTGTCTCAGCGGCAATACTTTTGGTATTAGTTGATTATTTTCAAACCAAAGAAGGAAAAGTTGTTCTTGACGAGTTGATGCTTAGAATTCCGATATTCGGGAAACTTTTCAGGAAGCTGTATATTGCCCGGTTTGCCGAGTCAACCCGGGTGCTTATTAAAGGAGGACTAACCATTCCTCAAGCAGTTGAAATAGCTTCTCGGACAATTGGTAACTCAGTATATCAAAACTTGCTTCACCAAGCTTCAGAACAAGTAAGGAAAGGAAAACTGCTTTCTCAAGCACTTTCCGAAAATCCTGAGTTTCCACCTCTTGTTTCCCAACTTGTTAGTGTAGGGGAATCAACCGGCCGACTCGGTCAGCTTTTAGAGAAAGTGAGCAGTTTTTATACAAAAGAAGTGGAGAATATGGTAGGTAGTTTAGTTTCCTTAATTCAGCCAATCTTAATGGTGGTTATCGGTTTATTAGTAGCCTTGCTTTTTGCCGCCATTCTTATGCCGCTTTATAGTCTAACAGCATCGTTTTAAATGTATATAAATAATTTGTAAATTATAAGATATGGTATAATGTGGTATAATTACAGAAACTAAGAAAGGTCGTAAGTTAGTGAGTATCTAAATTTTCAAACGATAGTGAAGAAAATTTAGTAATACGAACTAACCCCCTCACTCAAAAGTTTTCTCCGAAAACTTTTGAGTGAGGGGGTGCTCCACTTTCTAACCAAATCAAGATTTGGAGAAAGTGGACATGAATAAAACAATTATTATGAATATTACGAATAATCAGAAAGGTTTTACATTAATTGAAATGTTGGTGGTTATCGCTGTTATTGGTATTCTTGCGGCTACGGTTCTAACTTCGCTTGGGCCGGCGAGGAACAAAGCGAAAGACACTAGAATTATTTCGGCCTTGAATCAAGTCCGAACACTTGCCGAGACGGTTTATGACGGGGATTATGGAGGCCTGACTACTACTGTCCTATCAGATTTGACTACTGAGATTAGTGATAATAATGGTACATTAGTTTTGAGCCCCGTCGCTCCCACAGATGCCACCCAGGATTATGCGGCATGGTCTGTTTTAAATGACGGAAATTATTTCTGCGTGGATAGCCAAGGCAGTACATATAGGGGGGCTACCAATCCTAATACTGCTGCCAGTTCTACTTGCCCTTAGCGGACATAATTTGGTTTTGATTGGTAATAAAAAGCGAAGGATTTACCCTTCATCCCGATAGTGTTAGGGTGTGCCCCGTTAGAGCATACCCGTAATAGGTAGTTAGATGTTTATTATACGACCTGTTATTAATTGTGGTTTCCATTCTTTAATAAAGTTTTGATTAACACTATCGGGATTCATCTTTTTTGTAGCAATGCCCAGTGAAACTTCGCTGCCGCGCCTAACGGCACGAAAAGCAAAAGAATTAGCAGCATAGTTTCACCGGACTAACCCCGTGAAATTACACCGCTATGTTTTTCTATACGTATTATAAGCGGTGAAATTTCTACGGGGATGTCTTAATTTTATGTTGGATAATACAATGAATCATTAGATTGGAACGAGAAAGCAAAAAGTAGAAAGCTGTTAGCCGACGAAGAATACTCTTATATTTTTCAAGAACTACAAAAACTTCCCAAATTAACCAATCAACTTATTCAGTATACAAATCAGAAATTACAACAATGAAACAATGGAACAATGAAGCAATGAATAAAGGGTTTACTTTAATAGAAATGCTTGTTGTTGTAGCTGTTATTGGTATTTTAGCCTCGGTGCTTTTAACGACTTTAGGTCCGGCTAAAGATAGAGCGAAGGATTCCAGGATTATTCAGGAAGTAAATCAAGTACGAACTATAGCTGAAATTGTATATGACGGTGATTACGGTGCCGTTGAAGAATTGCCTAGGCAAATTATTCAGAATAGCGAATTGAAGTTGTTAGCTGATGATATTGCAGAACAGGGAGGAGAACTTCATATTATAAAGTCGGCGGACGAGACAGTTTTTTCTACTTATTCCAAGCTGAATGCCTTAGTGGGTGTAGAGCCTGATTTGAAAGTAAATTATTACTGTGTAGATAGTAATGGTCGTGCTGTATTTTCAACTCAGAAACCAAAGAGTTACCAATGTCCAATTAGTGATGATTAAAGAAATCTAAAACAAAGATTTATGTTGTGGATTTACTACCCGATTCTTTTTATTTTTGGGTTGGGGATTGGCAGTTTTTTGAATGTTGTGATTTGGCGGTACAAGCCAGGCCGTTCCATTTTTGATATTAAACCCTTGAAAGGCAGGTCTCATTGTCCGTATTGCAAGAAGAAACTAAAATGGTTTGAATTAATTCCTTTAATTTCTTTTTTTGCGCAGGGAGGGCGATGTCGAAGCTGTAAGCATAAACTTTCGGTTCAATATCCAATTGTTGAGTTTTTAAGCGGAGCAATTTTTGTTGGAGTTCCGTATTTTTTAATCAATTTTTATAATTTAGAGAGTACCTTAGCGGACAAAACTCTTTTATTTATATTGTTTGCGTTGTGGGTGTTAGTATTTTTAACCTGGCTTTTGATAAGTGTGATAGACTGGCGTCATTACTTAATCCCAAATGGTTTAAATGTGATGCTGGTGACATTGGGGTTATTTATTGTGGTTATTAAAAATCAGATAGCTATAAGCATAACTCCGTTTCATGGTTCATTTTTGAGGCATTATACCTTGATATTCTCACCAACTCAGGATATTTGGATAAACCATATAATAGGGGCTTTGGTGGGAGCACTTTTCTTTGTACTTATAATTCTTGTTAGTCGAGGTCGGGCGATGGGTTGGGGAGACGTGAAATTCGCTTTAGCCAGCGGGTTTGTGATTGCCTGGCCAGAGGTTGCCCTTTCTCTTATCCTCGCTTTCGTTTTAGGAGGACTTTTTGGGGCTGTGCTTCTTATAACTAATAAAAAAACAATGAAGGATAAGTTGCCATTTGCCCCATTTTTGACGGTGAGTATGGTAATCACAGTATTTTTCGGATATTATCTGATTCAAAACTATCTAGGTTTATTTGGGATGTAACATCAGGAATTAGGTTAGTAACTGGTTATCAGAAATCAGGAATTAAGAATTGAGGGGACGTTAGTTCCTTTTTGTTTTATGAGTTGAAGGGTTATAATAAGGAAGGAGGTGAAATAAATATACTGAAAGCATATTTATTTCAACCGACTGACGAAATTGCAAGCTTCGCTTATAATAAGGAAGGAGGTGAAATAAATATACTGAAAGCATATTTATTTCAACCGACTGACGAAATTGCAAGCTTCGCTTATAATAATATTATATAATTTCATTGCCTCATTGCCTCATTGCCTCATTGTTATGGAAAAGAAATATTTACAACTTAATGATTTAGATTCTTATAAAATCGCCTTTAATTTATCAAATTATATTTGGGATATTGTTTTGAAATGGGACTATTTTGCGAAAGATACAATAGGCAAACAATTTGCAAGGTCTGTAGATTCTATTTCAGCTAATATTGCTGAAGGGTTTGGAAGATACACTAAAAAAGATAAAATCAATTTCTATCGTTATAGTTATGGTTCAATTAAAGAATCATTAGATTGGAACGAGAAAGCAAAAAGTAGAAAGCTGTTAGCCGACGAAGAATACTCTCATATTTTTCAAGAACTACAAAAACTTCCCAAATTAACCAATCAACTTATTCAGTATACAAATCAGAAATTACAACAATGAAACAATGGAACAATAAAACAATGAATAAAGGGTTTACTTTAGTTGAAATGGTAGTTGTAATGTCGGTGATGGCTTTGATTTCGGGAATTGTATTGAGTTATAACCGAACAAATGAGAAAAGATTATTACTTTTTTCTAATCAAGCGGAGATAATTGGAGTGCTTCAGCGAGCTAAATCTTTCGCCCTTGAAAAAAGAATAACAGGAACC
>Ga0307990_1004677_pt1 | contig 10010 bp, 8 predicted proteins | sample EllFjometagen129_FD_203168 | JGI IMG/M metagenome (GOLD analysis project Ga0307990, IMG submission 203168) | Marine microbial communities from Ellis Fjord, Antarctic Ocean - #129 | ecosystem: Environmental > Aquatic > Marine > Unclassified | place: Southern Ocean | collected 2014-10-08
AATGGAAAGGTCGGGTAAAAGCCGAGACGGCAGAGAAAATAATAAAAATAGCTAAAGAAAATAACTATCGGGCTAATAGAACAGCTAGTTTGTTAAAAAGTGGAAAATCAAATATTTTAGCATTTGTAGTTCCTGATATTTTAAATCCTTTTTTTAGTAGAATACTTCATGGATTAAATATATATATAAATAAAACACAGCATTCTTTGTTTTTATTGGAAGAAAGATCTAATAAAAACTGGCATGAGTTTCTCGAACAAGAAATGTATGCGGGAAATATTGATTTAGCTATAGTATGCTATGCAACATATCAAAAAAGATTTGATAAAGAAATAGAAAAAAGAATTATTTTCATAGATGAACCTAGAGAAGATTTTTGTTGTATTTCTGTGGATTTCAAAAATGCAGTTGAAGAAGCTGTACAATTATTTATTAATAAGGGTTTTGAAAGAATAGGACATATAAAAACTAGTCTAATAAAACCAACGTTTACGACAAGAGAACTAGCCTATGAAAGAATTTTAAAAAAAAATGGAATTGAAATAAATCCAAATTTTACAATAACAATAAAGGATTATACCCCTCAATCAGCTTTTTCAGCTGTAAAAGAAAGTTCTATACATTTTCATTATCCTATGGCTTTTATTTGTGATGATGATATGATTGCTGTAGGTATATATTTATTTGCTAGAGAAAAAGGTCTTAAAATTCCTGAAGATATCTCAGTAATTGGTTTAGATGGAAGTTTGTTTAAAGATTTCCTTTCCCCAAAATTATGTTCTTATGATTATGATAACGATTTGTTAACAAAAAAAATATCTGAAATGGCTGAAGGAATTCTAAAAAATAAGGATAGAAATATTACTAAAACAGAAAATATAAAAATGTTTTTAACTGAAGGGAAATCAATATAAAAAATACACCACTAGTAAAAAAACAATAGTGGAAAAATAATACAAACTATAAACTAAATGAGATGGGGCTGTGGACAAAAAATTTTGAGAAATTTTTGTTATTAGGCTAGAAATGGATATCATAAGTCATTTAGAAGAAAATCTAGATGTTTCAAATAATTTTAGAGTTCCAAAAAAATAGTCTCAATAAATGAGACTATATATCTAAAAATTTATTCTTCCTCTTAAAGATCTTGCTACAGTTATTTTATCTGCATATTCAAGATCCCCTCCAATTGGTAAACCGCTGGCTAATCTTGTAATCTTTAAATTAGTATCTTTTAAGATTTGTCTAATATAAAGAGCAGTAGTATCACCTTCTTCTGTTGGGTTTGTTGCAATAATAACTTCTATAAAGTTACCTTCTTTTAATCGTTGCATAAATTTTGAAAAGTTTAATTGGTCTACCCCAATTCCATCAATTGGACTAATAGCTCCACCTAGAACATGGAACATACCGTCATAAACACCGCTAGCAAGCAAAGTAACGACATCTTGGGGTTGTTCTACTATACAGATGGTTCTATGGTCTCTAGACGCATTTAAACAAACAGGACAAGGGTCAGTCTCAGTAAAACTTCCACATATACTACAAGGAAAAATTTTATCTTGTATTGTAGCTATTTCTTGGCCTAATAAATTATTATATACTTTGTCAGTTTTTATTAAATGATAAGCTAATCTAGAGGCAGTTTTAGGGCCAATGCTAGGCAACCTACTTAAGTGTTCAATTAAATCTTCAAGTGCACTCATTAATCTTGTCCAAACATATTTCCAAAAGAACCAGCCATTTTAGTACTTTCTTCTTGGAGTTTACCTTGTAAATTTTCTGAAGCATTATTAAAAGCAGCAGCAATTAGTACTTGAAGAGTATTTACATCTTCTGGATCAACAATTGCTTTATCAATTTTTATATCGGTAATTGTATATTTACCATTAATTGTTATTTCAACCATTCCGGCTCCAGCATTACCTGTTGCAAAAATAGTTTCTAATTGAGATTTCATTTTATCTACATTTTTTTGTAAATCTTTCATATTTTTCATCATATCAAATGGATTCATATTGTATTTGGCAAAAATTTGCCTTCCTCCTATAATTATTATTCTAAGTTACTTGTTTAATAAAGTTTTTTAAAAAATTAGTCAACTTCTTCAATTTTTCCTCTGAACATTTTTCTTGTTTCTTCAACAAAGGGATCATTATAAATTGCACTATGTTCTTTAGGCAGTACTTTTTCAAGCTCAAATTTTATTTGACCAGAATAACCGCAAATTCTATTTATTGCGGCTCTTACTATTCTTTCATTTTCTTTCATTATTGTTAAACTAAAATTAACAGGTGTAAATAAGATTAGTACATTTTCTTTTTGTTCTACTTTTGAAATTTTTTGACAAGCTGCAGAAACATTTAGATATTTGTTTTTCATTAAATCTACAATTAAATGAAGTTTATCAATGGTGAAAATTCCACCCTGATCATTTTTTTGACTATTTGATTGCATTTTTTGTCTTAACGTTGCATTTTGCTCAGTTCTTTGTTGTTCAGCAATTGTTTTAGCTTTTGCAATTACAGCTTGTTTTTGTAACTCAGCTTGCTTTTCTATTTCAGATAGCTTTTGAAGTTCAGTTTGTTTTTGTAATTCAGCTTGTTTTTGAAGTTCAGTTTGTTTTTCTAATTCAGCTTGTTTTTGTAACTCAGCTTGTTTTTGTAATTCAGCTTGTTTTTGTAATTCAGCTTGCTTTTGTAACTCAGCTTGCTTTTGTAATTCAGCTTGCTTTTGTAATTCAGCTTGCTTTTCTAATTCAGTTTGCTTTTGAAGTTCAGTTTGTTTTTCTAACTCAGCTTGTTTTTGAAGTTCAGTTTGTTTTTCTAACTCAGCTTGTTTTTGAAGTTCAGTTTGTTTTTCTAACTCAGCTTGTTTTTGTAATTCAGCTTGCCTTTGTAATTCAGCTTGCTTTTGTAATTCAGACGATATTAAATTATCATTTTCACTATCATTAATTTCTATTTTGTTGTTGTTTTTACTTAAGTTTCCTTCTTGGATATCATTTTTTAGTCTTGTTATTTGCTCCATAAGTACAATTGGAGATGATAACAATTGAAGGTTTTGAAGTTTGCTGATTGAAAGCTCTAATTCAAATCTTGGGTTTATTGAATATTTAATATCTCTGTAAAGATTTATAAATAATTCTAATCCAGCTTCAATTTGCTCATTTGTATAAGAGTTAAATATGATATTAGGAATATCTTTATTCTGAATTCCAAGAATATTGGGATCTGTGATATTTTGTTTTAATAGTAATAATGTTCTAAAATAAGAAGCAAAATCTTTTATACATTGTTCAACAGAAATCCCAGCACTTAGCATAGCATTAAGCTCGCTTAAAACCTTATTCATGTCCTTTTTTATCAGAAAAGTAAAAATAGTATTAATTTGATCAATACCAACCAAACCAAGTTTATCTTTGATTTTATCTAAAGTTATATGATCTTTACTAAAGGATACTACTTGGTCAAATAGTGTATAAGCATCTCTCATTGAGCCAGTTGCTTCTTTAGCGATCCAAAATATGGCATCATCATCAGCTTGTATATCTAAATCTTTTGTTACCTCAGTTAAACAAGCACTTATTGTTTCAATATTAATTAGTTGGAAATGGAATTGCTGACAACGGCTACGAATAGTAGCAGGAACTTTTTGAGTTTCAGTTGTAGCAAATATAAATATTGTATAACTAGGTGGTTCTTCGATTGTTTTTAATAGAGCATTAAAAGCGCTTTTTGATAACATATGAACTTCATCAATTATATATATTTTATATCTTCCTTTTTGAGGACGGAATCTAACTTCTTCTTTTATGTTTCTAATATCATCTACACTGTTATTGCTAGCACCATCAATTTCGATGACATCGCTACAATTACCTTTAGTAATTTCAACACAAAGCTCACATTTACCACAAGGATTAGGAGTTGGACCATGTTCACAATTAAGAGCTTTAGCAAGGAGTCTTGCAGATGAAGTTTTACCAACACCTCTTGGTCCACAAAAAAGATATGCATGAGCTATTCTTTTTGCTTCAATAGAGTTTTTTATCGTCGAAACAACAAATTCTTGACCAACTAAAGTGTCAAAATTCTGAGGTCTTTTTCTTGTAGCTGTTACTTCATAAGCCATATAGTACGCCCCCTACAATCTCTGAGTATAGCATAAAACTACTATAATTATATAAGATTTTATACAAGATTTAAACAAAAAAAAACAGCCGGTAAATCACCTGCATCTCATGGAAAAACTACTTACCGCTGCTACCTTCCGGTCCTGACGGGGTTGGGTAATTATCCATAGTACAGAATCTACCGACTGAAAAACGGAAAGAGAGGGATTCGAACCCTCGGTGCCTTTCGGGCACATACGCTTTCCAAGCGTACACCTTCGACCACTCGGACATCTCTCCATAAAGGTCATAGTAATGCATTAAACTGGAGTAAGAGTAAAAAATATCGGAGAGAGAGGGATTCGAACCCTCGGTAACGAAAACGCTACAACGGATTTCGAGTCCGACACCTTCGACCACTCAGACATCTCTCCAGTAAAATTGCAATCATATATTTGAGACCTAGAGGATTCGAACCTCCGACCCTCAGTTCCGCAAACTGATGCTCTATCCAACTGAGCTAAGATCTCATTTTAAAAAAAACAAAAGTGGATATAAATCTATTTAAATCCGCTATTTACGAGAGTCGACTATAGTATTTTTTAATAAATATGTCAAGTAGTGGCTTATATTGTTATTTAACTAATTTTTATATTTATAAACTTATGAAACTCTAAAATTCTTTTAGCAATTTAAAAGAATTTTTATTATAATCAATAATTTGTTCTTTTTTTAGTCTCATTAATTCTTTACTTAAGGCACTCCTATTTACAACTAGAAAATTTGCCAGCTCTTGTCTGTTAAAAGGAATTGAAAAACTTTTACTGTTTTTTTGAAGTGATAAGGAATTTAAATATGTTAAAAGTTTATCTTCAGTAGTTCTTTTGGATAATATTTCTACTTTTTTATTCATAGTAAATGCTTTGTTAGCAAATATCTGTAAGAGGTTTATAATTAGTGTGGTATGAAACCCGCAAGCAATAGAGCACGGGTTTATTATTTTATCAAAATTTAAAAACATTATTGTACTCTTGTTGTTTGTAATAATTGACGTTTCCAATGGTTTTTTCTCAAAAGCATATATTTCTCCAAACATTTCATATTTTGATAAGTTTTTTATAATTGAACTATTACCCCAGAAATCGAGGCTTTCAATTAATAAACTTCCACTAAGAATTATTCCCACTTTATTAATTAAATCACCATGATGAAAAATTGTTTGATCTTTTTCAAAGAATGAAACTTTTGCTTTTAAACACGGTAAAAGAGCTATAATATTCTCTCTACTTATATTTGTAAATATTTTACTTTTTTCCAATTCTGAAATATACCTATTATCCATACACCCTAACCTTTGTTGCAAAAGCAACCGATATTTAAAAGTATATTAGAGTATAAGTTGATTTAGGTCAAATTAATCCTACTGAATAAAGGCAATGGATAATTATAATATTTATCCCTTGCCTTTATTTTTATACATATTGCCTCCTAAAAAAATACATGCTTGTTATTAGTTGTTTAAATTTAACAAGTATATTTTTATAATAAGAGTTTCAAAGGGACATAGAGTGTCGTTGTAATATAATGAATTTGAAAAAAGATGAAAAAAGCCCTTGTTTTTCAACAAGGACTTAAATCGGAGAAGGGGGGATTCGAACCCCCGGACCCGTTACCAGGTCAACTCCTTAGCAGGGAGCCCGATTCAACCGCTCTCGCACCTCTCCAGTTCCTAACTTATAAGCATATATATATGTTAGATACGGAGAGAAAGGGATTCGAACCCTTGGTGAGTTACCCCACGGTAGTTTTCAAGACTACTGCCTTCGACCACTCGGCCATCTCTCCATATATCTTTTGACATCAAGATGTCAACAGAAATATAATATAGTGGTACGATTAGAAATAGTCAAGATAGTTTTTAATTTTTTTCTAGCTCATCTTTTAAAAATATCTACTTAGTGTTGAATTTTTTACACTTTTGAAATAGATAAGTTACCCATAAACCATTAATATTGATAATAAAAATTTAATATTCACGCTAATGTACTTTATACTAAAATAAATACATGCTTTAATTAGATATATACCTAGCTTACCTTAAAAAATATTAGGAGATGTTAATTTTGATAAAAATTACTAAATTATTTGTTAGAAAGAAAACTACCAAACCTAATTTAACTAAACCCGAATTACATACACATAGAAAATCTCCTTTAGATCCTTTAAGGGCTGCTAGTTTAGCAGATTCTGCTTTAAAGGAAACACAAAGGCTTATAGATGAATTTGGCTCAAGATTAACAGGATCTTCCTCATGTAAAAAATGTGCTATTGAAATTGATAAAAGAATAAATGAATATTGTGATTTTAGTTCTATTCAAGAGTTTAATCATAAAGGGATAGCCTATAGCTTTTGGATAAAATTTATCCCTTATGTATATATTAGTAGTTTGTTGCTATTGTTATTTGGATTGCCCATACTTTCTTTAGCTTTAAATGGTTTGTTTGGTTTTTATGTGTATAGAGAGTATATAATTTATAAACCCTTATTTGAAAAAAAATTCAAAGATACTGAGGGTATTAACACTCATGGAATAATTGAACCTAAGGGTGAAGTCAAAAATACTATATTGTTTTCTTCTCATCATGATAGTGCTCCTTTATTAAATAAAAATAGAGGTGATAAAGGATATTTTTTAAATGTAGAAGCCCCTTTATTGTTATTTGGATGCTCAGTAATTATGAATATTGTACAGTTATTTGTTGAACTAATTAGTAAAAGATTATTTCATATTGGATTTCCTCCTTTAACTTCTATTGTTCTTTTAGTTTTACTATTATTAGCCACACCAATTGTTTATAAAATAATTAATTTTTATTCAAAAGAGGGCTCTCCTGGCGCAGGAGATAATTTAATAAGTTCAAGTATTTTAATTCAGCTTTCTAGATATTTTAATTGGAGAAAAGCAGCAGATGAAGGACTAAAGAATACTAGACTTATTTTTGCAAGTTTTGATGCAGAAGAAGTTGGATTAAGAGGTTCTAAAATTTGGTTTGATAAACATGAGGCTTTATTAAAAAACCCTATACAGCTGAATTTTGATTGCATATATAGTTCTGATGAGTTGGTTTTTATTGATAGTGACTTAAATGGATTGATGCCACTTTCAAAAAAACTAGCACAAAACTGTGTTAAGCTTTCAACTTCTATGGGATATGAAGCTAAAAACCATCCGCTGCCCTTTTTGAGTGGGGCGACCGATGCGGCTAGTGGCTACAGAGCTAATGTAGAGGCTTGTACTTTGATGGCTCTGAATTTTGGAAATGGGATTAAGAATTCTTATTTTCATACTAAAAATGATACAGTTGATAAAATTGAAGATAAGGCTGTAGAAAAAGCTATTTCAATTGCTATCAAATTAAGTAAAAGCATAGATGATGGAAAATTTAATGATGAGGGTTTAATTAGTGAAGAAAAAAAAGATATACCTGATATTTCTGAGATGCTAAAGTTTAATAAGATTTCAAGGCGCTAAAAAGGCAATTCATTAAATTCAATCATATCTTGGGCATTTGAATTTTCAATAATATCATTTTTTAAGTTATTACAGTTTATATAAGCTACTGTTCCCTTGATTTGAACGCCTACCTCAAAAACTTCATTGCTAATAGAGCAATCATACTTTTCTAAAAGGATTTTTATTCTATCAAATCTTTCATATGAAGTTCTTAAATTAAATTCACTTTTTTTAATTAATTCTTCACTTGTTATTTTTTTTAAGACTTGTTTTGCACTATTTCCATAAGCTTTTACAAGGCCTCCTGTTCCAAGAAGTGTTCCACCAAAATATCTTATAATTAATATTACAATATTGGTTAAGTTGCTCCCCTTGAGAACTTCAAAAGCAGGTCTACCTGCAGTATTTTTGGGTTCTTTATCATCACTATAACTATAAATTGTCCCTTGATTTCCCACAATGGCAGCATGAACCACATGATTTGCATTTGGATTTTCTTTTTTTGTTTTCGCTACTAGCTCTTTTACTTGATCAAGAGAGCTAACCTTAGTGGCAATTGAAATAAAATGTGATTTTTTAACAATTAATTCTTCACGGACTGTATTTGTCGGGGATCTTAAGTTCATAAATCTAATAATAAACAAGTAAAAAATAGATAGCAAGATGGAAATTTAATAATTTAGGATGTTCTTAGGTTATATTGATTATAAATTTCAGTTATATTAAGTAAAATTAATATTTAAGGATGTGTATATGAAATTTGATGATGCTTCGAAGGCTATTTTTTTAGAAGAATTAAAGAAGAACGAAAAAAAGGCAATATATTTTTTTATAAGTAAAAGTTGTGATTCTAGTACTCTTAATGTTGATTTGACTGATGATGGAATTATTGAAGACATAAATGGCGTATCAGTTGTTTATGGAGAAGGCGCAAAAGATGCATTAGAGAATGCTAAATTTGTTGTAAATGAAAACGGATTATCTCTATTAGATTTAAAACCTGTCGAAAATAGTAGTTGTTCTTGCGATGGCAATCATGATGAGGATGATTGTTCTTGCGGTGATGATGGCTGCTCTTGTCACTAAAAAAATAAATCTCCTAAGTAAAACAATATAATTGTCTACTTGGGAGGTTCTTTATTAATATACTGAATTTTTTATTTTATTCGAATACTACATTATGAGAAAGCATTTTTTCTCCGTCAAAAATAAAATTACCAACAAATTTTTCACCAAGCAATGCTTTTTCTAACCAAAGTTTATCATCTTCCCACATTTGATCTAATGGAAGTTGATTTAGAGGACACCAGAAAGGAATTGTTTCATCATTTTCTTTGAGTTCCCCTTTAGCCCCTTCTCCTAGATATACATAACCTCTCATTGAAAGGCCATCTTTGAATTGGAAGTTTAACTCTCCTACATATTCTAAATTTTCTGTAGTGTAACCAGTTTCTTCTTCAAATTCTCTATAAGCGGCTTCAATTGCAGTCTCTTCTAGTTCTATATGTCCACCAGGACCATTTATCAAACCTTTACCAAGACCTTTCTTCTTATTTATTAATAAAACTTGATTGTTGTCTTTTACATAAGCTAAAACACAACGTTCTTCAGGATCCCAAGCATCCCAGTCCATTTCTTCAACTGTATCGGGACAAATGAATTTTTCTTCTTGAAATTTCTTTTGAAGTTTTTCTTCTTCTTTTTTTTGTTTTTTCTCTGCTTCTTCAGGGTGTTCAATATCCCAACAAGCTTCACAGAGGTTTTCATCACCACCAATCATTTTTTCAAATTTCATTCGCTTTCCACATTTTTTGCAATGCATTTTGAAAGGCCATACTTTTTTTCTAAAAACAATTCCAATTGTTATTGGGATAAAAATAGCAAGATATCCAATAGACATAGGTAATTCTCTCATAAGTACTATGACAATAAGAATATTATATAGTAGTAATAATGCAGCAATATAAATTGTTGCAAAACGTTTTTGTTCTGAATGGGCTAATTTTCTTTGAGAAATGTTTAAAAGTAAAACAAGCATTAAGACCCACATAAAATTATCGGCAAATTTTTCTAACATGCGATTAGATTATCGGGTTAAGACTCAGTTAGTCAATAATCAAATCTTTAATATAAAAAACTTATACGAAATAATAGCTAAATCTAAAGGTAATATTTTATTAATTTGGAAAATAAACTAAAATAATATAGGAAAAAAAAGGATACTTGTCCATACTTGGTACAAATAACAATATACATAAATTCAAATGGTATTAGTTGCCTTAGCCAATACAATAGAGTAAAATGAATTTAATTATAAAGAATTTAATTTATGGAGGATGTTAAGATTTTCTTAACAAGAATAATAATGAATATCGCATCAT
>Ga0307990_1004679_pt1 | contig 10009 bp, 7 predicted proteins | sample EllFjometagen129_FD_203168 | JGI IMG/M metagenome (GOLD analysis project Ga0307990, IMG submission 203168) | Marine microbial communities from Ellis Fjord, Antarctic Ocean - #129 | ecosystem: Environmental > Aquatic > Marine > Unclassified | place: Southern Ocean | collected 2014-10-08
AAGATTTTATATATTCGTAATTTTCCTTTATTTCTGGATTTCCAATTTCTTCGTAATGGAAAATCACACCACCAAGTGTAGGATCAAGCATTTTATTCAGAAGGTCTCCACCAGGAACATCAGCAATAACGACTTTAAACAAGTCTGGTCTCATATTGCTGACAACAAGCATTAATTCTCCACCCGCACTGCCACCACTGGCAATTATTTTATCTTCATTTGTATAATTATTCTTTATCAAGTAATCAGTAACAGCAATGAAATCGAAAGCTTTATTTTTTCTCTTTAATCTCCTTCCATCATGATGCCACTTATTACCAAGAAATGAACTTCCTCTTACATGAGCTATTACAAAAATTACTCCTCTATTTAAAAGAGGTAACATATTTGCATAAAATCCAGGTTCCACAATATGTCCAAAACTTCCGTAGGCATAAATGTAAACTGGATTTGTTCCATCTAACTTCAACATATCTTTCTTATAAACAATGGAAAATGGAACATTTATGCCATCTTTACTCGGAGCCCAAAGTCTTTTCCCTTCATATTGAGAAGGTATGTAATCAGGAATTGTTTCCTGCTTCAATAGTTCTAACTTAGCAGTTTTTATATTATAATAATAGTAGGTTTCAGGAGTAGTTAATGAACTGTAGCTAACTTGAATTTTATCAGAATTAAAACTATAATTTGTCTCAAACTGGGGAACAATTAATTCTTCTGGAAACTTTATGTAATCAATTTCATTTGAATCAAGTTTTACTAGACCAATTCTGTTGAGACCAAATTCAATATTTCTTTCACTGAAAATAAGGCAATTTTCTAAAACATCAAATCCCCAAACTAAAACAACTTCCTGTCTATGAGGAATTACTTCTACCCAGTTCTCAATATCACAATTTCCAATTTTTGTTTTTAATAACTTACCATTGGGGAAATTCTCATCGAACAACATAATAAAGAATTCATTACCAGCAGTTTGAACTGATACATCAATTTTCATTTCTCTGGAAGTAATGAGGGTTAAGCCTATATAGGGCTTGTTCGCATCAATAAAATAATATTCTGTTATGCCTTCTTTCTCGGTAAAAAGAAATATATATTCTTCATTTTTAGATTTCTTTATCTCGATTTCAAATTCATCATCAATTTCTTCAAATAACAGTTGATCGTTTTTTACTTCAGTTCCAATAAGATGTTTTTTTAATCGACATGGTCTTATTTCCTCACCATCATCCTGGGCATAAAAGAATGTTTTACTATCATTTGCCCATTCAAGATACTCAACACCTTCAATTGTTTCGTGTAATAATTTACCATCAGCAAGATTCAAAATATACAATTTATACCTTTCAGCTCCCGTAGTGTCCACAGTGAATGCCAGCAAGGTTTGATCTGGACTTACCTTTTGTAATCCAATATCGTAATATTCGAAATCTTCAGCGTATTGATTTAAATCAAAATAAACTTCTTCATCTGCTTCTAATGACCCTTTTTTCCTACAATAAACTGGATAATCCTTATTTTCCACATTTTTAGTATAATAGAAATAACCATTTTTTTCGATTATGATTACTTCATCTTCATTTTCTACATTTGAAGTATAAAAAATCATTTCTTCGTATAATTTCTCCTTTAATTCCATAGAAGATTTTAAAACGCTATTAGCATAATTGTTTTCTTCTGTTAAATAATTAATCACACCCTGATCCTCTTTGGTATCAGTTTTTAACCATGCATATTTATCAATTCTTTCATCTCCATGAAAGGTTGATTTTGTTATTAATTGTTTTGCAATTGGTGGAATAAATTTATTTTGTTTTTGCTTAATCATATTGATCTCCTTACTATTAAGATTCATAGTCATTAAAAGAAAGATGAAAATTATAAAATAACATGAAACTTCTCTTAATTCTTTTTGTCTCATTAGTACTCCTAAATTAAAAACTGACTAAAAATTATCTAATGGCTTAAGGTTGTCAATTTTTATATTGCTGAGACTGTTCAATTCCCACCATCCAAAACCTTGCGAATGGTGTTTACACCTTCGCAATGGTTGATCGAAAATAGGAGTTTATAAGCCTATACCAATAAGCTATTTAGCATTTTTAATATCCTGCTCATAACGGTCAACCATTGCGGAGGTATCAGCCTATGCATAGCTCCGGCTCGACAAGCCATCCGCAAGGTTTTAGTAAGGTCAATTTACCAAAAATTGTCAAATATCGGGATAAATATTGACAACAATCAGTTATTGAAGCTGATTAAATATTTTAAAGTTAAGGACGAAAATTGAACTATGGATGGATATAAGATGAGAGAAATGAGACGGAAAAATCTGAAAATTGATGACCAGAAAGCTAAATCGATTTTAACTAATGGTGAATATGGAGTATTATCAACAGTCGATGAAAATGGACAACCTTATGGAGTGCCTTTGAATTATGCCTATATGGATGGATATATATATTTTCATGCAGCACAAGCTGGGCACAAGATTGATAATATTGCTTTTAATGATCGGGTTTCTTTTTGCATTGTGGGCAAAACAAAGGTGATCCAGTCAGAATTTACAACAAAATATGAAAGCGTGATCTGCTTTGGTAAAGCTAAAGTCGTGGAAGGAGAAGAAAAACTAAAGGGTTTAATGGGGCTGATAGAAAAATATTCTCCTGATTACCTGAACGCTGGCAAAAAAGCAATTGAGAAAAGTCTGAAAAATGTGGCAGTGATCAAGATAGAAATAGAATATATCTCAGGTAAGGCAAGCAAATAGTCAGTAATTTATCAAATCAGACTTTACGCAGGTTAATAACGAATATCGTACCTTGAGGCTGATTTGATCTCACAGAGATAGTTCCCTCAAATTCTTCTATTGTTTTCTGAACGATATATAATCCGATACCTGTATGCCCCGTTTTGCCATGATGAAATCCTTTTTCAAAGATTTTGGGCATAACTTCCTGAGGAATGCCTTTCCCGTTATCGGCAAAAATTATCTGGCAAAACTCATTATTTGCTGATAATTCAATTTTGATCTCATCCGCATTTCCATGCCTTACTGCATTACTGATAAGATTATCAAAAACTGAATACATTGCCTCGTCAGCTTGAACAATTACATTTTGATTACCAGAAATAATGATTTTAATTTCAGGATGATTAGGAGTAATCTCATCAATCACTTTTTTAACATCTATTTTTTCCTGAAATTCTGCTTTTTCAAGATTCACTGTCTTCTTCTGCTGGTTTCTGATCGTATTAATGCATCTGCTGACAGCTTTCTGCATTTCTGTAAGTAAATTATCTTGTGGTTTATCCAAATAAAGTTCCAGAGCACTATCAATGACTGCCAGATTATTAGCAATATCATGCCTGAGAATGGAATTCATGATGTGCAGCCGTTCATGGGCTGTCTTTAACTGTCTCTGTGCTCTATGACGTTCAGTAACATCTCTCACGGCTGCAATACGCATAGATTCTCCGCCATGTTTTACGTTTTTTGCTTCCAACTCCGCTATGAAATGCGAACCATCTTTACGGATAGCTGTCACCTGGTAAGGTTTGACTACCTTCTTGGCAATATTATAGATGATTTTGGCTTTATCCTTCATTTTGGGAATATAATCAAGCAGATATTTACCTATAGCCTCTTCTCTGGAATAACCGCTAATTTTCAAAAAAGCGTCATTGGCATCAATTATTGTCGCCTTTTTATGAACAACAATACCTTCAAAGGTGGCTTTAGTGAGAAATTTAAATCTTTCTTCACTTTCTTTAAGTTTTCTTTCGGCAGTTTTCCGGGCTGTGATATCTTGAACAGATATAATACCTGCTGGTTTATCATTATAAGTCGTGGATGATCCGCTAAGCCAGACCCATATTTCATTACCAGATTTTGTGATGATCTTAAATTCATAACTGCTGACAGTATCCTGCCTCTGTTGTCGCTTTGTTCCGATAGATTTCACCTTGTCAATAAAATCAGGGTGTACAAAATCCCAAAACATCATCTCCAATAATTCCGGATTTGAATAGCCTGATATAAGTGATGCTGCTTTATTGGCATAAACCCATTTATTATTTTGATAGATCATTATTGCCATGGGGGAAGACTCTGAGATAATGCGGAATTTATCTTCACTATCACTGATTGATGCTATATTATCAGTTTCTTTCTCGATATTGATCCTTGTTCCCGAGTGTTCATCGCTGTAAGAGATTTTCCACTTTAATCCATTATCAGATTCATAAGATAATTTCCCCAGTAATTGAAATTCCACTATACCTTTTGCGGTTCTTATACCCATGGAATCTAAAGCTAATAAATCGATATCAGGATCAACCCCTATACCATTATCACTAATTTCCAGGATAACCTGGTTATTTTCATCGCGATTAAGCCTGATTTTTATTGTCCCATTTTCCTTCCCTATAAAGGCATGTTTAAAGGCGTTAGTAATTAATTCAGTAAGTACTAATCCCAATGGAACAGCAGAATCGATAGAAACTTTCACTGAGACAAGATCAAGCTCAATACGATAGTTGTTTTCTTTAGTATAAATATTCATCATGTGCTCAGAAAATTCTTTGATGTAGTCCTGCAAATCTATCTGAGAAAGATCCTTTTCCTCATAAAGTTTCTGATGAACCAGTGACATGGAATATATCTTATCCGCAATCCCCTGATTTAGTTTGATTATTTCCTGGTTCTCAGAAAATTCCGCTGACATTATCAACATGGCTTCTATGATCTGCATGTTGTTTCTGGTTCTATGATAAAGTTCGCGCAATAAACTTTCTTTTTCTTTTAAACTGCCAATGATCTTCTGCTCAGCCTGTTTATGCTTAATTGCCAAGGCAACTTCTTCAGAAACAAAATTGAGTAGTTCCATATCTTCTTCTGAATAGCAATGTTCATCATGATAACATTGCATTGAGATAACTCCAATAATAGAATTATCTATCTTAAGTGGAACTCCAAGCCACTGTTTGGGTAGCTTTCCTGAAAGGCTGATAATCCCCCGATTTTGCAGATCATTCAGTTCATTTAAACTTACCAGTTTTGCCTTGCCTGTTTCTATCACGTACTGCGTTATACCTATCGATTTAGAAGATTCTACCGGATGTGGTTTTCGCTCAAGTTCACTTGTAAAATAGGGAAACGATATCTTTTTGGTTTGTTCATCAATTAGAGCAATATAGAAATTCTTTATGTTTACGACTTCACTCAATAACCAGCGTATTCTCTTAAACAGCTCTTCCAGATTATCTGCCTGATTGACTGCACTTGAGATATTATAAAGCACTCGCTGGATAATTTCTGATTTGCGCCGTTCAGTAATTTCTGTCAGCGAGCCGGAGATATATTTAACGGTACCATTTTCTAAAATTGGTGTTTCATTCACTTCTACCCAGATATTTTTACCGGATTTTGTTATTAATTCAAGCTGATAAACAGGTGGTGCTTCCCCAGTTCTTATCGCTTTCATGGTTTTTTCAAACCCAATTTCATTAATGGGATTATCAGTGACTAACTCAGTCCATTTGAACATTGCCTCTTCCTGAGAATATCCCAGTAGCTTTTCTACTTGGGGACTCATATATATGATCTGATGATCTGTCGTGTGAATAAAGAATAAATTTGTGCTGTGCTTGATCAGCCATTCATAATCAAAGCCATAATTTTGCGGAAATTGAAGTTTATCAGTCATCTATTTTATTTATCGCGGTTAATAGTTCGTAAAGGTTTACTGGTTTAAAAAAATATCCAAGCGGATTCAACTTCATTGCTCTATTTTTATATTCTTCATCAGAATATCCGGTAATAAAAATGATAGGAACATAACGAGATTCAATGATTTTCTCTGCAGCATCAAGACCATTTATATCTCCCTTAAGATTGATGTCCATGATGATAAGATCAGGTATTTCTCTAAGTGCCTTATCAATAGCTTCTTTGCCGGTAGTAACATATCCCAGAACTTCATATCCCTTTGATCGAAAATATGCCTCAAGCCGCATGGCAATGATAACCTCATCTTCCACGATCAATAATTTACGTTTTTCTTTTGACATTATAATCTCCTAAACTCTACTACCTATAATGTAATGGATTATTAATAATATTGTCAAGAAATATTGTTACTATCTATAATAATATATAAGAGATTGAACAGTCTCGCTCGATTTTAGCTGGGTAAGAAAGTAAAAAAGCTTGACATTAGTTATCACTCACTAACTATTGGCACGCACTAAAAAACAGGAGGTTCTAATGGAACTTACAGAAAGACAGCAGCAGATTGTGAATATCTCGATCAAGCTGATAGCCGATCAAGGTATCCAGAACCTTACTATCAAGAATATATCTAAAGAAGCCGGGTTTTCTGAACCAGCTATCTACCGTCACTTTGATTCCAAATATGCTATTATCATGGCAATGCTCGACAGCTTTCAGGATATCTCACGCTTTGTGCTTACGGAAACTGAAAAACAGGAACTGGATAGCATGGACAAAATAAGAAAATTCTTATTTGACCGCTATCAGAGATTTTCTGCCAACCCCTCAGTCGCCAAAGTAATGTTTGCCGAAGGTATCTTTAGAGACGATCCCCGCTATTCCCAGAAAATGCTCGATATCATGCACCAGCATGCCAGCACTATGCAGAATATCATCCGCGAAGGACAGTTCAAAGGCGAACTGCGTGCCGATATCCCTGCCCGGGAAATGTTCCGTATCATCTTCGGTTCCCTACGCCTGCTGATCAATCAGTGGTGTCTGGCAGACTGTAATTTTGATCTTAATCTTGAAGGCAAATTGCTCTGGAATGCTGTTAAAAAAATGATCCGGTAAAGTATTTTTTTTGTTTATTATGTTAGTTAATATTAACTAAGGAGAGATTATGAAAAGAGAAATTATTCATATTGATGAGAATAAATGCAATGGCTGTGGGAACTGTATTCCCGGTTGCCCGGAAGGAGCATTGCAGATCATTGACGGTAAAGCCAGACTGGTAAGTGACCTTTTTTGCGATGGACTGGGTGCCTGTATTGGTGATTGTCCATTAGGAGCTATTTCCGTAACTACTCGAGAAGCTGAGGCTTATGATGAAGCGATAGTATTGGAAAATATCATTAAAGCCGGACCTAATACGATCAAGGCACACCTTAAACACTTGCGTGACCATGATCAGCAGGAATATTTTGAACAGGCAGTGGCAATTTTATTACGAAAAGGTATGCCAATACCTAAAATTGATGAAGATGCTTGTCCTTCAGGAGGCTGTCCCTCCACGCAGACCCAGATTATTGACCGCATATCTCCAAAGATAGCTGAAAAAACTGTTGTCCAGCCGGAATTACAGACTTGGCCAGTACAGCTTCATTTACTCAATCCTTCTGCCCCATATCTGGAAAATGCTGACCTATTGATAGCGGCAACTTGTGTTCCGTTTGCTTTTCCTGATTTTCACGCTAAGTTTATTAAAGGACGGGTTCCCATAGTTTTATGCCCCAAACTTGATAAGGATATAGATCAATATATAGAAAAGCTGGCAATGATCTTTCAAACTCATAAGATAAATTCCGTAACTATTGCTCGCATGGAAGTACCCTGTTGTGGTGGAACAGAATTCATCATCCAGAAGGCTCTGGAGAAAGCTCAGAAATTTATGATGGTAAAAGTTAATGTGATCTCAATTAAAGGAGAGCTAATCTAATGATTATCAAAAACTATATTAATCTGCCGCAAGCAGCAAATCCCCATGGAATTCAAAGCTATAAACTGCATGACTCGCGACACGCTCAGATCATGCACTTGCTCCTGATGCCCGGGGAAGAACTAAAACCACATATCACCCCTGTAGATGTAACCTTCTACGTTTTAGAAGGAAAACCGAATATTATGGTAGGTGAAGAAAATATCCAGGTGAAAACTGATGACCTGGTGGAAAGTCCCAAAAATATCGTGCACTGTATCTACAATAAAACGGAAGCGGTCGTTCGCGTTCTCGTGATGAAGCTTCCCAAACCAACTGCTGCTACAACTATACTTGATTCAAATAAAAAAGATAAATAAGGAGATTATTATGAGTATGTTTTGTTTTCAATGTCAGGAAACTATTGGCAATAAGGGCTGTACAATTAACGGAGCTTGCGGAAAAAAAGGGGATGTTGCGAATCTGCAAGACCTCTTAATTTATTCATTGAAAGGATTAGCGATTTTCCGCTCCCAGATTCCACTTACTATCAGGGAAAAATATGCTGAACCTTGTAATGAAACTGATAAGTTGATTGTAGAACACCTTTTTTCTACTATCACTAATGCAAATTTTGACCGCAATTACTTCATCAAAGCTATCAAAGAGACGATCAAAACACGTGATATCTTGAAGGGTAAAATTGCTGAAATGGGTTATAATGCCGGTAAATTTGCTGATCATGATGCTGCCACTTTCACTATAACAGATGAAAATTTCGACGCCAAAGCAGCTACGACAGGCATTCTCACTACTGAAAATGAAGATGTTCGCTCTTTGCGTGAACTCAGTATCATAGGTGTGAAAGGTATGGCTGCTTATGCAGACCACGCTATCCGCTTGGGCAAAGAAATCAAAGAAATCGTTATGTTCATAGAAAAAGCTCTGGTTTCCACCTTAGATGACAGCTTAAGCGTTGATGAACTGATCGCTCTGGTAATGGAAACCGGAAAGTTTTCTGTAGATGCTATGGCTGTATTAGATACTGCCAATACTGAAACTTATGGTCACCCTGAACTTACTAATGTAAATATCGGCGTACGCCATAATCCTGCTATCCTGATCTCTGGTCATGACCTCAAAGATATGGAAGAATTACTGGAACAGACAAAAGGCACTGGCGTAGATATCTATACTCACGGCGAGATGTTACCCGCAAATTACTATCCTGCTTTCAAGAAATATGACAACTTTGTAGGTAATTATGGAAATTCCTGGTGGAAACAAACCGAAGAATTTGATAAGTTCAATGGTGCTATTATCCTGACCACAAACTGTCTGGTGCCACCCAAAGCTTCATATAAAGACCGTGTATTCACTACTAATAATGTAGGCTTTGCTGGTGTAAAGCACATTGCTGATGCTGAAAAGGGCAAAGCAAAAGACTTCTCTGTTGCTATAAAACTGGCAAAAATTCTGCCAGCTCCTACAGAAATAGAAACCGGCAGTATAGTAGGTGGTTTTGCTCATCATCAAGTATTTGCTCTGGCTGATAAAGTGGTAGAAGCAGTTAAATCTGGGGCTATCAAGAAGTTTGTCGTTATGGCTGGCTGCGATGGACGTCATAAAAGCAGAAATTATTATACCGATTTCGCTGAAGCCCTGCCTAAAGATACTGTGATCCTCACTGCTGGCTGTGCTAAGTTCCGCTATAATAAGCTTAATCTGGGTGACATCGGTGGCATTCCTCGCGTTCTGGATGCAGGTCAGTGCAATGACAGCTATTCTCTGGCACTCATTGCCCTAAAGCTCAAAGAAATATTTAAATTAGAAGACATCAATGACCTGCCCATAGTATATAACATAGCCTGGTATGAACAAAAAGCAGTCACAGTATTGCTTGCTCTCTTATATTTAGGAGTAAAGAATATCCACCTGGGACCAACCTTACCGGCTTTCCTTTCTCCTGCCGTAGTTGATGTATTAGTCAAAAACTTCAATATAGCCCCTATCACCAATGTGGAAGATGATATCAAATCCATGATTGGATAAATAAGATAACCATGGGCTTCCAGAGTAAAAGACTTTGGAAGTCCATTTTTTTATCTAAAAATAAACAGAATTTCATCCAGCCAAGCAGGAGTTTTGAACGGTATTCCGGGCAAGACTTCTGGCGATCAGTTACTATCCCCTGTCCGTCCAGAACTCCTATCCCGAGTACGGTTCAGTCAACTATATTTTTAGCCCAACTTTGATTTCGGTGTCTCGACACCTCAATCTGTGTTGGGCTAATTATGTTTCACCCTTTATAAATA
>Ga0307990_1004680_pt1 | contig 10009 bp, 7 predicted proteins | sample EllFjometagen129_FD_203168 | JGI IMG/M metagenome (GOLD analysis project Ga0307990, IMG submission 203168) | Marine microbial communities from Ellis Fjord, Antarctic Ocean - #129 | ecosystem: Environmental > Aquatic > Marine > Unclassified | place: Southern Ocean | collected 2014-10-08
AGACGATCCCGGTCGGATTTGGTCCTCGTCTTCATCCGGACTATACCTTTGATAATTTTGTGGTAGGTCCCAGTAACCGCTTGGCTCATGCAACCTGCGTGGCAGTCAGTCAATCCCTGGGCAACACCTATAATCCTCTGTTTTTATATGGAAATTCTGGGCTTGGAAAGACACATCTCCTGCAAGCAGTTTGTGCGCAAGCTCGTGAATTGCGGCCCAATCTGATGATTGAGTTGCTGAGTTGCGAAGATTTCATAAACCGATTTATTCGCGCGATAGAAGCTGGCAATTTGGCGGGATTCCAAAGCCAATTTCGAACAGTGGATATGCTGGTCATTGACGATGTCCAGTTTTTGCGGGAACGTGAGCATAGCCAGGAAGAGTTTTTTCACACCTTTAATGCTCTGTATAACTTAGGTAAACAGATTATCCTCAGCGCAGATAGCCCTCCTACTAAAATCCGGTCAGTTGAAGAACGTTTGGTCAGTCGATTCAACTGGGGACTGGTCACCGGCATAGATCCCCCGGGGTTTGAAACACGTGTTGCAATTGTCCAGAAAAAAGCACATCTCCGAGGTCTTGAGATCACCGATGAAGTGGCCGAATATGTGGGGCGTCATGTCCAGGCCAATATTCGGGAATTGGAGGGTGCTTTGACGACTATATATGCACTGGCTACGACTGAGCAAGTAGAGGTTAGCCTCGCTGTGGCCAAGAAGGCGCTGCAGGGTCAAATCAAATTAGCAGCTCGACATATTAGTATTTCTGACATCATTGAGGCGGTCACCAATCATTTTGACGTACGTTTGGCCGATCTTCAAAGTAAGAAGCGAAGTCAGAGTATTACCGAGCCGCGCCAGATTTGCATGTATCTGGCTCGCCACCTGACCAAACATAGCCTTGAAGAAATAGGCGGACACCTGGGAGGGCGGGATCATACAACTGTCATGCATGCCTGTTCAAAAATTGGTGATGCAAAAAGTGCAAACTCTGAAATGCATACAATACTCAATGAGTTAACCAAACAAATCCTTCAGGCCTCAGCCTAGACTAGAAATCATCTGAAAAAAATGCTGACCAGTCATTTTTTTGGTAGTTTTTGGTAGCCAGCCCTCATATTACCGGCCTTATACCAATAGACAAGTTCTTTGGCACCATAACAAGTATGGAAAATGAAAGGAGGCCGATCATGTTCGGTAACCGAAAAAGGCAAGTTGTTTGGGTTTCTTTGGTGGCATTAATTGCCCTGAGTCATGCGGCATTGGCTCAAAATCGGCGTGAAGCGGCCCAGCAAAGACATTCAGCACAGCGATCTGCACCTCAAAGGCGGCAAACCCCGCCGTCAACGTCGAGGCCGCAGGCTCAAGCCCGACCGCAGACGCGTTCTAAGCCGCAAACACAGGCGAGGCCCCAGACACAGTCCAGGTCCAGACCGCAAACACAGGCAAGACCTCAGCCGACTACTCGCCCCCAGGTGCGCACAAGTCAGCCAACAAGAAGTCCGTCAGCATCACGTTCTGCCCCGACCCAGAGGTCCAGAACGAGTATCACTCCCAGGTCTTCTCAACCAAGTACCCAAAGGTCTTCCCAAGCACGCGTGCCCTCAAGCCTCAATCGATCGCCCCAAGCACGTGTGCCCTCAGGCCTCAATCGATCGACCCAATCACAGCGTTCTACCCAAAGAACGGTTCCTGGACGGTCAACTCCGACCAGGCGGTACGTGATTGACAACACTCGCACACAAAATCGGACATCTTCGCCATCATCAACGCGAAGTCCTCGTCCAAGCACTCCATCGGTTACAAGGCAGACACCCAGCAGTTCGCGATCTAGATCTAATCCCTCAACGTCTCAAGGGCGAGTGCATACGCCAAGCTCTCGTAATTCGAGCAGTCCCCAGAGAGGCCAGAGCCGAAATCCAGTGATTATTCACAGATCCAATCGAGATTCTGGGAGTCGCGTACTGGACCAAATGCGTCAAGGCAGGAGAACGCCTGAAAACATAGGGGTTCGCCGTCTTGATCCCGTGATTATCCAACGGAATCAACCCAGAAGCAGGGTTGTGGTGGACAGCAGCTACCACCGGAGACAATCTCTTCAGTACCGGTCCAAACGTCACTATCCAGGCGCCATTGTGTACCATGATCAACCCCGGAATATCATCCATGGTCCACATTACAGGCATGCCTATAGGGATCGGTATAACCGGCTCTATCACCACATGATCTGGCCCAGCACACGACTCAGCCTGTCCTACGCCTTTGGTTCCACACGATACATGCGAGACATTTACCCATATTATCATCGAAAGTATGTATTTGTGAGCATTGGAGGGCATTGGCCTTCATATCACAATCGTATGCGTTATTACTGGTATGGGGCGCATCCTCATCAATGGTATGGCTATGACCCAATACCCAGGCAGGAGAACAACTACTACACATACAACTATTATGATACGCCTTCCTCTCAAACGAGTGGTGCCTTGTCATCGCCTCTGAATATCGTGGAAGCTGAATTACCAGCACCGCCGCAGCATCAAACGCCAGCAGATCAGAGATTCTCAGAGGCTGTCATTTCCTTTGAAGATGGCCAATATGTCGTGGCAGCGAATCTTTTCAGGCAAGCCATGATGTTGGACAGGGAAGACATCATCATACCATTTGCCTATGCACAGGCCTTATTTGCTGACAAAGAATACCTCCTCGCAGTCTTGGCTTTGCGTAATGCCTTGACCCACATTAACCCCAATGAAAATAGCATTTACTATCCCCGAGGCCTGTACAAACAGGATGATGACTTGTACCTGCAGATAGACGAACTCATGATGGCTTGCGACAGAATGCCGTATGACAGAAACCTTAAGCTCCTCTTGGGATACCATTTTCTGGGTATCGGCGAAACTGACGCTGCTGCTGAGTATCTACAGGAAGCCTCACGAACCCCACAGAATGCAGAGGGGGCAAGTGTGCTTTTGGCATTGATACAACAGATACGTGATGCGGAAAAACAAGTCCAAATGCAAGAAGTAAAGCCCTAAAAGGAAGACAGCCATGGCCTTTTTAAAGAACAGATGTTTCTTAGGTTTTATCCTTGGAGCCAGCCTGAGCATGGTTGGCTCTGGATTTGCCCAAATGGGCGATACATTTGCTGTGTGGCCGTCGGCTAGCCATCAGGAAGCACCGGCTATCCATGGTAACCGCATTGTATGGCACGAATTCATGCCTGAATATGGAGATTATGACATTGTAGTCACGGACATCAACACCCCAGAGGGTATTTCAGCCGTGACACTTCGGGACGCCGGCGATCAGATGAATCCTGACGTGTGGGAAGATACAGTGGTGTGGCAGAGTTTGATGAGTGAATCGGATCAGTCTGCAGACTGGGATGTGTGGATTGCCCAGATGCCTTTTCTGGACTCGCCCAGTTTTTTTAACGTGTCCCAAGTGCCTGACAATGACGAACAGATGCCCAAGATCAGTGGTAATACAGTGGTCTGGGAAGATGGCCCCCTGGAGAGTACCAGCATCTATGCGACAGATATTACGGACGCGAATCAACCATGGGAATTTGTGATTGCAGCGTATGATTCCAAGCAGAGGGCCCCGGCCATTGATCGTCTGCACGTCGTATGGCAGGACAATGAATTTGGAAGCTGGGACATCTATGGCAGTGATATCTGGCTTCGAAATCGACCCGGAGAATTTTCAGTGGCGCCCTTTGAAAGCCATCAGACTGCACCTGCGATTTCAGGGAAAACGATTGTCTGGCAGAACCATGTGGCTGGCAACTGGGATATTTATGCGGCACGCGTGGACACCCGCTGCCGGGTTGAACTGCCTGCGATCACGGACGATACATCAGATCAAGTCAACCCCGCCATAGACGGACAGATTGTTGTGTGGCAGGATGGCCGTCATGGAGACTGGGATATTTACGCCGCCAATATTCGAACCGGTAAACAGTTTAGAATAACCCGAAATCCTGCCAATCAAGTCCGCCCGGTGGTCTATGGACGCGTTATTGTGTGGCAGGATGATCGTAGCGGCTTTTGGCAAGTGTATGCCATGATACTGGATGAGGGGCCCTTGACACAGAATGCGGATGGATGTCCAGAAGAATAGGTTCTTGTTTGATGGCAGGACACATTTATTTTATAATTTCGCCAAATAATGTGTGACTGCCACACGTTGGTCTGCCTATTAAGGAATGTAGGGCTTTTTTTGAAAAGAATCAGTCCTGACGCGTGAAACTCGGAGAGAAGATCTCAGTATGGATAAACAGCTTCGAAATGCAATAAAAGGGATCCTGGACACGGATCTGGAACGTAGACGCCGATCCATGGAACCCTTTGTCAGAGCTACATTTAACCGTTTTAGTCGTTGTTTATATCGGTATTTGGGCAATGAAGTGGAATGTGAAGACGTCCTCGAAGATGTGTATGCGGATATTTGGGAAAAGCCTGAGCGGCTTCGTACTGTTTCCACCGAAAAAGAACTGGTTCGCACCGTGTACCTCTATTATATGCGAAAGCGACTCAGGCAGGTTTACAGACGTCTGAATCGTCACTTGAGCCTGTCGCAAGAATGTTTGGCCACACTCACAGCTCCGGATATGGGACTTCTGGAGCAGGCCTCAGAGGAAGAATTCACAGAGATTCTAAAGAAAGGGATGACGAAACTCAAAGCCAGAGAAAGGAGGGCGATTGAGCTTTGGGCGGAGGGCATGAGTAATCGAGCCATTGCAGGTGAACTTAACACCACTGTGGGCGCGGTGAAGATGTTGTTGTATCGAACGATTTTGAAACTCAGAAAAATGTTGAGTCACTATGTCAGTGATGAGTATTAATCTTCAGATGACTGGAGTATAGCCATGTCAGATAATAATCGAGAAATTCAGGATTTGTTGGTGGACTATGCGGGTGCACTTCGCGATGGATGTATACCAGACTTTCTCAAGTCTCTTACTCGTGAGGAAGCAACCACAGTTCAGGAATCTTATGAGCTACCTGAAGCCACAGAGATGATTCGTTTGCTGGCAGGGGCCAGTTTTGCAGATTCAGCGGTCTCCCCTAATGTGGGCCTTTTTATCGCACGCGTGGACGCTAAGATTATGTCACGGAAAAAACAAGCTGGCACAGCCAAACGTACCACGCGACCCCTTCGTAAACATCAATCACCTCAGGTTGAGCATTAAGAGTAAAGAGACGCCATGATTTTAGAGTGCTACCAGTGTTCTTCTTGTTACTTTGAGGACAAAATATCGTCCACACGCATAGTCTCCGAGACGATTTCACCACCTCAACCCCGTGTTGAGTTTCAGGACGTGCTTATGGCCTTTGTCTGTGTGGAGATGTACGACGGCCAGGAAGAACTCAATGAGGCCATTCAGGAATTCAAAAACATGGCAGAGCTCATTGGGCAGCGATCCATTGTATTGTGTCCCAATGTGCATCTGTCCCTAGACAAAGCCCCTGAGAAACAAGCGGTATTTGTCTTGTCTGAGCTTAAACAGGGTCTCGCAAAAGCCGGCTTTAAGGTACACTGCGTCTCTTTCGGGTATCACAAACAGTTCGGCATGGAATGCAAGGGCAATGTGGGCAGTGTGGTGGGGCGACGTTTTTATGGCAGCCCAGAAAAACAGTTCCTTCGATTGCTCACCCGCTTGGGCGTTTGCCCGAGAGACACGCTTCCGGGTGACCTGCCCTCCTGGGCGAAGGTGTTGTCCAGACGCCAACTCAAGGTGATGTCCAACCGTAAAGAAGCCTATAAGATGGCTCGAAAAATGCTCAAGGAACAACTGGACACTGGCAACAGTGAACTGTGGACTTGTATGTTGTTTGAGGGTGAGCGTCAGCCTATGAATGATTATCTCAGTGAACTCTACGAGATTATTGAGGCCTATCCGGATGTGCGTATTCACCGCGCCATGAACCTACGTGTCGCAGGATTCTCCAATGCGGCTCGTTTCCTGTTTCGAAAATATCCAGACGTTATTGATGCAGGCAAGCTGCGCATTTACAACAGTAGCGTGACCGATATTGAGTTTCTTTTGACACCCAGCGAAGTTCTTCTAGCCTTTCCTAAGAAACCCCAACATGCTGGCTCTCATGCTGGGGAAATTGCGTTTGGCATTTATTGTAAGGATGTCGATTTTGCCAGGAACGTGATTCAGTGGTACAAGACGTTCCTGGTCGATGAACGATTTGGGTGGATTCGAACGGAATCAGCGCTCAATCAAGTCATTAACGAGTTGGAAGAGGAAATCTTTCAAGACAAGTTTCAATAAGTGACATGCGTCCTTCGGAAAAAATCTATTGAACGCATGATTGCCTGACAGGGATAACCTATGGCGCACACGGCCATGACCGTAACGATGATTGCCGCCTATTTGGCGGTACTGACCTTTGTTGCGCTTAAGGCTCGCGCGGCCCACCAGTTTGAGGAGTTTTCCCTGGCAGGGCGGTCACTTACCTTACCCCTGGTCTTCGGCAGTCTGGCCGCCACCTATGTGGGTGGGGCATTTTCTATTGGTTTTGTGGGAAAGGGATTTGCCACGGGGTTGGTGTTCCTGATCCTTGGTTTGGCCTTTTCCTTACAGAATATTCTGGTCGGCTTTTTTGTGGCACCCCGACTTCGGGCACTCAAAGACTGTCATACGTTGGGTGACGTTATCGGCCAGAAATACAACCGAACCTGTCAAATTATTGCAGGTATCATTTCCGTGGGGCTCTGCGCAGGGTTTGCCGGGGTTATGATTAAGGCGGGTGGCGGCATCCTGGCTGATATTTTTGGCATTCCATTCTGGTGTGCGGTGATTCTGGTGTGCGCTGTGACCACCCTGTATACCACGGTCGGGGGACTGCGAGCCAGCGTGATCACAGATGCGTTTCAGTTTACCACCTTTGCCATTCTCTTGCCGTTAATCTTTCTTTGGTTGCTCTTTCAGACAGAAGGGGGGCTTGGCCATCTGGCTAAGGTGGCCATAGAAACCACATCGCAAGGGTGGGCTTCCTTTTCCGGGCTCGAAATTGTGGGCTGGCTCACCGCCTTTTTTCTGGGTGAAACATTGATTCCTCCCAATGCCAATCGCGCGCTGGGTTCAAAAAGCACGCGTGTCTCCAGAAACGGTTTTTTGCTGGCGGGCCTGTTCAGTGCCATCTGGTTCACGGTCGTACTGTCCATAGGCATTTTGGCCAGTATCAAACCTGAGGTCGTGACTGAGATCATGTGTTTGCCTGAAGGAGCCAGAGAGGATCAGGTGTTGCTCACCTTGGTTCGCACCACACTGCCCTTTGGTTTTTACGCCTTGCTCTTGGTGGTGCTGTTATCCATTATTATGTCCAGCCTGGATTCTCTGCTCAATGCAGGTGCCGTGTCCTTTACCCAGGATATATATCGTTTTATTGCGTCCCCTGTGTCAGACCACAGGGCCCTGGTTCAGGGGCGATGGGCAACAGTGATTATTGCCGTGGCCGCAGCCGCTGGCGCGCTGTTGGTCCCCAGTATTATTAAGGGATTGCTGTTTTGTTACTCAATATGGGCACCCGCTGTTTTACCTGCGCTGCTAGTCGGGCTTTGGATACCTGATCCAAAGCCTTTGGCAGGTAAGCTGTCCATGTTGGCAGGGAGTCTATCAGGCATTTTCTTTACGATTGTATTGGAAAAAATCCCCCCAATTCTTCCCGCTCTGGCCATTGCCTTGACGGCCTATTTGATTGGGCACTACCTCAGCCCTACACAGTGCCGCGCCGACCCAGAGAGGGGGCAAAAACAATGACCTTCTTCCTCTCTTTTATGGTGATCGTATCAAGCTTTTTGGTCATTCTAAGTGGGTTCTGGGTCATTGTAGGACTTGTCACGGAATTGATCCATCCTGCAAGCACTGCGGAAAGCCCCTCAAAGGATGAACCCACAAAAAAATAAAACTTTCAAAAATTATTGTAACAACTCTGGCCATTTGGCGTCTTTATAAGTAGTCGAAGTGATGAGTAGAGAAGACTAAAATCCCCGGCTCTTTAACAAGAGAAAAACGCTTACGATGCAGTTGATTGCGGTGTCGAGCCTGCTTTTATGCCAAAACTCGGACAGCCGGAACCTTTCGGCTTTACACCCTCTTCTCCTAGCTTGCACTAGGCACCCTCATACAGCCTACACCTGATCAACTGCTTTTGCACTTCTCTTCAGTCTACCCGGACTAAGATGCACATATACGGCCTACACCCTGTATATTGTCAGTTACCCTACAGGGGGAAAGTAACTTCACACAAAATCAACTCCACAGCCCTACGGGCCGTGGGGCTTTTTTTGTTTGGCAAAACGCCAAAGCCATTCAATTCATTGAACACCGACCAAACTTTGATCCTTTTTGGAATCTAACCCAAAAATATTGTTCATAATACGACGGTTGTGATGATATAAGAAGAAAGATGAAACGAGTTTGGTGTCATTTTCTCTGGAGTCCTTAATATGCGACAACACTCTATATAACCATATCCTGGCGCCTGTCGCCAAGGACAATCCAGGCAATACCTATCACGTGCCCCTCAATCCTGGCTCCAAAAAGCAATTCGGAAATGCCGACATGACGGGCTTTACCTGCTGTTGGACATCACTCTCAAAAACGTTCCATAGCCAACTCATTCGGCGCATAAAAAAGCGGCCTTGGAAACCCAAGGCCGCTTAATTAATTCAAAACAAGTGTCCTAAATCAAGCATCGACTCAACTTAGAATGGCTTGTCGATTGGTGTAGTTATGCCAGCTAACCCAGCGACCTCTTCAGGTGAGAGCGGCCGATTGTAGATACGTACATCGTCCACTGCACCGCCAAACAAGCGACCCGTTGCCTGGGCGTTTTCGGCGATAAAGAGGTTGTGGGCACTGACGTCAATCTGGCCAGTACTCGCTACCCGGGTATTCTCGAAACCATCTATATAGAGGATACTGTGGGCGCCGTCATAGACGCCTACCACATGACGCCAAGTGTCGGTTGTGATGATAGAATTTCCGCTGATGTTACCACCTGTAGGTCCGTTGCAACCGAAGTGAGCCGAATCTCCGTCGCCAGGACCTCGGGCCAGCCGATAGGAGTCATCACCCATACTGACAATGGTTTCCCAGGTTACGCTGAACGCTGCAACCTTGATCCAACAAGCCACAGTGACTGCATCCTGAATCTTCAAAGAGTCGTCATTGCCGCAGTCCACATAGTCATCCACACCACTGAATTGCATGGCTCCACCGACCTTGCCAGCGATCCACTGAGGACTGCCCATCACGGTTCCATTGTTGCCGCTACCGGAGGAGTCACCCACGACAGCACCTGCCCCTTCATCAAAGGTGTAGTGAGCGACCAAGCCATCAGGCCCAGGGGCTGCCGGAGTGATCATCTCGCCAGCTTCGGCGTGCAGTCTGATATCATCAATCAGAATCATACCGGATGCACTACTGCCATCCACACCAATCTGGAGGGTCGTGACATTTTGAACATTCATGGAAGTCAGATCAATATTCCAGGCCTGCCATGCGCCCAAAGCAATGTTGCTTGCAGCACGTGGGTAGGTCAGTTTGGTGTTGTTGATCTTGACATACAACGTGCCCGTGTTACCTGTTTGACCGTTAAAGGCGATTGAGAGGGTTTGAGCCCCACCAATGGTCCAGTCTTGCGCTACAGCAAACGTGCGTTCCGTCTGCGATGCCACATTACCTGAATTGCCGTAATAGAAAGGCATGGACTGGCCGCTGCCTGGCATGGTGTTGGCTGTTTCCATAATATCACCATTATAGTGAGAACTGGCTACGCTCCAGATGTCATGCCCAATGCCGGCACCTGTGCCATTGCCATTGTACCCAGTCGAGAAGAATTCGTCGGCAGAATAGCCATACCCGTCAAGCCACGTTTGGAAAGGACGATCCGGGCTGTCGTTGCCGTAACTCTCAAAATCTTCAACCACCACTGCAGCCACTGTTGAGAAGCTCCATACAGGACCTGCCCACACGGATGTGG
>Ga0307990_1004681_pt1 | contig 10008 bp, 2 predicted proteins | sample EllFjometagen129_FD_203168 | JGI IMG/M metagenome (GOLD analysis project Ga0307990, IMG submission 203168) | Marine microbial communities from Ellis Fjord, Antarctic Ocean - #129 | ecosystem: Environmental > Aquatic > Marine > Unclassified | place: Southern Ocean | collected 2014-10-08
TAACAACCTGTGGGACAGGCATCCTCCCTTCCAAATTGACGGTAATTTTGGAGGAACATCCGGCATTGCGGAAATGCTCCTGCAAAGTCATCGGGAAAATGAGACCGGATTTATTATCGAGTTTCTGCCGGCCCTTCCGCTGGTTTGGCAAGAGGGCTCCTTTTCCGGTATGCGGGCCAGAGGAGGGTTTGAAGTGGATGCACGATGGACTTCCAATCTTGTCCAATCGATAACGATCACCTCGTTGTTGGGTAATCCCTGTACGCTTGAGATAGCGGGGGTTTCAACAACGCTCAATCTGATAGCCGGAGAGCGTTATCACTGGGTGAATCCGGAATCAGCCGATGACACGACGCCGCCGGCAACCCCGACGGGACTGGTTGCGACGGCGGCGGAGCGTTCGGTATCTCTGGGTTGGAATGGCAATACGGAACCTGATTTGTCGGCGTACGGGGTCTATCGCGCAGAAACGTCGGGCGGTCCTTACACGCACCTACAGAATGTTGCGGACACCCCCTATGTGGATAGCAGCGTGGCAGAGGGTGTCACCTATTACTATGCCGTGCTGGCAATCGATACCTCCGATAATGAATCCGGTTACAGCACCGAAAAATATGCGAGCCCGGCCTATCCGGTTGATAGCGAGGCGCCGACGCCAAATCCGGCCGGCTTTACTTCTGCACCGGCCGCCATAAGCGACACCGCGATCAGCATGACCGCCTCCACCGGTTCGGATGCGTCGGGGCCGGTTGAATATTACTTTGATGAAATTTCCGGCAATTCCGGCGGCACCGATTCCGGTTGGCAGACCAGTCCAACCTATACCGATAGCGGACTGACCGCTTCTACGTTGTATCGCTATACCGTAATGATGCGTGACCGCGTCGGTAATGCCGGTACGGTGTCCGCTGCTGTCGATGCAACCACCCAACCGGAGGACCTATCTCCACCAACGCCGAATCCGGCTGGCTTTGCTGCTGTACCGACGACTGATCTCGATGTTTCGGTCAACATGACCGCCTCCACCGGTTCGGATGCGTCGGGGCTGATTGAATATTTCTTTGATGCAATCACCGGCAACCCCGGCGGCACCGATTCCGGTTGGCAGACCAGTCCAATCTATGCCGATACCGGCGTGAGCGGCGGCACCGCCTATGCCTACACCGTTCAGATGCGTGATATAAAGGGCAACACCAGCGCAACATCGGCCCCGGCCTATGTGACGACCCCTCGATACAGTAATAAACTCAATCCGACAGACGATGCCTATGTCCGCGGCGACACGAATGCCGATAAGAATTACGGTTCGCTAGATACGCTGGAAATCAAAGAGAGTTCGGAGAGGAATACCCGTCATTCGTACCTGCGTTTTGATCTGTCACCGGTTTCGGGAAAAGTCACTAACGCGGTCCTGCGGTTGAAATTGGAATCCGGTAGCGGGTCGGATACGCATACCGCCTATTTTGTCGAAGATGACAACTGGGAAGAATTGGCAATCACCTATAACAACAAGCTGGATGGTAGCACCCTGTTGGACTCATCGAGTATTCCTTCCTCCGTCGGATCTTGGCTAGCGCTGGATATGACCGATCAGGTAGCCATTGAAGCGGCTGGAGACAAGGTCTTCTCCGTCGTAATCAAATCAAATCCAGCCGGTGTTATTGTGTACCACTCGAAGGAAGCTTCCGAGGCGGACCGTCCCATGCTTGTCATTGAGACCGTTGTTGGGCCGGTCGTCTCCTTTGTCCAGCCCGCAGAGAACATGTTCGACATTCCGGTTGGTTCGAATCTAACGATTGCCGCAACGGTTGATGATCCGCTCGGTGCGGTGAACCGGATCGATCTTTACCTAGATGATGTGTTGCTCGATCCGGTCATTGGCGGCGGACAAGAATGGACGTGGGTCACCTCGGAGGAAGGAACCCACACGTTAAAGCTCATTGCGACCGATGATCAGGGGGGAGAGGTCTCAACGGCCACTCGCGAGGCTACCGTGGTCGGTTTAAGCACGGCCATCACACTTGCTCCCGTTGCCGATGCGTTTGTCCGCGGCGGAACATATTCTAACGATAACTACGGTTCAGTGGCGACCCTGGAGATCAAAGACCATGACGACAAGTATGACCGACATATCTACCTGCGTTTTGATCTGTCATCCGTTACCGGCCCGATTAACAGTGCGATTCTACGTTTAAAGCTGATGTCAGGCAGTGGCGCAGACGCTCATACGGCCTACTTTGTGAGTGACGACAGCTGGGGTGAATCGACCCTTACCTATAGCAACCAACCCGCAGGTAGTACCGCCCTGGATTCCGCAAACTTTCCGGCCATCGATTCCTGGCTAGAACTGGATGTGACCGATCAGGTGGCTACTGAAGCGGCTGGAGATAAGAACTTCTCGATCGTGATGATCTCGGATGGCGGTACCCAAGTCAAATACCACTCCCGCGAAGCGGCTTCCGAGGAAGACCATCCACAACTTCTGATCAGCGGAGGGGGCTCAGCCCCTGTTGCGGCGTATGACACATGGACCACGACCTATGGGGGCGCAGATTTGATCGGCACTTTAACCAATGACTATGACGGCGACGGAGTGGTCAATCTGGCGGAATATGCGCTGGGCGGAAATCCGACGAATGCTGCGTTTCAAGGTACGCTTCCGATCTTCATTAAAGCGGGCGGAGGGTTTGAGTATATCCATCCGCAGCGTTCGGATGATCCCCGTTTGGTCTACACGGTTGAAACCAGAACGAACCTTGTTTCGGGGATTTGGACCCCCTCTGCTTATCCGATTTTCGGAACCAATGTAACCGGCTCTTCGCTGGATTATGTGACCAACTCGATTTTAATAAATCGTGAACAACTATACATTCGGTTGAAGGTAGTAAGGTAGCTTGCGGTGTTTCCAATCAGAAGATTTTACGGGGGGTTGGAGCGTAAAATTGGGGTTATAAAAATTGAAAGAGATGAAATCAATGAAAATGAAAGAGATGACTATGACCCTGCATAACGTCTGCATCGGTGCATGGTTGATGGTGTTGGCGGCGGGCGTGCAAACGACCTTTGGCGAAGAGAAGGCTATACCCAAAACAGGCGAACCCATCATTATTCAATCGAAGAAGAAACCTGCTCATGTATGGAAGCCAAAAGAAACCTGTACGATGCAGCAATTGATCGGTTATGAACAGCAGTCTGACCCTGAAACCAGCAAGTATGGCGGTATGCTCAATACAACGTTCTCCGCCACCGGATTCTTTCATACCACAAAATATAATGAGCGCTGGTGGCTCGTCGATCCTGAAGGACATCTCTGCATTCACAAGGCCATCTGTTCTGTGAGTCCCGGTGAGAGTGAAAATTTCCGCCGAAATTTGCAGAAAAAATACGGTTCCGATGAAGCCTGGGCTGAATCAATGAACACGTATCTCAATGAACTGGGCTTCAATGGTACGGCAGCCTGGTCAAAAAACGACCTGCTAAAGACGACCAAGAACCGCCCGGTGTATGTACAGATGTGGAATTTCATGGCGGCCTATGCCAAGCAAAGGGGAACCGCAAAAATGGGTTCCGGCAATCATAAATATACCGGGAATGTTATTCCTGTGTTTGATCCGGAATTTGAAATCTTTGCTGAAGAATATGCAAAGCAACTGGCAGACACCAAAGAGGATCCGTATCTGCTGGGCCATTTTTCCGACAATGAAATGCCCTTGAAGTCCAATGTGCTGGATTTGTGTCTGCAGCTGGACCCAGGCGATGCCGGATATTTGGCGGCACAGGCCTGGTTGAAAGAGCGGAACACTAACGTGGAAGATATCTCGGACGAAGACCGCGATGCGTTTTACGGGGTTTATGTGGAGCGCTACTTTTCCATCGTATCCTCCGCGATAAAAAAACAGGACCCCAATCACCTCTATATCGGGATTCGACTCATCGGCGTCAGCAACAACGAGACGGTCATGCGGGTTTATGGCAAGTATGCAGACGTTCTAAGCATGAACTGGTACGGTGCCTGGACACTGGAAAGGGAACGAATTGAAAATTGGGCCAAATGGACCGATACACCCTTCATCATTTCGGAGTGGTATGCCAAAGGCAACGATGTCCCCGGCCTGACCAACGAGTCGGGGGCCGGCTGGCTGGTGCACACCCAAAAAGAGCGGGGCTACTACTACCAAAACATGGCGCTGAACCTGTTGGCCAGCAAGAATAGCGTGGGGTGGCATTGGTTTAAATACGCGGATAACGATCCGGAAAATCTTACGACCGATCCCTCCAACCGAAATTCCAACAAGGGCATCGTCAACGTGAAGTACGAACCCTACACGGATCTCACCGATGCGATGAAAGAGCTCAACACACAGGCCTATCGGCTGATTGAATTCTTTGACGATGCGTTTTACTCAGAAGCTAAAGGAAGATAAGATGAAAAATGTGACAATGACAGCTATAACCCTGAGCTTCCTTTGCATGACCAACTATGCCGAGGTATTCAATTTTAACCCGGACTGGCGCTTTATTCGCGATGATGTTGCGGGCGCGGAAAAGCCTTCCTTTAACGATTCAAAATGGAGTGTGGTTTCTGCTCCCCATACCTATAACGATGTGGATACCTTTGATGATTTTCATGAGGAGGGGCATGTCGGTGAACGCAAGCAGTGGGGCGGAAAAACCTGGTATCGTAAAACGTTCAATGTTTCCAATGATTGGAAAAATAGTCGTATCGTTATTGAGTTCGAAGCAGTCCGTCAGGTTGCGGAATTGTACGTCAACGGCAAACCGGTCGGCAAAGGTGAAAACGGGTTTGTTCCTTTTGGTTTTGATTTAACCGATCACATTAAATTTGGAGCTGAAAATGTTCTGGCATTGCATGTGAACAATGAATTTATTAAAGATGAAAAGGGAAAGCATAAGTGGGATAGCTATGAAGGGGGCGCACGATTCCCTTGGAATAATCCACATTGGCATCCTGCGCATGGCGGCATCTATCGTAATGTAAAATTACATGTGCTTCCTCCGGTTCATCTCACGCTTCCGCTCTTTAGTAATCTAGAGACGGTGGGCACCTATACCTATGCCCTTGATGCTTCTCGTGAACAGGCGATTGTTGGGGTGGAGCCGCAGATTAAGAACAGCAGTACTAACCTGGTACATTGTTCTGTTAAATCGAGCATCATCGACCGAGAGGGTGTAGAAATTTTAAGCCTTGAAGAATCTCTATCGTTAAAGCCGGGAGAAATGAAAACGCCGGTGCTGCGTGGTATATTGGAAACCCCGAAACTTTGGGAGCCGAAGCATCCTTATGTGTATCGTGTGGTCACCGAAGTTTCTATCGATGGAACGATGGTCGATCGTGGCGAAGAACCCCTCGGGGTCCGTTGGCTGAAATGGAATCCTAACAACGGCGCCTATATCAACGATCGGTATATTAAGTTTCAGGGATGGGGGCAGAAACCTACGGATGAGTGGCCCGGCATGGGGGCTGCGCAGCCCGATTGGCTACATTATTTTACCTTAAAGTTTATTCCTGAAGCGGGGGGGAACTACATTCGCTGGGGACATTGCGCCGCCGGCCCAGCTCAAATTCGAGCGTCCGATCAATTAGGCATCATGACCTCTCAGGTGGGCGTCGACGGCGAAGAAGATCTGGTGGGGTATGCGTGGACCGTGCGGGCTCAGACGTTCCGTGACTCGATCATCTATTTCCGCAACCATCCGTCGATTGTGATTTGGGAAGGCGGCAACCGCAAAGTGGTCCGCGAGCATGTCGAGCAGCTGACCGGATATATCAAGAAATATGATCCTCATGGCGGCCGTGGGTATGGGCATCGTTCGCCCAATGACGTTGTTGCAGAATACAGCTCGGTCGCGGTGACCATGGAAGGGGGCGGTTATACCAAGGGCATGACGCCCATCGAAGGCGAGTATAACCGCGAGGAGTCGCCGAGGAGAGTGTGGGATCGAAAGACTCCCGGTTTTGAGGAGTGGCATGCCGTTGGAAGTTATGACTTAACGGCAGAGCAATATGCCCTGAACCAGGTCTATCAATACGAAAAAATTTCAGCTCGTTCCCATGGCGGCGGGGCCAATTGGATCTTTACCGACTCTACGTCGGGGGGACGCGTTTCTACCGAGACCAGTCGTACCAGCGGTGAGCTAGATGGCGTGCGTTTGCCTAAGGAAGCGTATTGGGTGACTAAGGTTATTTTTACCGATGAACCGGACCTGCATTTGCTGGGGCATTGGAACTATCCGAAAGGAACGCAGAAAACGCAGTATGTTGCGGCCGACTGCGAAGAGGTGGAACTGTTCCTGAATGGAAAAAGTCTGGGGCGCAAAAAAAGTAAACCCGGCATTGATACCTTCAATAATTACCACCCGTTGATCTTTTCATGGCGTGATTTGGAATGGACGCCCGGAGCCGTTGAGGCGGTCGGCTATGTGGGAGGCAAGGAAGTTTCCCGTATGAAGAAAGAGACGCACGGTCCGGCTGTCGCGCTGAAACTGACGCCGATCACCGGTCCTGTAGGCTTGTTGGCTTCGGGTTCCGATGTCGCGCTGATTGATGTCGAGGCGGTCGATGCCAAAGGGAATCGCTGTCTGACGTACTCAGGCAAGGTTGATTTTATATTTTCGGGTCCGGGCAAATGGCTGGGTGGTTATAACAGCGGAAAAGAAAAGACGATTCACAAACCGTTCCTCGATTTGGAAAGCGGTATCAACCGCGTTGCCGTGCGCTCGTCTCTTAAGCCGGGCGTGCTCACCGTAACGGCTCAGGCCAAAGGGCTGCCCGTGGCGAGGGTCTCCATTGAAAGCAAGTCTGCCCATATTGAAAATGGGATGACCAAAATGCTTCCACCGGAACCGGAGGGAGTTGAACTTCAGGAACTGCCGTTGCCCGATCCAAATGATTTAGTGATGGCCGAGTCAAAAACCCCGTTGCCATCGGCCGAGAAAAAGGTGGAAAATAGTGCGCTGGTTTCCGACCTCATCTACACGGGGCCGTCCTCTAAAGGGGCTGATATTGTGAAACCGACGATGGGGCAGAGCTGGTTTACAGATATTAATAAGAAGGCAAAATTCATCCACCCGCTCGTGATCGAAGGTGAGCAAATTCGTCTGCCCAATAAAGACTGGAGTTTCTGGGCGGCTGATGTGATTGGCTTTACCTCCAAAAAAGATATTTGGGTTTATGTTGCGCACAATGAACGGGTACCCGATCCCGGCTGGTTAAAAAAAGAATATGAAAAAGTTGACGGCGCAAAATATGATATCGGCAAAGGACGTTATATCTTTCAGCTGTACCGCAAGGCGGTTAAGGCCGGGGATGAGGTAACGATTGGCGGAGCCGTTGACGATAAATCACAGGCTCCGAAAGGGAATCTATACAAGAATTACCTGATGTATATGGTGTATGTTGTTGAACAGAAATAACCTGCTATTCACGAACTTCAACGGGTTGCTTGCTTGAGAGGGTGCTCAGGAGCTCGTTGTTATTGGATGCTGGGTGTCAGATGGCATTCGCGGGATGTTTTTAAGCTCGTAAGGCTCATACTATAAAATTTTTATGACTGTGTCGTGTTTTGCGCGGTAATTGTCGTTTGATGCATCGACGCTGTCGCGCGGGTTGTGAGATGACTAGATGTATTTAGGAAAAGTCAGATTGCGATCTGACACACGATTTTCGGCGGTCGGCATGGTGCCGGCTGCCAGTGAAAAGGGACAGGTTGTTCTGTCCATAAAAGGAGAGCGTATGATAAAAATATTTCTTATCGCACTATGTCTATTCGGGGCTGAAATGGCTATAGCGGCACCAAGGCCTAACATTGTCCTGATCATGGTGGATGATATGGGGGTTTCGGACATTGGCTGTTATGGCTCGGAGATCTTGACGCCGAATCTGGATCTTTTGGCCGACGAAGGGATCCGCTTTCGCCAATTTTATAACACGTCCAAGTGTTTTTCCTCTCGGGCATGCTTATTGACCGGTGCCTACGCACAGCAGGTCAATATGGATGTGTCGAATGCTTCCTTTCAAAACGCGGTTACGCTGGCCGAAGTGCTGAAACAGGCAGGGTACTCTACCTATGCCAGCGGGAAGCATCATGGCAAGGACAATCTTTATGATCGTGGATTTGATCATTATTATGGATTGCGCGATGGGGCATGTAATCATTTTAATCCCGGCCTTCAACGAGATGGCGAGCTGCCTCCGGCCCACAAAACCCCGGACCGGATGTGGGCTGACGACGCATTGGTATTTCTCACCAGCGATCCTGCGCATCAAAACTATTTTCCGAAGGACCTCTATTTGACGGATGCGTTTACGGACAAAGCATTGGACTATCTGAGTGAATGGGATGTAGAGGATTCGGAGCATCCCTTCTTTCTCTATCTCGCTTATACCGCTCCGCACGATCCGTTAATGGCACATCCCGAGGATATTGCCAAATATGAGGGGGTTTACGATGTGGGTTATGAAACAATCCGCAATGCACGGTACCAAAAACAGAACGATGAAGGACTCTATAGTCCCAGCCAGTACGCCCTGTCTCCGCCTAGATATCAAAATTGGAGTTCGCTGAATCAGGAGACAAAAGACGACCAGGCGCGTCGTATGCAAGTTTACGCGGCCATGGTGGATCGCGTTGACCAGCGAATCGGAGATGTCATACAAAAACTTCAGGACCTGGGCGTGTATGACGACACGTTAATCCTGTTTTGCTCCGACAATGGATCCAGCGCCGAAAATACGAACCGGGGGGACCTAACGGCTGAAATTGGTGGATTGGAGCGTTACGCTTCCCTGCAAAAACATTGGGCCAATGTCGGCAACACGCCGTTTCAATATTACAAAACCGACAGTGATGAAGGAGGCGTTCGCACGCCATTGATCTGTCATTGGCCCAACGGCATTGTCAACCCGGACCGCTTTGCAGACAAGGCGGGTCACTTGGTGGACTTTATGGCCACGTTCATCGATCTTGCCGGAGCCGAATATCCGAATGCCCGTAACGGCGCACCCGTGATCCCGATGCAAGGAGAGAGTTTTTCCGATGTCTTGTTTGATCAAGAAGGCCCCCGGGCGAAGCCGATTTTTTTACAGTATTCGACTGGTGAGGCAATGATCGCTGGAGATTATAAACTACTGAAACATAACAGCTCATCGCCTTGGAAACTTTTTGATTTGAGTGTAGATGCGACGGAGCTGAATGATCTGAGCACGGTCGAACCTGCGAAATACAACGAACTTCTTGCCACCTACACTGCGTGGCATCAGGCCGTTAAAGATAATGATATGCCCGCGGCTAATGACGACGATTTTTACGTTTCTGTGACGGACGACACCGATTTGGATGTGCTGGCAAATGATGTCGATCTGGATGGATCGATTGATTCCGGCTCACTGACGATCACGAGTGAAGCACTCTATGGGAGTGCGATCGTCACCAACGGCATGGTCCGTTACACCCCAGGGACGGCCATCACACGCTTTGATCGTTTTGCCTATCAATGCCATGATAATGATGGAGAGCTCTCAAACATCGCTTACGCGACCGTTCGTTTCGGCGGCGGAACAACGAATTCGCCCGAGTATGAAGTAAAAATCGAAGCCGAAGACGCGACGACGACAGCGGACGTCACGGATGTCCGACCTACGGCATCTGCTGGCTGGTTTGTGAATTTTAACTCTGCTAACCCAGCTCAATACATTGAGTGGGAAGTAACGATTCCATCCACCCATACCTATGACCTGTCGTTTGGGTATGCGAATGGGTCTTCAGTACGCTATCTCAAATTGTTTGTGAACGATCGGCTGATTAATGATTCGCTTGGATTTCCGGGCACAGGTTGGGACACATGGATCCTGCTTGATGTACCTGACATCAGCCTAAACGAGGGGGCCAATACCATCCGCGTTGAAACCTTTGTGAGCACCGATGGACCCAACATGGACTATCTCAGAATCACAACCGTTAGCACAACACCCGGAGCGGATACGGATCT
>Ga0307990_1004684_pt1 | contig 10006 bp, 11 predicted proteins | sample EllFjometagen129_FD_203168 | JGI IMG/M metagenome (GOLD analysis project Ga0307990, IMG submission 203168) | Marine microbial communities from Ellis Fjord, Antarctic Ocean - #129 | ecosystem: Environmental > Aquatic > Marine > Unclassified | place: Southern Ocean | collected 2014-10-08
CAAGTTTGCCGAGGCAAGCGTAGCTGGTGAGCCTCTTCTCTCGTATCTCCCTGAATCGAAGGGAGCGACGGCGTACCGCGAATTAGCAAAGGAGGTGTTAGAAGATGAGTAACAAACGTTCCTCAATTAAAGGAAAGGGAGCAGACATCTACCTGGGAGACGACAACCAGGCGGAGCAACCCTCACGCCCGACCAAGGCCACAGACGGCGTCCGCCGTAAGGCCACGTTCTATATCCCCCCTTCTCTCTTAGACCAGCTAGACGATGCATGGTTGGATCTGCGGCGTATCGATCGCAGTATAAAGAAATCGAACATGGTGAGTGCAGCACTAGAAACAGCACTCACCGACTACGCAGCCAAGCAAGAGAAGAGCCTCCTCTACCAAGCCGTTATCGGTGACCCCTCCTCTAAGGAGGATTAAGAACATGCAGCAGGTAACAGTGGGGCGATGGACCTCAATCGACCGTAAGAAGAACCGCTTCCGCGCTTATCACCTCTACCTGGCAGAAGACCTGTGGGGAAAGATGTGCCTAGTGAGGGAGTGGGGACGCATTGGCAAGCGGCCGCAGCAATGCTTCTACTGGCCACGATCGGATAAGGATCTCGCTCGTCTCCTGCAGGGAACGATTCTCAGGCGCAAAGCACACGGCTACCAGCAAAACTAGATCCGTCCTTCCTTAAAACTGGACACAGCCGTCTCTTCCTACGTAATGGGCTGTCTTCCACGGCTTTTACGGCCCGTATCACGCAACATATAGGGTCATCGGATCCGGTGTCGGTAAAAAGCGTCCTTGTTCACAAGAGAGCTTCTAGGGGCTCTCTTTTTTGTGGTCGCAGAAAACTCCAATTTCGCCTCTATCTTGACCCCGCTCAAGGCGAACGAGAGGAATAACGGGCCTCTCAATCGATTGCCTCCTTGACAAGAGTAAAATGTTTCTGGGTAGCGGGGTAGATGTTACATATGAAAGACAGCACTTATCAACGCGCCTCAACCAATCTGCGCCCAAACGGCGTGTTCCGTGGGTTCTTAAGGTATCTTTTTTGCAACAACAGACACACACTGTTCCTATAGGGGCTCTTACAACAAGTGAGAGACGCTGTGGACGTGAAGACACCGTGAGCTATATCCATTCCCCTATCCAAACCAGGGCCGATGGAGTAAACCCAGTTCAATACTGCAATTGCTGTTCTGGTAATCCCCAGGCTTTTGCTTGTTTGAGCAAGTACTTGTAGACTAGTTGAAAAGGAGGCGTCATGAGCTACTCACTGTCTGAATGGGGCTGCATATTGGATGGGGCTCAAAAGCAAAGGGATCTGCTTTTTCGGCTGGTTCAGGACAAACTGGGGAGAAGGGAGCCCCCTGGGGTTAGCTGGGAACTGCGGGAAAAACGGACCAAGACGAAATGGATGGGATTACTCTCAGCGAAGAAGAGAGAGTTTCTTGAGATCCGAATGAAAGGGGTGAAGGGCTACTCGATTGACACCAGTGCCGATCCATTTGGCAACACCCTGGCTGTACATTCTTCGCTGTGCAGCGATTACAAGCCTGAATTGCTGCCGGAAAAGGTAAGCTGGGAGGATCAGACCGTACTGGAGGACTGGACAAGCGTGGTATTCCGATGTATCCAGGAGGCATGCACGGATGTTGGCCAGGAGGTGGGAACACCGGCAAAGCTGAAAGCTGAGACGAAAGGCATCCTCTCCATTTGGTGATATTGTTCAAGCATAGAAGAGAGCTAGAGCGCCTAAGGAAGCTAGAGGGGGAGCGAAAGAGAGATTGTGAAGAGGTTCTTAAATGGGCGGCTGAGAACCTTGGATACCTGGCAAGGCAAATCTGCTCCCGGGAAGAGCTCTCAAGCCTAGTCGCAGGCGGAATATCGGCACCTGATCTCTTTCAACACATCAAAGAAAGGATTAAGACAGCCCCTGGTGTAGTCCTTGGGTATCACCTTTTCGGTGAAGGGTGGCCGAGAATCCCGGTGAAGGTGCTCGCGAGATTCCGCGACCGCCACATCTATGCAGTAGGAAGAACCGGATCGGGGAAGACAAACCTCATTCGCAACCTTGTGCTTCAGGATCTCGTGGCGGGAAACGGATTCACTGTTCTTGCCCCCGAGCTGGAGCTCATTGAAGAGGAAATTCTCCCTTACATTCCTGAAGAGCGGGTAGAAGATGTCATCTACGTTGACCCGGGAGACACAGAGAAACCGGTCTCGTTCAATCCTCTGCAGCTTGAGGCAGGAGAGGATATTGACCGCACGGTGGACGACTTATTGGTTATCTTCGAGCGTGCGGTAGGACTCCCCGGTGCGCGGATGCGGCCAATTCTCAGGAATGCCTTATACGCGCTGGTCGAGCGAGGAGGCACGACTTTGCTTGACCTCTACACATTGCTTTCGCGAGATAATTCAAGCTGGCGCGACGAGGTCATCAGGACCACCAAAAACACGATGATGGCAAGGTTCTTTTATGAGGACTATCCTACGCTACCAAGGACTGCCCATCTTCCAATCACAAATCGGTTAGATTCGTTTGTCAGTGCACGGGGGCTTAGGGGAATCCTCTGTAGCCCCCAAAGTTCCTTCTCATTCCGGAAAGCAATGGATGAAGGGAAGATCGTGTTGTTCAACCTGTCGGATGCGGTGCTTGGCCAGGGGAACGCCGAGCTTCTCGGCCAGCTTGTCGTATCGAGGTTTCAACAAGCGATGTTGAGCCGCGCCAAGCAGTCAAAGAGTGCGCGGAGACCTTTTTACCTCTACATCGACGAGTTTCAATCCTTTGTGTCGACAGCACAGGAAGGCTACGAGAAGATCCTCTCACGGGCCAGGAAGTACAACGTGGGTATGATCCTTTCGCACCAGCAGACGAAACAAGTACCAGCAGAGCTTTTGGCGGAAATCTTAGGGAACGTTCACACCATCGTCTGCTTTAATGTATCGCAGAGTGACGCGAAGAAACTGGCCAAGGAGTTTGTGGATAAGGACGTGTATGACCAGGTAGCAATCCTTAATCCGGAGAACTTAGGAACGCTCTCCATCGGGGAAGCCTTTTGTAAGATAGGGGTAAATTGGGTCAAGATGAAGACGTACCTTGCCGATCAGAACCCCGACCTTAACTGGGCTAACTATGTTAAGCAGGCCTCACGAGATAGATATGGGATTACACCGCTTGAAGAAACTTCTGCGCCTAAGGAAGTGGAGGGCTTCTTGGAATGACTGCCAGACCACCACTGTTCGAACCTCAGGCGGCAAGAGTACCGCTTCAGCTTCAACAACGCGACCTTGAGATCTTAAAGGTGGTGTACGAGCACCGCTTTATCGATACCGAGCAGATAAAGACGTTCTTCTCCCACACTGTAGCAGATCCGATTGTACAGGGAGAAAAGACCAATGAGGCGATTGCCCGCCGTCTATACAAACTGTTTCATCACGGGTATCTCGACAGACCTAAGACACAGCTTGAGCTTCGTATACGCTATGGAAACCTGCCCATGATCTATGCCCTTGGGGACAAAGGAGCGCGCGTGTTGACCCAGGAATATGATCTAAAGATTTCATCGCTTAAGGGATGGAGGAGCAAGAACGCCAAGGTGACAGGCCCGCACATCTTACACAAGTTAATGATCGCCAAGTTTCACGTCGCGTTGCTTACAGCATTGCGAGATCACCCACGAGCTGAGTTGATTGTGTGGAAAGGAGAGGACGAGTTACGAGGACGCTGGCTCTCTGTCACTGGGCCTAAGGGGATGCAGCGCGTCAAGGTGTTGCCCGATGGTTTCTTTGGAATCCGCTTGAAGAACCACTCAAAGCCAAATAGGGCGTTCTTCTTCCTTGAGGCCGAACGGGGGACGAGTTCCAGCGTACGTTTCTTCACAAAGAAGGTCCTTGCCTACCTCACCTACTACCAGATGGGGGGCCATACAAAGGATTTCAACATCAAGGAGTTTCGGGTGCTCACCGTGACCACAACGACAAGGAGGCGCGACAGCCTAAGGACCCTTGTTGCAGAGAAGTTTCATAGCAACGCGAAGAACCGGCAGCGCTTCCTGTTTGCCTCTAATAGTGACTACAATCTTGAAACCCCGGAGACACTCCTTGACAGTGTCTGGTACGGGTTGGATCCACAGGAGCCGCTGTCGATCATCTCCTGATCGCCTTGCTTCGCACTATAAAAGAGAGCCCGGCTCTGGAAACCTCCTGGGGGCTAGTGTAATTGTGGTATTGCTTAGAACATGATATAATAGTTATATCTTCCCCTTGGTGTTCATACCTCTCCAATTTGGGTCGCCCTCCTCGCAAGACCAACGCAGAGAGGCGCGTTGTCTAAAGAGCAAGATCCTCTTTCGAACAGGAGCCGAAACCACTGGAACTTGCTCAGTGGTTTCGGATTGTCCAGATTGGAGAGGTATGGCCATCACTATCATTGGAACAACCAACTGGAGAAACAAAAAGAACCAGTTTGGGATCAAACAGAGAGACAGCCGCCACCACATTTACGTAGTGGGAAAAACCGGAATGGGAAAGACAACCCTGCTTGAGAACATGATCATCCGGAACATAGAGCAGGGGCGTGGAGTAGGGGTATTGGATCCCCACGGCGACCTGGCACAGTGGCTACTTGATTTCATTCCCAAACAACGGATCAACGATGTAGTCTACTTCAACCCGCAAGATCTGGAGTGGCCTTTCTCGTTAAACCCATTTGAAAACGTAGGGCCAGACAAGAGGCATCTGGTTGCCGCCTCGTTGATGGCAGTGTTTGAGAAGCTGTTTGCCGCCTCGTGGGGGCCAAGGATGGCGCACATCCTGCGTAACAGCATCTTGGCGTTGTTGGAAGTTCCAGGCTCAAGCCTGCTTGGCATTCCACGCATACTTTACGACACTCACTACCGCAAGAAAGTGGTTGAAAAGATCACTGACCCCAAGGTGAAGGACTTCTGGGTAAACGAGTTTGCTAAGTATCAATCAAGTTTCAAAACAGAGGCGATTTCTCCTGTCCTAAACAAGGTCGGAGCTTTTTTGACTTCGCCAATAATGAGAAACATCGTTGGTCAGGCACGCGCAAGCGTGAGCTTTCGAGAGCTGCTCGATAAGAGAAAGATCCTCATTGCCAATCTTTCTAAGGGCGCAGTAGGCGAGGAGAATCAAGCATTGTTAGGAAGCCTCATCATCACCAAACTCCAGCTTGCTGCAATGGAGAGGGTGGATGTGGAAGAAGAAGAGAGGGAGGACTTTCACCTCTACTGTGATGAGTTTCAGAACTTTGCCACCCTCTCCTTTATCGGAATTCTATCCGAAGCAAGGAAGTACCACTTAAACCTGACCTTGGCTCACCAGTATATCGATCAACTCGATCCACGGGTCAAAGAGGCGATCTTCGGCAATGTAGGGACACTGATCTCGTTCCGGGTAGGAGCGACGGACGCAGAAGAGCTAGAGAAGGAGTTCTCGCCCGAGTTCTCCTGGCAGGATTTCATTTACCTCCCGCCATATTCATTCTATATCCGTCTGTGCATCGATGCACTTACCTCAAGACCGTTCAACGCCGATGCCCTTCCTCCACGGGCAAGGCCAAGAAAGCGCTCTCGTGAGACAATCATCCGCGTCTCACGAGAGCGCTACTGCTCACCGAGGAATGAAGTGGAGAGAAAGATCAACCGCTGGTTTGACGCCATCAAACGCAGTGTGGAAAGGAAAGGAGACTGACCAGCCTGGCGCTCTCCACGTTCTACCACTTTCTCTCATTCACTTACTACGTTTCATAACAACTATGGCCTATCTAATCCCTAAAAAAGCACTTACCCAATGGATAAGGGAGGAGACTAAGCAGAATCTCCCCTGCTATCTCGTCCTCTCCCGTTCCACGGAAGACTCTTACCGTCTCGAACCACTTGCGGTATGGCTTTCCCGTCACGGGAAACGTAAAGTTATCCCCAAGCTGTCCCCATCAGGTCTATCCGATACGGGATAGCGGTGTAAAAACACACGGGATAGCGGTGTAATCCACACGGGATATGGATGTAGAGAATCGAGCGGAAACCCATACTAGGCTTGACATCCTAATTTCCTGAAGTTACTCTTAAATAAATATTAAAGAAGAGAATCTTTCCTTTTTTTGAGAAAGAAAAAAATTACCTCAACTATGTTCCAACCACTCTCCCATCTCGTTGCCTCACGGTACAAGAAATTTTCGTCCCTTGCCACACCATCACAAGGGAAGCCTTCGCGTAAGGTCGCTCCCACGCCCTTATTACGCTGCGAGGTGAATGGCCTTCTCCTTCCGTTCTTCTTCCTCAGCAAGCAGAGCTCTTGTGAAGCGATCGAGACACGGATGGTGCGCCATCAGGACGGCCAGACGTTCGAGGGAGTGTGGCGGGTGACCCCACACCCCGCCAGTGGCCGCCCGGGACCACTAGCCCATCGGGTGCACCGCGCGGTGGAACAGTTGGTCACCGAGCGGGGACTGCCTACTGAGAACCCGATCCCTTTTTCCATCCACAACCTGTGCCAGCGAATGGGGATCCAGGCCGGCGGTACCGAGTACCGCAAGGTAAGAGGAGCGCTTCTGGCAATCAGAGGGACACAGGTAGAGTCAAAGGGGATGTTCTATGCCAAGTCGCAGGCCCGCTACATCGACCAAATCTTCTCGCTCTACGAGCGAATCATCTTCACCGGCGAACGCCTACCCGACGGCACCGTTTCCGAGCGCAATCTACTCTGGCTCGGCAGCTGGTATTTGGAAAGCCTAAACAGCCTCTATATCAAACCGCTTGACTACGGCTACTACCTGAAACTTCACACCCCGATAGCAAGAAGACTGTACGAACTTCTGGGGGTGAAGTTCTACCGTGTCGCCAACTACCCGCAACCGTTCATCCGCTACCGCTACTCGACAATCTGTCACCTGCTGCCAGTTAAGCGCCACTACTATCGCTCGCGCCTACGCCAACAGCTTGGCCCAGCGCATGAGGAGCTCAAACGCAGTGGATTCCTTGACGTAGCCAAGGACATTCCTATCCCGCACAAGCGGGACTGGTATCTTGTCTACCGACCCGGGCCAAAGGCCCTGGAAGAGATACAAGCAACCAGAACAAAGAGAAAAAAGAAAGAGAAGGGTCAAGAGACTGGCGCGCATTCGTCGGGGCTTCGCGGTGGCCGCCACGGGTAGGTGTGCTATCTCACCCCTACATAACGGTCTGCATTACTAGGAATGCAGTCCGCCGTGGCACCCAAACGCTGTACCGTTGTGTGATCGGCCAAAGCCGCTCCCCCCGACTACCCCCGAAACCCCCACGCACACTCGTAAAAACCAACAATACAAAAAAGGAAAAGGTCTCTCCGTATGCGTGGGCTGTCAGACTGTGAAGCAGTCTGATCCTCCCGCCTTAAAGGACGGGAGGACGGGGTTCGGTCGACGAAGCTCCCTCACCCTGTTCCGGGGGTAGTCGGGGGTCTAGCCGTTCCAATCACTTGCGTGTCGTACCCAACACACAAGATGGGGAACGTGCGAGCCCCGACGAATGCGCGCCTAAACATAAGCAACCACTCGAACGCAATGCGTTCGCCAAACATGAAAAACAACACTCCTAACAAACCAAGACGCCGCCTTTTCACGCGGCTCATGGAAAATCTGCCCCCGCTTACGCTCACCAAGCGCGACCTCTCTATCTTGGAACTTCTTGACGAATACCGTTTCCTTAACACGCCACAGATAAAGGTGTTGATTGGCGGCTCCAAAAGAAACCTCTCAGAACGGCTATCCCGCCTGTTTCACCATGGCTACCTCGACCGACCGGCACACCAACGCGAACTACGCACCGACGGCTACCGCAACGTCGTTTACGCTCTGAGTCAGCAGGGCGCCCATCTATTATCTGAACAACTGGGCGATGCGCGTTACGTGTCTCACCACTTAGCCGAGAACAACAAAACAGCAAAGCAGGTCCACCTCGCGCATACCCTAATGATTTCCCAGTTCCACGCTTGCCTAATGCTCGCCTGCCGCGATCGCGATAACCTCATGCTCGCCTCGTGGAAAAACCCCGAACGTGCTCTGCTGCGCGTCCTCATAGGCGGCCAGCACATCCCAGTTATTCCCGATGCCTACTTCATACTTAAAGATCCAAGTGGTGGCTCGGCATATTTCTTCCTCGAAGCAGATCGGGGGACGATGACTCAAAACCGGTTCTTGAGGAAGCTTCAGGCGTACTGGCAATTGCACATCACCCCTCCCGAAACTAAGACCCCAAGTGCCTTCCGTGTTCTTACCGTTACAACCTCACAACAACGAGTGCAAAACCTCGTTGCCACCGCCAAGGATGCCGATTCGAAGCACAAAGGCAGTCTCATGTTCTACTTCACCTCCCAAGGCAGCTACAACCTCGACCATCCCGAGGCGATTCTCAATCGCATCTGGCACTCGCCAGCTGATGGAGCAATGCACTCACTCCTTGAGGGTAAACCTGCACGTCAACTTACTAATTCACATGGCGAGAACTCCTTGCCTAATCCTCATGATATGATATAATAAAATACCTTGCCTCTTGTAGTACTCTGAGCCTCATGGCTTAAAAGCACAATCCCTTTTGGAAACAAGTGGAAAGGCACTTCCCGAGAGCACTCTTGCGCGCTTTTGGGAGGTGACCACTATGAATATACATGCGCTCTCGCGCACCGTCCGCAGCCTCTACTTTCGCCGCCGCTTAGCACAGGCCATCCCTACTCTTGAAGCAACGGTCAAAGCAGAACTCTCCTCGCGTGGACTCACCGGCGCAAGAGTAGATGGATTCTTTGTCCGCTTCGATGGCAAGAATCTCTCTATCCAACCAACTCGGGCCGTCCACCTTGGACAGCTATGGTTGCCGGGAACGAGAAGCACCTTACCAACGGGACTCAGTCTCGCGGAACCCAGTTCCAGTGAACATGTCAACCAAGACTAATTTCACAAGACCTAGTTCCATCCGCAAAGGCAAGCCCTCTACCCACCAAAAAACAGCTTCTAAGGAGGTGAACCCTATGGGTTACATGCGCGATCTCGAACACAAACTACGGGAGATGCTCGATGAGCTTCCTGAAGAGGAAGTCGAGCCAGTTATCAAGTTCATTAAGGAGAAGATCTACGAGTCCTACCAGAACGGACAAGGTAGTAGTACCAAGAAGCACAAGAATAACAAAGACTCGTAAGAATCCTTGTTCCACACAGACGGGGAGAGGACACCGTTCTTTCCCCCTTTTCTTTTTTTCTTATTACCAGGAGGTGGTAGGAATGACAACGAACAAGGCGCATGAGGTACTGCATGAGATCGCTCGACTGTTTGAGGATCCGGAGCGCCTCGTCGGCGGGATGGCGGCAACGTTCATCCGCGCCACCGGTGACCGCCCCATCGATAACTGGTCGTGGGGAAACCGGATGCTGGCCTGGCTGAACAACACGGTGGACGCTCGCACGTTCAATCAGTGGAGGACAGCCGGCAGATCAATCCAGAGAGGTGCCAAGGCGTTCTGCATCCTCGCCCCGTGCACATACAAGGTGAAGAAAGAGGATGAAGATCAAGACGCGGTTGAGAAGGTGAAAGTCGTTGGCTTTCGCGCGGTTCCGGTGTTCCGGATACAGGATACCGACGGAGCAGTGATACGCACCTACGAGCCCCCAACCTTGCCCCCGTTATCCGAAGTCCCCAAGAAGTGGGGAATCACGGTTGACTACGAACCGATCCCCGGCGAAGCGTTCGGAATTCGGGGTTCTTACAACTTCGAGAAGAAGCAGATCACTCTGTTCACTGAGAATCAAAGCACGTTCTTTCACGAGCTCTTGCATGCGGCGGATGATCGAATCTCGCCGCTTAAAGGAGGACAACAGCCCGATCAGGAAGCGGTGGCCGAGCTCGGCGCAGCCGTCCTTGCCCGCCTATACGGTGGCAGGATCGACCGTCAGGCGTGGGAGTACATCAAGGTCTACCACAACGATCCGGCGCAAGCGGTGAGGCAATTGCTGCCTCGCGTGGGC
>Ga0307990_1004686_pt1 | contig 10004 bp, 7 predicted proteins | sample EllFjometagen129_FD_203168 | JGI IMG/M metagenome (GOLD analysis project Ga0307990, IMG submission 203168) | Marine microbial communities from Ellis Fjord, Antarctic Ocean - #129 | ecosystem: Environmental > Aquatic > Marine > Unclassified | place: Southern Ocean | collected 2014-10-08
TCAAAGTCAGGATTGCCTGAAAGTATTAATTGCTGGGGCAGAGAACTTCTTGACGAGTCTGTGAATTTTATTGTAGAGACCTCCGCGGGAACTTTCAAAGCCGAAGGCCAAAAAGTAGAAGTATTAAAAGAGACGGACGGTTCCGTTGTTTGGGTAAGTAACTGCAAAGCTGGTGACATGGTTTTGATGTGCGAAGGTAATATGGAATTTGATGGCCATATTAATTTTAAGGTGACATGCAAAGCTGAAAAAGCTATGGACGTTAAGGATATCAGACTTGAGTTGCCTTTGAAAAAGAGAATTGCTAAATATTTTATGGGCTTTGGCAGAAAAGGAGGATATTGCCCGAAAGAGTACAGCTTCAAGTGGGCGGTTCCAGGTAAGGATAAAAAGTACTGGGACAGCATGTGGATAGGTGATGTTGATGCGGGCTTGCAATGCGAGCTTAAAGGGGCAAGTTATACCGGGCCTATGGTTAATGTGTATTTGTGGGTGGCTGGTCTTAAGGCACCAGATAGTTGGAACAACAACCAAAAGGGTGGGGCGGTTATAAAAGATATTTCAAAAAAGCAAAAGCTGGCGAGTTTTTACAGCGGCAACAGGAAGTTTAAAAAGGACCAGGAAATTACATTTGAATTTGCATTTATGCTGACACCAGTTAAGCCTTTGGATACTGCGAAACACTTTAGAAACAGGTATTACCACTATTACCCCAATTATAAGAGCGTTGATACCGCGGTTAATGATGGTGCAAATATTATTAATATTCATCATGCATGTGAGTTGAACCCATTTATTAATTATCCATTTTTGGCAAATGAAAAACTCTCTGCTTATGTAAACCAGGCACATGATAAAGGTGCAAAGGTTAAAATTTATTATACCGTACGTGAACTTACTAACCATGTTGCGGAGATGTGGCCTCTTAGAACTCTTGGAGATGAAATTTTATCAGATGGTGCCGCTGGTGGTTATGTCTGGCTTAAGGAGCATCTGGTTAAAGATTATCAGTCTGCATGGTTTGACAAAATGGATGACGGCAGAGTTTGTGCGGCAATAGTGACAAGCTCGAATCCGGTATCAAGGTGGCATAATTATTACCTCGAAGGTTATGCCTGGCTGTTGAAGAATATGAATATCGATGGGCTTTATCTCGATGATGTCAGCTATGACAGGCATATTTTGAAGCGTATGCGTAAGATAATGGACAAATTGCGTCCGGGTTCTATGATAGATTTACATTCGCACAGAGATTTTTCCGGTGGGCCCGCAAATCAGTATCTTGAATTTTTTCCGTATATTGATCGGCTTTGGTTCGGTGAGGCATTCAATTATGACGAAAGCCCTGATTTCTGGCTTGTTGAGGTATCAGGGATACCTTACGGACTTATGGGAGACATGCTTCAAAGTGGGGGCAATAGATGGCGAGGAATGATTTACGGGATGACAGCAAGGAGGCCCTGGATTTTTAATTCGGACCCCAGACCAATGTGGAAACTCTGGGATGAGTTTGGAATAGAAAATGCGGAAATGATCGGTTATTGGCGAGATGATTGTCCGGTTACTACTGACGTTAATAATATTCTGGCAACTGCTTATGTTAAAAATGATAAGACTTTGATATCAGTTGCAAGCTGGAATCCTGCCCCAGCTAAGTGTCATTTGAAAATAGACTGGAAAAAGTTAGGACTCGATAAAAATAAATCGCAGCTATATGCACCGGCGATAAGAGATTTTCAACAAGAGATGGTTTTTGGAACAGACGATCCGATTCCCGTTTTGCCGGGCAGGGGTTGGTTGTTTATTATTGATAATAAAAAGTACTGAGGCAATGCTTGTGAAGTTTGGCAAAATAACATCTTATCAAGTATTAAGCACTAACTGCCTCTCGCAGTTTTTTCAGTCCTACGCAAAGATAACGTGAGAAACTTCTTTTGTTTATGTTCATTGCTTTTGCGGCTTCAGTAATGGTCAGGTCATAGCGGTATCGCTGAAGAACTGCCAATGCCTCTCGGCGGGGCAGATGGTTGTCTATCAGGTTAAAAACTTTCCGTATTTCATCGTGTTTAAGAGCTGTCTTTTGTGGGTTATGATATATCCTGTTGTTCATTTTTATCCGAGCATATCTTGTTATCCTGGCTTTGTAATTCCTTTTTTTTGTCGCAGCATCAAGGACATCATTTCGTACCGCTCGGTAAAGATAACCCTTGATGTTTTTCATTTCAGGAGAGATTGGTCTGCGAACAAGTGAGAGAAAGAAATCGTGCAATATATCATCTACAGTAGTGGGGTCATTTACCTGGCGAGAGATGATTCGCCTGATGTTGGCTGAATGTTCGTTGTATATCCTGGTTGCAAGTTTCATGTTTTCCTCAGTTTGATTGTTCTGGTCCATATCTGTCCTCATGAAAATTGTAGTTATACTGATCCCAATTGAATTTTTCCGTTTATCCGCGGTTAAATAACTTAAAAATAACAAGTTACGGATTTATTCGCGGAAATTTCTTACCCTGAAGGGTATATTCCGTTTTTTAAGATATGAACCACGATAGATGGAAACAGGTCGGACAAACAGTAAATGAAAGTTAAAAGTTTGGTATCAAAAAACAAGGTGTTTTACGCGATAAGCTTCGTTATGGAATTATGTTTTCAGATTTAACGCATCCTCGGAGAGAGGCTGATAGCTGTAAAATGGTTCGCCGAATTTTACGCCGATAGACTGACCAAAATACCTGCATACTATTTCAGTTTTTTCAACGATAGATATTGTATTTGGCGGATGATTTTTTATCTGACTTTGATACGCTTTTATGGATTCCATTTTCACGTCCCAGTAGTCTGTGATGTCTACGATAAAGCTCGGCGTCGGATAGTCAAAGCGATGTGGACTGTAATAGCCGAAGCGTTTTGAAGTCCAGTGAGGCTCACCCGCCAATCTGGTTTTGCACAGCTTTGCCTCAAATCTTGCACCGTCGATTAATTTCACAGCCGCAATGTGATCTGGGTGCAAATCAGGCTCAGCGGGTCCAAACAAAATATCAGGCTGATAAATTCTTATAGTCTCCGCGACTTTTTTTCTGTTTTTAAGCGTAGGGTAAAGATATCGGTTTGGCAGGTTCAGACAAAGGCGATTTTTTACCTGGAGTATTTTAGTTGCACGAGCGGCTTCTTCTTTTCTGATTTGTTTTGAACCGAAAGGAGTAGGCTCACCGTCTGTCAGGTCTGTTATAGTGACATTTAACCCGGAGTCTGTCATCTTTGCTATTGTCCCCGCCATTGCCAGTTCAGCATCGTCAGGGTGAGGTGCTATTATCAAAACGTTTTGCATTTTATATTTCCTTTAACAGGTCATATTTCCATTTCAGGCTTTGAGAAATCTTTCAGGAAGCTTTCGGGAAATAGGCCGAAGAAGAATTGACGATAATTCAGAACTTCTGTGCTATGCTGAAATTGCTTAGCAAGTTGAATCTGTTCTTCGAATTTTTTTATAGAAGGCTGAGCATACTTTATGAGCCTTCTGTTGATCTTATTAATATTTTTCCAGGCATCTTGTTTTTGTTGTGCGGATTTGTTCAGGTCACAGGCCTGGCGAATCATATTGTTTTTTGTTTCGATAGCTTTTTTTATACTGTCATCTTCCAGCAGCGTTTTATCGATGTATTTTTCCGGACTGTGGTGGATTTTGTGAATATTTTGGTTTAAGATTTTTATATCGTACTGCTGAGGGGATTGTTTCAATAATGGCAAGGCAGCAGTAGCTGTTGCAATTGCAGCATCTGTTTTTTTCAGGCTGTAATAGTTGTCCAAAATAAAGTTGGTTATTTTTTTATATGAACCGCCCCCTACGCCATGAACAAAAAAGTCTGATAAGAACAGCCTCACAAAAAGCATCATTGTGACAGCTTTTGGTCTTAAAGATAATTGATGTTCGTTCAGGATATTTTTTAACTGTTGGATTATATTGCCAGCCAAGTCGATTGCGCCAAGCTCTCTGCTAATAGTTGAGATTGTAATTGTCGAAGAGCCTGTTTTTTTTGCATACATGCAGGTTCTTAACCCCGAAGCTGTTACAAGCCATAATGGAAGAGCTGTTTTACCCGAATTATCAATGTTTAAAAATTTAAAATTGCTGTGTGTGGTGTTTTTTGAAATAGCGTCATTGTAAATATAAATGAATTTTTCATAGTTTTTTATTATCGCCCCTGCAAACTTCAGGAAGCTATTGCTCTGGGACATCAGCGATGTGGGTAAATAAAGCATTTCAATGCCTAATGCGTTATTCAGAACTGCCTGTAGAGACGTGATAAGATCACCTGTATTTTCAAGTGAGAAAATTATTTGTGGATGTTTTTTCAAATGTTCAGACCATAATTGACAGCAGAAATTTTCAGGACAATTTTTAGCGATAGAGCAAATAAGATTGTTTATCATTTTTAAGTCAGGTTTGTTTCTGAGTTCAAAAGGTATCTTACGCTGGTTTTTTTCAACAGGTATTTTTATAAAATCCAGCGTTTTATCATGGTTTGAAAAAGGCAAAATCATATCACTGTCACCAATGTCATGGTCTACCACAAGATGAATGCACAAGCCTTTCATTTGCCTGGCAAATTTGCCTGCTATAATATTTTTAGCTAATATTCCCGGATGATGCCAGATCGGTTGATGTCCGGTGACAACTAAATTTGCGGTTTTTTGCTGATAGTGACAGCCTGGTAGCAGTTGAGATGTATATACGCGAGCGATATGCAATAGCTGACTGCGGGCGGTTGATCTGTCTTGTGAGTCGGAACCGGTTGCACGATTATAGTCAAGCATCTCTTGCCAGTTAGAATATTTCGGACTTACGAAGATAGCGTTTTTTTCAGTGGGTATTTTTAATTGTCTAAGCGTTTTTATTTTCATAGTTATGAAGCTCCCGCATTATTGTCTGCATGTAGTAATTCATCCTGCATCTCGGGTTTTCAAGTTCACCTGCAAAGTTTCTTTTCCTGTCGTGGTATATCAGGGGCACTTCGATCTCTGTTATTTTAAGTTTTTCTCTGGCAGATTGTATCCAGAGTTGTAAAGGCATCGCGTAGCCTTTTTCAGTAAGATCAAGGTTTGTCAGAGAAGCCACTTTATATGCCTTAAAGCCGCAAAAAGCGTCAGTAATATTCAGGTTGAACCAGCAATTCAGTAAAGAAGTTATCCTTTTGTTTATCGTGATACGATCTATAGGCGAGGCAAGTGTTCCCTTGTTTTCAGGAACTAAGTATCTTGACCCGCTGATTATATCACAGTTGTCTTTTTTAATTTCGTCGTAGAATCGGGGCAAGTATTCGGGCTGATGCTGGTGGTCGCAGTCTATTGTAATTAGCCAGTGAAATTTGTTTTTTTGTGCGTAATCGATGGCATCGATAATGCTTTGACCATAGCCTTGATTGTTCGAATGAATTATTTTTCTTATGAAAGGGCAATTACTTATCCACATTTGGCTTCCGTCAGTGCTGCCGTCATCTATAACCAGGATTTCATCTGTGAATTGCTTAACCGCGGAAACTATTTGGCTGACATACCGGCATTCGTTAAATACCGGTATAGCGGTTAGTACCCTGATAGATGAATTTTCAAAGCCTTCTCCGATGTTGCGATGGTTATTGTTTTTGTTCATCCTGCTGGATTTCCTCCATTTTTTTATCGCTCACTTCTTTCAGATCATTGAAGTTGTCACTTTCCATTATGATTGGTGTAATGAACAGATAAGTAGTTTTGTATTGCTTTTCTTTAATAGTATTTTTAAATGCCCAGCCTATAACGGGAATGTCACCAAGCAGGGGAATCTTATCCACATTCTCAATTTCATCTGAAGTTTGCAACCCGCCAACGACAATAGTATAGCCATTAGGAACAGTTGCTTCGCTTTGTATGCTGCTTGTATTTCTTGGTGGTGGGATCGATGGGTCGGTAGGTTTTGTGCCGAAAGAGTTAAGCGTGATCTGGTATTCTATCCGGAGATAATCCTTTTCACTAATGTGTGGGGTGATGGCAAATTGTGTACCTGCTTCTACAAATCCTGCAAAGGATGTTGTTGTGGTCGTCTCACCCTGGTTTGTTTGTGTGGTTGGTTCTTCTGCGATGCTGTTAATAAAGCCGACCGCATTGTCGTTTACGAGTATCTGCGGAGATGAACTTATTCTCGCTTTACCATCAGATTTGAGAGCCTGTATTATCATTTGAATACTGCCGGGGTTTAAAATAGAAGCGGTTCCGCCTGGGCTTACAGTGATATTTCTTGTGCCTGATTTTGTATTCAGACCGGTGGACAAACCAAAGCTGCTGAAAATCGATGCATCACCTGACGCACTGCTTAACTCTATGCCGAGATTCAAGTCATTGTTTTCGGATATTTCCACGATCATCGCTTCAATAAGAACCTGCTTTCTGCGTTTGTCGAGTTGGTTGATAAGTTTTTCAAGTTCGCGGTGTTGGCGGGCAGTTGCCTGAACGACAATCGAATTGGTTGATTTGCTGACAGAGACCCTTGCTTCGATTTTAGGAACGAATTCTTCGGTTTCCGACATTTCTGTATTACTGCTGCTGTTCGTCGAAGGTGAAGTTTTCCCTGCGAATTTCGCATGGGTAGTCTTTTCCTTTTCATCTTTGTTGTCTGTGCTTTGTATAAGTTCTGATATTGTTTTGGCGACTTCGTCCACGTCAGCGTTTTCAAGCTTATATATTCTTATCATACCTGCTTCATAAGAGCTTGCTTTGTCAATGCTTTCGACTATGGATGTCATTATTCTATGGATCGCAGGAGGCCCGGTCAGCAGGATGGAGTTCGTTTTTTCAACCAGCGTTATGCCGCTTCGATTTATCCCGTTCGCACTTCCGTCATCTTTGCCGGATCGGTTGTTGTTATTGCTTTGCCCTGATAGGCCGACAATTTGCTGTAAGCCTGAAAATATCTCCGAAGCATCTACATAGATGAATTGATAATTTTTGGTTATAGGCTCAACATATTTATCGAGCTTTTTTATAAGAGCTTCGATCCTTTCAGCATCACAACGAACAGCCTGGATGATGATCTGATTTGTCCTTGCTATCGGATAAACCTGCACCTGAGATTGGGGGCTTAGCGTTGCGTTTCCTGCGGTGTTTTGTATTTTATCAGCAGATGATCCCAGGCGGGAGCTTTTTTTGCTGCTGTCATTCTTTTCGTCTGCGTTGAAGAGCTGTTGAAAGGTCACAGCGATTTCCTCACAATCTGCATAATCAAGGTCTATCACTTCCAGCAGTACATTGTCATCGTAGATGTCTATCTTATCTATTATTGCTTTAATTGCCTCAAATTTTTCCTTGGTGGCAACAATCACAAGCTGATTTGTTTGTTCAACAGGGTAAACAGCAGTTGGACTTTCTGTTGATAGATTTTTTGAGCTTGTTTCAGTGCTTATCTTTTTTGTGTTCTGATTTTGTTGATTTTTTTCTGAAAATAACAGCTGCAAAACTTTCGCCAGCTCTGCGCTGTTCGCGTACTTAAGTGCTACTACTTCTATAGCGGTATCTTCCGCAGGGCTGTCGAGTGTAGTTATTATTTCTTCAATAAATTTCAGGTTTCCGCTGCTTTCATAAAGGATAATTGAATTTGTTTCTCTATGAATCACACTTTTTGAAAGTTTGGACAGAAAAGGCTTAATCGCTGTTTCGATTGAAGCTGCTTTTGCAAATTTTAGTGAGAACACCTTTTTTGCCAAACCAAAATTTTGCATATATTCCTCGTAGGTCATAACGCTGATAACTTTATCTTTGCGATGATAAATAAACCCTGCGTTGGTGACAATCGTATCGAGCAGTTTGACAGCGGTGACATTTTTAGCCCATAAGCTTATTTTGGCTCTGCTTACCGTATCAGTGGGGAATATACTCCATCCTGTAGCGTCACTGATGATCTGAAATGCCATTGATATGTCATTATTGTTGAATTGTACCTGTGGTATCACAGGCCCGGCATCGCTCTGCTGTTGAGAAATTTCTGATTCACTGCCAACAAGCTCATTGCTGAATGGGTCAAATCCATCGATTGTTTTTTCATTACCAACAGCAACCAGGCTGATAACAAGAAAGCATCCCAAATATGTTATAAGGCTTTTTTTGTTCATTTTTTTTGACATAGCATCCTCTTTTACAAATTTATACTGATCTCAATTGAATTTTTCCGTTTATCCGCGGGTAAATAACTTAAAAATAACAAGTTACGGATTTATTCGCGGACATTTACTACCCTTAAGGGTATAACATTACCCTGTGATCGATAATTGATATTTCAACACTTTTTTCATTTATGCTTATCACGGTAAACAGATCACAGATTTTCTCACCGACAGTGCATTTTTTCAGACCTGTATCTTTAATGTTTATATAAGCAGTTGCTTTGCCGGATATCTGTATAATGCATTGCAGCTTTAGCTGTGACCTGATCCTTTCAATTGTTTTATCAGCCATCGGTTTGTCACTAAGCCCCGAAGCTGCTTTGAATAACCCAGGTTTTATCAAGCCCAGTATTTCACGCAGATCAGTGTGATTTTTTTGAGAATCATCAGGCAAACTTCCAGCAGATGTCGACTGTATAGCATTAGATGCCTGTGACTCAAAGAATACCTGTTTTGTTGGCACTGTCATTTGCAGAGTGAATATTATCATCGCTATTAAAGATACACCCCCCAAAGCCAGCTCAATGGCATATAAAACACCGAAGCGATTAATTATTTTTTGCATTATTTTTTTCAGCATATCAGTCTTTATACTACTCACATCTGAGTTTCCCCGTTTGTCCGCGGCAAATAACTTTGGAACAATACTTTATAACTTTCCTCGCGGAAATTTCTTGCCCTGAAGGGTGTGTTTCCGGTGTTTTTGCTACTACTTTACTTATCAAAAGGCTAAGCCTGAGATTATCGACAATGTCAGCGGTTTTTAGGTCCAGCTTTTCGATTTTTACAGCCTCACCTATCGTTTCCAGTTCATGGACAAACTTCAGAAGTTCTCTTACATGACAGGACATTTCTAATTTTATTGCCAGTTTTCGATAAAAATTTTCATTGCTTACAGGAAGTATCTTTACAGACCTTATTTTCACATTCAGTTTTGAATATATGTCACTGAGCTGACGGGTAAAAAGAGAAATTTCCTGCTGTTGATTTTCACCTGATTCTAATAAAGGTTCGATCTGTTGATACAAATTATCAATTCGGTCTTTTACGAGAATGTCACTTTTTATCTTTGTTAATCTAAGCTGAAGATTGCTTAGCTGCCGGTGCTTGGTTTTACGCTCTTTAAGTCTGGGGTCAATAATTGAGACAAAAATCACCATTGTTATGATGATTGCTACGGTCAAAATAGCCAAAATCTTCTCTCTGTTTTTGCTGGTGTCTATATTTATCAAATCAATTGCTCCTGATGATACAATTTGCTTTAAATTCAACAATACTTCCACCAGCAACAGGGCTTTGCTGAACGTTGGTTATATTTATCTCTTTCAGAAGTGGCGCCTGCTCCATCGAATCTGCGTATTCAAAGGCATCGGAAAGGCTGTCAGATTGGCCTTTGATATCAATAATTGCTGAATCTGTTTTCGATTTAAAATTTAGCTGACTTATTGAGATATTTGAAGGGCTGAATTTATAAAGCTCATGAAATATTTGGCTGATAATACCTCTGCCTGCGAATTGTTTTTGGATGGCTTTTAATTTCTGGCGTTTGCTTTCAACCTTCTCTGCGATATGTTCTATCGGCGAAATCTGAGCTTGTATCAGCCGGCAATGTTTGTCAATCCTCCAATTCATCGCTTGCAGACAAAACCAAAGTGAAACAAGCAATGTTGCTGAAAGCATTGTCATTGCGAAGCTGTTAACGATTAACTTTTTTCTTCTTACCTTTTCACGCTGATATCGTGGGATCAGGTCAAGATATTTTAGCCTGTCGTCCTCGACAGATTCGATCAGTCCCGTGGTTAACACAGCTGGCAG
>Ga0307990_1004687_pt1 | contig 10004 bp, 4 predicted proteins | sample EllFjometagen129_FD_203168 | JGI IMG/M metagenome (GOLD analysis project Ga0307990, IMG submission 203168) | Marine microbial communities from Ellis Fjord, Antarctic Ocean - #129 | ecosystem: Environmental > Aquatic > Marine > Unclassified | place: Southern Ocean | collected 2014-10-08
AAGATATCCCAAAATGCAGAGATGTGGTCTGTTTCTCTGCCTGCTGCTATGGTGCCAGGCCAATTCACGATCATGGGGACTCTCACGCCCCCTTCGTAAAGATCCCTCTTAATCCCTCTCAATCCACCGCCGCTGTCAAAGTATGCGGGATCAGCACCTCCCTCAGCATGAGGCCCATTATCAGACGAGAACAGGATGATGGTATTCTTGGCGATTCCCAACTCCTTTACCTTGTCAGCGATCTCTCCGACCTGATCATCCAAAAGGGTGATCATCGCAGCAAACGCAGCATGGCATTCGGTTTGCGAGCCATAGGGACCCTTTCGGTATCTTTCCCCTTCATCAATGCCCTGATACGCCTTTTCAGGAAGAAGCTTGCCTCTGTATTTTTTCATATACCTTTCCGGGGCAAATAATTCGGCATGGGGAATGATAGAAGGGTAGTATAGAAAGAAGGAGGTGTCCTGGTTCATCTCCAGGAATTCCAAGGCTTTCTCATGAATCAATTTTGGCGCATACTGTTCTTTCTTTTGCCCGGCATTTCCATTTAACAGAACCTGTTTATCATTGTGCCAAAGCTGATAGGGGTAATAGTTGTGCGCCAGTCCCTGGTTGAGGTAGCCATAGAATTCATCGAATCCCTGATTGTTGGGGGCTCCCTCAGAATCAGGATAGCCCAATCCCCACTTCCCAAACAGGCCGGTGACATACCCGGCTTGTTTCATAATTTCTGCCACCGTGATTTCAGAGGCCTTTAACGGGAAATCCCCTTTACGACCCTTGACGCCTTTGTTGCCACGGCTAAAGGCATGGCCGGTATGTTTGCCCGTCATCAAGGAACCGCGTGAAGGAGCGCATACTGTGCTGCCTGAGTAGTGGCTGGTAAACCGGAAACCTCCTTTGGCCAGGCGGTCAATATTGGGCGTTTCAAATTTCGTTTGCCCGTAACAGCTCAAATCGCCATAGCCTAAATCATCGGCCAAGATGTAGATAATGTTGGGGGCCTTGTTATTCATTGCCCTTGCTGATGAACAGCCAAAAGAAAAGGCTACGATGCATGCCAATATGCTAAGTTGTCCCAAATTACGCATACTTTGTCTCACTTTCTATTTTGTCTTGATAGCACATTTTGCAGATGTCAGCCAGGGAGAACTGAAAGTGATTTCAATATCCTTCAATTCTCCTGTTGCCTGCACGTAAGCGATCATTTTTCCCTTAAACACGCGCTGGGCATTGTCGTTGTAATTGCCCATATCTGTATCGTTGCCTGCTTCAAGGCCCAGTAGTTTCCCTGAACCGCGAATGCTGCAGGTCACTTCATTATCACTCAGCACGACCGGGATGCCGTCTTCATCGACAATACGGATTTCAACCTGCGCCAAACCTGTGTTATGATCAATGACCTTTTGATCAGGCAATGCCATGATTGTATGGGGACGTTTTGATGTCTGAATGGCATAACGACTTTCCGTATGGCCTTGGTGATCCACCCCAAAGACCTCTAGCGTTCCAGGGGCAAAAGAAACATCCCACATCAAGACGCCTGTCTCGGTATTGTAGTCTTTTGTCTCGCCAACCTGTTTCTCATTCAAGATCAGTTTTGCCTTGGGGGAATTGGTGAATACAAGCACCTTGACGCGTTGTCCCTCCTGATAATTCCACATGGGCCAGGCCTGACGAATGAGAGATCTCGAATTTCGACTCCTTGCGGAACTCGTACCCAGGTAAGACACAGGGGTTTCACTCCATAGAGCGCGGCGGAATTCACCGCGTGGTTTTATAAAGCCCGCGTAATTGAGCAGACCCCCGTTGCCTCCGCGTGCGGGCCATCTGCCCGATTCGCCCAGGTAGTCAATACCGGTCCAAAGAAACTGTGCGCCAATAAAGTCACGATTCTTCATGGCATTCCAGCCGCTCATACTGTGCCCGTTTTCACTGCCATAAATGATCCGTTCAGGGTAGGTCTTGTGATCCTGGTCGTAACGGTTTTCAGTATAATTGTATCCAACGATATCCAGGCAACTGGGATACTCGGTTTCGTTGGACATGATAATGCCGGCCAGTGCCGCTGTGACCGGGCGCGACGTATCCCATTTTCGAACTTCAGCTGACAGTCGTTGGGCAATTGCCCCCAATCGTTGAGCCTGTGGACTATCAGGCAAATGGCCGCCATATACTTTTTGATTGATCCTGCCGTGATCCAGAACCGGATACGAATAGGGATCATTGGGATAATCTACCTCGTTGCCAATGCTCCACATAATGACCGACGGGTGATTCCTGTCGCGTTTGACCATATCCGCAAGATCACGACTGCTCCATTGCTCAAAGAAATCGTACGACCCTTCAAATCCTGGCGTGCCCTTATTCCATCCAGTTAACCATTTGCGTTTGGGGAACTCCCATTCATCAAACGCTTCGTCCATCACCAATAGTCCGAGCTCATCACACAGGTCATAGACATCAGGTGCCTGCGGATTGTGACTCATGCGCAGTGCATTACAGCCCAATTGCTTAAGTGTGACAAATCTGCGTTTCCAGACCGCTTTGGGTACCGCACTGCCCAGGCAGCCAGCATCGTGATGGATACAAACACCTTTTATCATCAAAGCCTTGTCATTGAGAGAGAACCCCGCGTTGGGATCAAACTTGATACTGCGGATGCCCACATTCGTTTCTGTTTGATCAAGTGTCTGGCCATCTTTTATGATGCGCGTATGCAAGCGGTAGAGGGTGGGAGCGTTCAGGTCCCAAAGACCAGGCTTATCGACCTTCAGTTCGGCACTTTCAATCCCCACAGAATTTGATTTGACTCGAATGGATTGCCTTGAAACCGCTTTCTCTACGCCTGCCGAATCGGTCAGCACATTCAATAGCTGCACGACCTGATCTTGAGAAGTCTCATTCTTGACCTCCATCTTCACCACAATGAGTGCCTCATGGGCCTCTACCTTGGGGGTCGTATAGCTCACGCCCCATTGATCAAAGTGGATTTCGCCGGACCGAATCAACCACACATCACGATAGATGCCTGAGCCCGTATACCACCTGGAATCGGCCGTTCGACTATGATCCACTTTGACGGCCACCACATTATTAGCTGACCGATAAATCAAGGGCGTGATGTCGTACATAAACGAGACATACCCGTTAGGCCGCTTGCCCACGAGCTGTCCATTAACATAGACCTCGCTGCGGTTATAAACCCCCTCGAAATACAAATAGGCCTTTTCTTTGGGTTGAAGATTGGACAAATCCAGGGATTTACGGTACCAGCCAACGCCTCCGGGTAGATAACCGGTACAACTCGACAGGGTGGGGCTCAGAATGCCTTCAATACTCCAGTCATGGGGCAGATCCAGTGTCCTCCAAGCCTTAACATCAAGATTGGGATCCTGTGCGTGGGTTGGATTCGTGAGCGTGAACAGCCAACCGTCATTGATCTCTTGGCTTTCACCGAATGACACCTGTGCCATGGCTGCAGGGTTGAGAATGGCAAACAGGACCAGGGCAATCAGTCCTGTTGGCATCCAACGATACTTGGAATGTCTGTTGTTCATTTGCATTGTTTTCACCTTAAACAACCTGAGAAACATTTTGAGCGATTACTCGCAGGATTAAAGTCTGTCTGCTTTTGAGAGGAGCTTATCGCTTCACTGCTTTAAACTTAGGAAGCGTTTCACCTGCTTTTTGCTGATGCGCGCAGATGGGCACGTAGCCGACTTCCAGCCCTTTCGGGGGCGTGACAATCAATCCTTGGTCTAGCGAGGCCAACTCCTGCGCTGGATCCGGAAAGTAGTCATCATCCTTTGACCAATGCCCATGAAGAAGCTCCACACGCTTTTGGATCAACTTGCGCTCCGCAGCATCCATGTATGAATTCAGAATGGCGGGTTGTTCGTTGAATTTATACCAGTAATAGACAGCCTGGCTGCCATCGCTTAATTGAGTGACAAATGGCCCTGCAACAGGCCCGGGATTTTCCCAGACATCAACGACCTTGTCACTGTACGTATATTCCGGGTGGAGTGGCGTCATGATCGGATCGTCAACGAACTTATCGAATACAAAGTCGCCTTTCGCGTCCTCCGGGAATTTAACGTCCGTCAGCTTGCTTTCGCAAAGAGTGTCCAACAGTGGTTTCCCGATGGCACTTCGGCCCCTGCGGTGGATGCCTTCGGTTCGGTCAGTGGGAGGGCGTAATACCCATAGCCCAGCATTTGATTATTGGTCCCCTCTTTGAATCCAACCCCGTCCAGCGGATAGAGCAGACAATTGCTCAGCTGTGCTGCACCATAACGACCCAAGTTTTTTTCCCACCCGAGCGTGGCCGTATTTCGAGACCGGTTAAAGGCAGGCACACCTTGTCCGGGTCCGTTCGAAAACGAACCAAATCCTCCAGCAACGGCTCCGGTCGTAAACTTTTGAGGCGTGACTTTCGAGCGGAAACGCAAATAAGGCTTGTACCCAGCCCCTCCTTCCATACAGTGGTAACCGTATTTGTCACGGCTATAATCTTCCAAGCCGTAAACTTCGATCGGCCTATACCAGGTATGAAAGAGCCCGCTTTGGTAATAACTACCCACCAAGTCAGGCGGCAAGGTATTGTGAACATTGGTGTAATGGAAGGCCCCATAGTTGTGGTCTTTAGGTGAGTCCGCCTCATACCCAAAGAAAATATAGGGTTTGAATTTTGCCTTCTCGATTTGGCCGCTTGCACTACATGCGAGCATCAATAATAGAAAATAACGCAATTTCATATAGGCTAACTCCAATCGCATTCTACCGACTTCAGTTCTGAAAAAGCAATGCATTATTCTATCATATCTGGCTAAAGCCCACCACCGCCAAATAAGGGTATTTCGCTCACCAGCCTTAGGGCTGCTACAATTTTCCTCCTTGAAATACCCTACTCGCAGGTGATATACTCCTGTCGGCGGAAATCGGATGTCCTAGCCGTTTTTTCTATCAGTTAAAACAGGAGACTTTGATCAATGAAGACTCAATACTTTGCTCGATCACATGGAATCATGATGGTTGCCGTATGCCTGATCTGTACAGGATTACGGGTCTGCGCTTCTCCTGTAAATGAAATCCCGAATACCAGTTGCTGCTTATGGTACGATGCACCGGCTGAAAAGTGGAACGATGCATTGCCTTTGGGCAATGGCCGTCTTGCGGCCATGGTCTACGGAGGTCTTGATACCGAACAGTACCAGATCAATGAAGAAAGTTTGTGGGCCGGCTGTCAAGCCAATCCCATTGCTGAGAATTTCTATGAGAAGCTAAAGAAATTCCGACAAATGGTTCTGGCCGGTGACCTGACCGGGGCGCATGATTTTGGGCTGGAAGAGATGATTGCGTATCCAACCTCATTCAGATCCTACGAGCCCTTTGGTAACCTGCTGATCGATTTTCTCAACCAGGATTCCGTTGCGGATTACCGTAGAGAAGTGGATATGTCAACCGGTATTTCAACCGTAAGATATAGGACAGGAGCCTCTGAGGTCGTAAGAGAATCATTCATTTCTGCCATCGATGATGCACTATGCATTAAGCTAAGTGCCAAAGGCAATGAGAGGTTAAACTGCTCAGTCCGGTTTGAGAGATTCAAAGATGCCGAGGTAAGCGTTTTAGAAGGCGGCATAATAACGATTTCCGGGCAGATTGTCGATATAGCAGGACCTGACGCCTACGATGACAATGCCGGGGGATCGGGCGTCGGAGGTAAACACATGAAGTTTGCAGGGCAGGTTGTTGCCAGAACAGCAAAGGGGACCATTTCTCCGCAGGGCGACAAACTTGTTCTTAAAGATGCCGATGACGTCGTGATCATCTTTTCCGCTGGCACCGATTACAATGTCACTCTCATGAACTTTGACAAGTCCATCAACCCTGTGAGTAAAGCGCGGGATATCGTGACTCAGGCCATGAATAAATCGTGGAAAGAGCTAAAAGAGGCTCATGTAAAAGAACATACTGAAATGTTCAACCGGGTACGCCTAGATCTGGGAACTCCCGGTCAAAAGGAAATACCAACGGATAAAAGGATTGAGGCCTTCAAGAATGGGGCAAAAGACCCTGATCTGATTGTTCAGTTGTTTCAGTTTGGCAGGTATTTATTGATGAGCAGTTCACGCGGAACGGCGGTGTTACCGGCCAATCTACAAGGAAAGTGGAGCGAGAGGCAATGGGCTCCGTGGGAAGCCGATTACCATATGAATGTGAATTTACAGATGAACTACTGGCCCGCAGGTGTATGCAATCTGTCAGAAACAGTAAAACCCTTAACCCTGTATATGAAAGGAATTACTAAGTCGGGCCAACCCGTTGCAAAGGAGATGTTCAATGCCGGAGGATGGTGCTCTGGGCATGCCACGAACCCATTTGGCAGGGTCACCCCTTCTGCCTCTTCAACTCGGTCGCAGTTTGTTAATGGTGTCCTTGATATGCTTGCAGGTGCTTGGATGGTCATGAACCTCTGGGACCACTATCAATTTACCCAGGACAGGGAATTTCTTGAGCAAGAACTCTATCCCATGCTGAAAGGTGCGTCTGAATTTATTATGGATGCTTTGATTGCTGATTCAGAGGGGATGTTGCAGTTTATTCCCTCGGCCTCTCCCGAGAATTTGTTTATCGATCCCCGGACGAGCAGGACACTCAGGGTTACGGCGACATCTACCTATCACCTTTCCATCATAAAAGCCGTCTTTGCAGCGACACAACAGGCATCAAAAATCCTTGATAAGAAGGAACCTGTTTACGACAGAATCGCAGAGACCCAAAAACGGCTTCCTCCGTTTAAAGTTGATGCAACAGGAAGATTAGCGGAATGGAGACATGATGTAAAAGAACAGGAACCCACACACCGACATTTATCGCATCTCCTTGGGGTACACCCTTTCGGTATGATTAACCCGGACGAAACTCCCGGACTGTTCAAAGCCGCAAAAAAAAGCCTGAAGGTGCGTCTGGACGGTAGAGTTGGAATGGGGGGATGGTCCGGAGCCCATGCGGCCATCATGAGTGCCTGGTTCCACGATGCGAACACTGCCTACATGGGTGTAAAAGGTTTTATGGGTAGAAGGAGCAAAACATTCCTGAATGCAGACAGGATCTTCCAGATTGATGCCAACTTCGGTGTCTGCTCTGTCATTGCCGAAATGCTGATACAAAGTCATCGTAGAGACCCTGATGGGAATTTTGTCATTGACTTATTACCTGCTGTTCCTGATGACTGGGCATCGGGCAGTGCCAAAGGGCTACGCGCAAGAGGCGGTTTCGAGGTTGACATGGCATGGGAGAAGGGTGAAATCGTATCAACTGCAATCCGCTCTGAGAATGGGGGCACCTGCAAAGTCCGGTTTAAAGACAGAATTTTGGCCTTGGCTCTAAAACCGGGAGAGGAGAAGAGGTTAACCGGACTATAGAAAGAGGACAGCTGAGGGTCAGACACCAAAATAGTATGTAGCGTGCTAGAAAAAAAGGGAACTGCTTCGCAGGCTTGCTTTTCAATAGATCCCTCACTGCTTGGGGATGACCAAGTCACTACGGATAGGCCTTGCCCAAATCTCATTAACACTTACTGCCGCAGCCTGAAAAAGGCTTTATGGTTCCATGAGTTTGGATGTGTAGGTTAAGGAGCATGGCCTGAACTTTATTCCGTGTGAATTTTAAAGTGTTCGTTGGGAACGTGACTGGCTTTCATTAAACCCCGCATCATTCTGACGACCTCAGGGTACTGACTGGCTATATCATTGCTTTCGGAAATATCTTTCTCCAGGTTGTACAGCTCTACCGGAGAGAATTGCACGGGCACATCCTTATAGTGACGGATAAGGTTATGACGTATGGCCTTCCATTTTCCCACACGAAGCGCCTGATTTGCAAGTCGGGTTTGTTTTGTGCTTAATTTCGGTGTCCAATCATAATCCGTACCATGAAATTCCCAGTAAAGAAAATCGTGTTCCGCTTGGGGTTTCCCTAACAATTCAGGCACAAATGAAATCCCATCGGTGTTCTCAGCTGGACAATGCATACCAACCAAATCAGCAAGCGTTGGCATCATATCCCAAAATGCTCCAATGTGATGCGATGTACTACCCGCTTTGATTCTACCCGGCCATCTAACGATCATGGGGACACGAATGCCACCTTCATACAAATCCATCTTTTTCCCACGCAAAGGACCGGAGCCCTCAAAAAACTCTACAGAGCCCCCTCCGTGACAACCGTTGTCACTGGTGAAGAACACGATGGTATTCTCGTCCAGCCCTAGTTTCTTCAGCAGGTCAATGATGCGACCAACGTCTTTATCCATCAGCGTAATCATGGCCGCTTCGGTTACAAATCGATCGCCCCAATCCATGTCTTTATAAATCCCTAAATCGGGGACTTCCATCGGACCATGAGGGATTGTCCAGGGAAGATACATAAAAAAATTGGTGTCCTTATTTTCCTTAATAAAACTTAGTGTCTTTTCTATTATTACATCGTGTGAATACTGTTTGCCACCATCCTGTCCGTAGTTGCCCTCCAGCCATACCTTTTGGCCACGGTTGCCTTCTAAATATCTTGGGTAATAGGTATGGGCATGTCGTTGGCAGTTGTAACCAAAAAAGTCATCCACGCCGTTTCGATCAGGGGATCCGCTTGATTCGGCCCGTCCCAATCCCCATTTCCCGTAGGCAGCCGTTGCATAACCAGCCTGCTTTGCAATATCAAAAAGGGTGCTATCATCTTCCGGGATGGGCAATTGCCCTAAATAAGAATCCCAAGCACCAATTTCCAAATTGCCTCGGGCAGCGGCATGCCCAGGATGTTTACCGGTTATCAGCGAACAGCGAGACGGCGCACACACGGAATTCCCTGCATAAAAATCAGTAAATAGCATTCCCTCACGGGCCATCTGATTGATGTGGGGCGTTTGAATTTTTTCCTGTCCGTAACAACCCAATTGGCCATAGCCAAGGTCATCTGCCATAATAAAAATGATATTGGGCTTTTCCGCCTTTGTCACCGATGGGTCTGTGGGCGAGTCAGTCGATGCCGCGGCTCCCAAACAACGGATGAATCCGATCAAACACACAACCAGCAGCATGGATATAACTTCATTTTTAATCATATTCTTCATTGGGGCTCCTCTTAGTTTATGATTACATAGGGTGTTCCATACCGCCAATCGCGGAGATTTAATGGTTCTTTTTTGCTGTGGGACTATCGGCAATAAATTCTGGAGTGCCGACGCCTCCCACAAAATGATAGTCGTCTAAAGCATAGGGTAAGCTAGAAATCCAATTTGGCCAAGTCGCTAATTTTACTTGTTTTCTTCCTGTGTAATTCTTATCCATAAGTTCTGCGTATTGTTTCCATGCATTGTAGGCTTCGGCAGCCGCTTCAATGGCCTTCTGTTTTTGGCCTTTGATATGGTGAGCTCCCGCCCGAATTTTGCCTGAATAATACAGGCTGAGAAAGCTCATGGCTTGAATGTCATCAAACACCAGTTGTTCCCATTTATCTCCACCTAATTTAGGGGCCATCAGACCTTCCAAGCCATATTTTTTTATACGCTCACCCCACTCAAGAGGTGTTTCTCGGTTGCCACATTTATCAGCAGCGTAGTCTCGAAATCCACATAGCCCCTTTGGAGCCCAATCTGAACCGGCAGGTAGTGTTACAGGAACTTCAGACCCGTTGCTAGGATGAGCCTTTATAAATTCATCTATGCTTCTCCATCCATGATCTCTGGATGTGCAGCCTTCAATCCACCAGGCGGCATCCCACTTCCATGATTTCCAGCCAGTTACAAGAGTTGAGGCCATGTTAAGACCTTGGGAAGCCCGAGCCCATGATTTATAGAGCCCGTTCGCATCTGTAGAGGCATGCTTAAGGCGTATGAGATCCTTAAAATCTTCTTCGGTACGATGGGGGTCATACCCTGCATACCCCCAGGCATACCATTTATACCATTTGTTTTTACTTTCGAGTTTGCCGTTGTGAAA
>Ga0307990_1004688_pt1 | contig 10002 bp, 7 predicted proteins | sample EllFjometagen129_FD_203168 | JGI IMG/M metagenome (GOLD analysis project Ga0307990, IMG submission 203168) | Marine microbial communities from Ellis Fjord, Antarctic Ocean - #129 | ecosystem: Environmental > Aquatic > Marine > Unclassified | place: Southern Ocean | collected 2014-10-08
ATCATCGCGTGAATCCTTGAAAAACCATCGGCGAAATGGGACTTGAGGCCCAAAGCCCCTTTTGCCTAAACCGGCCAAAATATATGCGAAACTCTCATAATATTCAAGAAATATTTTACATTTTTTGCATTTTTAGCGCTAAAAGCATCATATTGACAAGGAGCTATCGCAAGGGTTGATATATGGCTAGGCGCGAATTGTCGCGTTTTGCAATTTTTGGAGTCAATTTGCGTGCTGTAGATATCATTCGTAAAAAGCGCGATGGCTTTCGGCTTTCCCGTGAGGAAATACAGTATTTTATTGACGGATCCGTGGCTGGGAAGATCCCGGATTATCAGGCGACGGCGTTGCTTATGGCGGTTTTCCTGAAAGGAATGGACCCTTTAGAAACTTCCCATCTGACTTTGGCCATGAGAGATTCCGGGGATGTCGTCGATTGGAAGCTTCCGAGCATCCCTGTGGATAAGCACTCGACAGGCGGCGTTGGCGACAAGACCTCGATTTCACTGGCACCGCTCGCAGCGGCGTGCGGGGCCTTTGTGCCCATGGTTTCGGGAAGGGGCCTTGGCCATACCGGGGGCACGCTGGACAAGTTGGAGTCGATTCCGGGTTTTACGGTTGGATTGCCCCTGGATGAGTTCAAACGGATCACGCAGGAAATCGGGACATGCCTGATTGGGCAGACGAAGAATATGTGTCCGGCGGATCGAAAATTCTACAGCCTTAGAGACGTCACCGGGACCGTGGAGTGCATCCCGCTGATCGTCAGTTCGATTCTTTCCAAAAAATCAGCCGAAGGAATAGGCGCTCTGGTCATGGATGTAAAAAGCGGTAGCGGCGCCTTTATGAAAAACGATGATGAGGCAACGGAATTGGCGATGGCCTTGCGTGATGTCGGCAGGCAGTTTGGTTTGAAAATCAGCGCCATTATCACGGGGATGGACGAGCCTCTTGGGCAAGCAGTTGGAAACGCCCTGGAGGTTGCCGAAGCTATCGATTTCCTGAAAGGAGTGGGCCCTGCGGATTATCGTCGCCTGACCTATGCTCTGGCGTCCGAGATGCTTGTGCTGAGCGGCGTTTGCAAAGATTACGCGCAGGCGCAATCTCTGGCTGAGAAAAAGGTTGCGGATGGTTCGGCCCTGGAGAAACTGAGGGAGATCATCGAAGCGCATGGCGGTCGGCCCGATGTCGTGGACGATTACTTGATTATGGGGCGAGCGAAAGATACTCATTCTTATCGCGCAGTGCGCTCGGGTTTCCTCAATCGGATGGATGCCTATAGGATCGGGGTCGCGGCAATGAAACTGGGCGCAGGTCGTGAGCGGACCGAGGACGACATCGACCATGCGGTTGGGTTTCTTTTCAAAAAATCGCTTGGCGATGCCGTGGAAATCGGCGAGGAAATCGTTGAAATTCACTTCAATGATTCCGGCAAACTCGCCAATGCGCTCAGAGAATTGGATCAGTCATTTACCATTGAATCAGACAAAAAGCCTCAAGGCGATTTGATAAGAAAGGTGATATCCAGTGACTAAGGTGTTGAAATTGCCGGACGCGCCCCCTATGGAAAATGACGGTTCCGTCATCACCATAGGGAACTTTGACGGGGCTCATCTTGGGCACAAGCAGATACTCGACAGGACCATTGATGTGGCTAGGGCGCAATCATTGACAAGCGTGGTGCTGACATTTGAACCGCACCCATCGAAAGTCATTAAACGGGGAAACGCGCCAATTTTAATTTTCCCCTATCGTGAGCGACTAAGATTGCTTCGGAAAATGGGTTTGGACAATGTTGCTATTCAGTCTTTCACCCTGGAATTTTCCAAAACAACCGCCGAGCAGTGGGTCCGGGACTCATTGTGGAAGGGCCTGAACGCAAAGCATATTATTGTCGGCTATGATTTCCATTTCGGATTTCGAGGATTCGGCGATGTGGAATTGCTGGCCCAAATGGGTCGGGAACTCGGATTCGGCGTAGAACAGGCCGCACCGCTCATGTCTCATGGAAGGCCAATTTCCAGCAGCCGTATCCGCAGACTCATTTCGATTGGCGAAATCGGGATGGTCAATGAACTTCTCGGTTTGCCCTTTCATATCAGCGGAGTCGTGGAACGCGGGGAGCGCCGGGGAACGGAAATGGGCTTTCCCACGGCCAATTTGAAATCGGATTGGGAGTCGATTCCGGCTACGGGCGTATATGCATGCCTGGCCGTTATCAACGGGATTCGTCATATGGCCGGCGTCAACGTCGGATATAGTCCGACCTTCGGGGGGGGGATTCTCGGTATAGAAGTGCACCTCATTGATGTTCAAAGTGGAGATCTTTACGACAAGGAAATGTCTGTGCATTTCATTCGGAAAATTCGAGATGAGCGAAAGTTCGCCGGGCCGGAAAAATTAGCCGAGCAAGTGCGCAGGGATGTCGAACGCGCAAAGGAAATTCTGACCCCCGTGATGGAAATTGAGCTTCGCCTATGAAATCATGGAAGACCTGGTTGGGCGTCGCTCTGTCGTGCTTCTTTTTCTATATGGCTGTTCACAACGTGGATTGGGGACTATTCGCTAAGTCCCTTCGTTCCGTAGATCTCAGCTACATCGTTTTGGTAATGGTGATCGTCTTATCCACGCTGCTGATGAGAGGCTTCAGATGGGTGTATTTTCTCAAGCCCATCCGTCGCTGCAGCCCCATTGCCCTGTTCTGGTCAACGACAATCGGCTTTGCGATCAACAATGTTTTGCCGGCCCGCCTGGGAGAGGTTGCCCGGGCCTATTCCGTTTATAAAAAGATGGATGTTCCCTTTGGCTCGGCATTGGGATCCATTGTTGTCGAGCGGCTCTATGACACATTCATGGTGCTGTTTTTGTTTGTACTTGCCCTGGCGTTTTTTGAGTTCGAGAATTTTCACAGAATCTTCCCGGTCAGTCAGGGACGAGTCGCGTTCATGTTTGGAATGGGTGGATTTGCTTTGCTGGCGATGGTTTTAGCGCTGAAGATAAAAACCGAGCTTTTTATTAAAATTGCCCGATTTTTTACCGGTTCCATGCCGACGCGACTTCAGGACAAGCTCCTGGGGTTCTTTCGCTCTTTCGTCAAAGGCCTGACGCAGTCAACTGATCCACTGGAGGTTTTCTGGATCATTTTTATCTCCGTCGCCATTTGGATCGTCTCAGGTTTTTCGATGTACCTGTGTGTCCTGGCCTTCGGAATTTCTCTGTCGATGGAAGCGGTCATTATCTTGATGATGGCTATCGTTGCCGCCGTCGCAATTCCCGCCGCTCCCGGTTACGTCGGTGTGTACCATTATTTGGCCCAGCAGGCGCTGGTGGTGTACGTGGGAATGGACCTGACGCAGGCTCTTTCCATCGCCGTTGTTATCCACGCCGCCAACTACATCCCGCAAACACTCGTCGGCCTGATGAGATTCGCTTATGAAGGAATCAAAATCACCGATTTGAAGACCGTGCGGTCATCCACGCAGAAATGATCACTGATGAGCGGTCAGTGAAGAAGCGGGGTTAGGTGCCGATCGCGTCCCAGGCCCTATTACCTGGAACGCGAATTTTATCAATCATCTTTCCTCATTTTTGAATAATCACGGTCGGCCTTTTGGACAATCTAAACCAAATCTAGCTGATTCGGCGTAATGATCGCCCCGAATTTTTCCTTAAGCTTTTCCAGTCCACTTTTTTGCCTGGCGTAAACGTCGAAGAGTGTTTTGGGCACATTCTTGTTTTTGGAGAATGCTTCTGTCTGCATTTCAATACGTGCAATGATGTTGTCTGCGTAAAACGAAAACTGCATGTCATAGAGGTTGCGAGAGTATTCCTTGCCGATTAATGACGTGAATAACGCCTTTAAATCTTCATACCTGGGGATGAAGCCGATCGGCGTTTCGATGGCCTCAAGGTCGCCATGCACCCGGCGTTCCAGCCAGTTGAGCCAGACAGCCACATCTCGTTTTTCGCCAAGAAGGCCGCTGCCGGAAGATGAACGTGCCTCGTGCGTCAGGAAATAGTTAAGACCGGCGAGGATTGGTCGGCCAAAATCGCTAAACTTGCCGGAGTTGAAGAACTCCAGTTGAGCCTTCATATAATCGCCCAGGTCGCCGGCGATGAAAGGCTCATTGGCCCACGGTTGGCGCCGCACGCCCGTGGCGCCGATTTCGGTCGCTGTGGCGGCGGAAACAATCGAGGCGCCCAGGACTACGCCTTCATCGGCGTTGCGCGCAATCCAGACTGGAGGCATGGTGTCTTGGTCGCGACCGCTATAGGTAATGATCTTCACCGGCACGCCCTCTTTTGACTCCGCAATTTCTTCGTTGTAGTTCGCAATGGCGGAGTTGGATACGGTGCAGCGCGCATTGGGATGAGAAATAGGAATATCTTTGCCTTTCGCGTCCTTTTTCCCTTGGAACCAATCGCCCTGGAAGTTTTGACCCTTCGAGGCGTTGACTTCGCCGTTTCCCTCCCAATGGGGCACAAGTTTGTCGTCGATCAGGACGTTAGACCAAATCACTTCGGCGCCTTGCTCTCGAAGAATTTTCATCAGCATGGGATCGCCTTCGCGGTTGACGTCGTGAACGATGCCGAAAATTCCACATTCCGGATTGACGGCGCGGCAGGAGCCGTCTTCGGCGATCCATAGCTGCGCCAGGTCGTCACCGATAAAATCGGACCCGACCATGGCCGTGGTGGTTTTTCCGCAACCGGATGGCGCCGCGCCGGCGATAAAGGTCAGGCGATTATCCGGGCCGCGTAGGCCGGTGATGAACATATGCTCGGAGATTTCACTTTCACGTTGTTTGTACATGGCCATATCCACGGCAAATCGGTGGTTGCCTTTCTTTAAAAGCAGCGTGTTGCCGGCGTATGTGCAGAGCATGGAATAGGTGACTTGCCGGCTTCGGTCCATGAGAACGCGAGCATTCGGCAAATCCTCGGGGCGGTTGAGTCCTTCGCTATGCACGTTGGTGAAGAAATAACCGCGTCGTTTTACCTCTTGGTCGAAATGCTCATAACAATGGCGATAAAGGATGTCTGCGCTGTGACTGACGTATGTTGAAGTCGTGATTTCCAGCGCGGGAACGGTGGCCTTTGCGCCGATGGGTCCGCGGCAGTAAAAGCCGACAATGAGCGTCATGCCGCGCATTAGACCACGCATAGTATTCTCTATGTAATCGTAGGCATCAACCCGAGGCATTGTTAGGGCGAGCGAACTTGTCACCTCATCTTCATTGACGATATAGAAGGTGCGATCGATGATGCGGGCCTGCTCGTCGGCAAGATCGAAATGAATGGTGTGGTCTTTCATGGCCAGGGGTTTTTCCTCGCCTTTTTCGATGGCCATTTCCCGTACTCGTTTGCGGTCCGCGTCCGAGCCGCTATTGATGAAAACATCGTCCGGTTGACCCATTGAGATGGCATTGGCGATTCTCAGCAGCGCATCCTCAGTTTTTATCTTTTTCAACTTTTCGAGATTTGATTTGTCGATTTTTTTGTCGAAAAGCGCCTGGGCGTCCTCCAATGTCCTAATTCCGTCGATTTTGCGTAAAATTTCAGCGCCCTTTTTCAATTCCAGCATACGAATCCCTTCTTCTATTGTGGCGATTTGGCCCGATTATCGGTTTATTGATTTGTTTTGTTTTCGGCGGAATACTTGGCCCCTAAACTCCCGACATCGCCAAAGTCAAGAGCGATCTTTCCCCGAATTGACTTCGTTTTCAGGCCAATTTGCCGACTCCGGCATTAATTGAGCCAAACAATATATTGGATTTGGACAAAATCAGCAAGTAGGAATTGATTCTACTCAGGAAAGGCTGACCTTAAATGGGAGCGTTGAATTGCTCAATGGTCCTTTTTATGAACGAAAAGATCCTGGGAAAGGGGGACAATCCCTTTCTCCAAGGCGATTTTGGACCAGGCGGCGACTTCCTTGCGATATTGGATCGCTTCCTGTCGTTCCTCTGCAATTTCCTCCGCACTGACATCTACCGAAAGATGGAATGGGAACTTATCATTCGGACGCATGATGGCCCAGATGATTTCGCCCATGTTCGGAACCTGATCAGGCACGTCCCATATTTGCTTTCTAGACCAATCGGCGAACGGAGCGTCTTCGGCGTTGTATTCGATGGGAATGATTCGGGCTATGCCGTCGTAGGGAGTGTTGTCGGGGGTCATCGTGAAGCAGTCGTACATGGGCGCGACATTTTTATCATAATGCGTCAGGGACGGAATGCCGAGGATCAGTTCTGTCGTCAACCAAATGCTGGACATGCTGTAGAGTGTGTGACTGGTGTGATTTTTGGCCCAGGGGCTGATGGCGAGTCCGAGTGTCCGGTGCGCGGAAATGTGGTCGGCACCCGACTGAGGATCGTCCTGCGTGACGAATATGGCGGTCTCGTTCCAGTATGGTGAATGGGAGATGTAGTCGATAAGTTTTCCGAGCGCCGCATCGTTGTCGGCCACGTATGAGGCCGGAGTCGGGGTTCCCGGATCGCTGCCCGCAGCGTGGTCGTTGGGGAGCGAGATATAAACGAAAGGAGGCCATACGCCAGCTTCCATATCCCGGATAACGATGTCGATTTTTTTCTCATCGGAAACGCCGAGGTTCCAAAAACCGTACTGCAAACTGACGTAGGGGTAGAATTTCTCCAAATCAACAATGGTGTTTACAGCCTGCCCATAGGAGCGGAAAGGAATGTCATGATTGAGCAAGTGCTGGAAAATCGATCCTTTGGCCGAGCGCCCCGCCGGTTCGATGCCCGTTATTCCCAGCCAGCCGGCGTGACTGATTTCGTGGCCTTTTTCGATATAATCGTTGCACAGCAGGGCAGTGCCCCACATATGTCCCATCAGCGAGGCCTCGGTTTCTGAGTAAAAGTTGTCGCAATTGGCGAAGCCGCGGGCCAGGGCATGCGTGTTGGGCGTATTATCGCCGCAAAAAACACAAAGTTCAGGATCAGCCTCTGTTCCTTCCAAGTCGCCGAGAATCTGATCATAAGTCTTGTTTTCTTTTAAGACGAAAACGACGCGCTTGATTTGCTGACTGGGAACGCCGCGCTCGGTGGGAATGGGCGATTCAAAGTCGAGGCTCGAATAGAAATTGGCGGTGCGGGCATTGTTGTCCTGTACTTCCTGCGTAAGCAAGGCATAATCTTCAGCCGCCGGTGCGTCGAAAACACCAATAGTTCCCAGCTGGCCTGATGCGTTTCCTCCTGGCCCGTGTCCTTCGCCTTTGGCGTTGGCGACGTAAGCTATATCGCCTGCAGGATCGACGGCTACGGCCATGGGATACCAGCCCGTGGGAATGTGGCCGCGCACAGTGTCTGTCGTCGTATCGATAACGACTACGGAATTAAAGCCGGAGCAGGTCACGTAAAGATCGTCGCCACGCAGGTCCATGTGCGTCGGCATATAACCGAAATAATCATCCCCGCCGGTCAGCAGGATTTCATCGACAACCGTGTTGATTTCCGTGTCGATAACGCTGATGACGTCTTCATCTGAACTGGCTGCGTATAGCATTCCGTTTTTGAGCGCGAGACCTTCGGGATTTTTGCCGACCGGTACGTGGTCGACGACTGCGTCGCCGGCGATGTCGATGACAGTGACGCTTTCCGACCCCCAATTGCTGACGTATGCTGTTTCGCCGCTGGCGTCGAGGACGATTTCATAAGGATAATTCTGGCAGATCCAGGAATTGGCGACGACGCCATCGGCCAGATTGACGGCGAAAAGAGAACTGGCGTATCCGCCGGCCACGTACAGCGTTGATTCATCAGGCGACAGGCGAATCCCCATGGGGAAACCGGCAACGGGTATTGTTCGGTTTTCGGTCAAAACGCCATCAGTCACGTCGTATTCGAAGATTAGGTTGGCTCCTCCTCCGGAAACCCATAATTTATCGCCCGCGGCGTTAAGGGCCAGGCCAATGAATACGTCTCTTAAGGGAATTTCCTGGACAAATTCCAAAGAGACTGCGTCCAGGACGGTGATCTTTCTGTCGCCCAGAGACATGATATACACAAATCGACTGTCCGGCGAAACAATCATGGAGCTAATAAAGCGTGGTGCGGCGATCTGGTTGCCCAAAGGCGAAATCAGACGTCCGTTGGGGATGATGACGCGACCGTCGCCGAGCGGTCCCGGCGGCAAATCGGCATCCTCGTGAGGAAGGGGGTCATCTGCGCGGTATTCAACAGGGTTATTTTTCTCATCCATCGCGTTTTTGCCGTGCTCCGATTTTTGATCGAGCAATTGACAGGCGGATAATGTGACGAGACAATAAAAAAGAGCTGTGATGAAAACTGGAAAGCGTGTACGCATTTGGGCCCCCGCGAAGCAATGGAATGCTCATACTATCAGACCTCGCTTGCGCTTTCAATTATTTCCGTGCCTTGCTTTCAACCAATTTTGCTCTGGAAAATAAAATGAAACGGCGAAACAAAACAACAGGCAACTCCTCTACGCAACTGACGCTCCCGCTTTTTGATTGTAACCCGCATAAGACATCCAATGAGGCGACCGGGAAAAGTAGCGATAATTCAACGCAGAGCACTGAGGGAAATCTATGCACTAAGGATTGCCCAATCGATGTTTCGCGGTCGGAAGCTCTGCTTTGCGAGGCTGCCGGAAGATCTTTGGAAATTATTTATACAAATAATCGATCCCGCATCATCTCGTGTAGAAAAGGGAAAGACGGTTTTTTTAGCGTTCGTATTTCGCGAATCATGAAAACGGCTCCTGCTGAGGTTTGGCGGGAACTCGGACTTTGGATCAAAAATTCGAGGAAGAACAAAATTCTGTGCGAGGGTACGCACAGCGGCCTGTTTATTCGCCAGGCGCAGATTCAAGAACAGCTTGCCGAAACGAAACCCAGGCAGATTAGACCACTCAAGGGATTGGGGCGCTGTTTCAATTTGACGGAAATCTTCGATAGGCTCAATGCGCTGCATTTCGATGGCCTGTGCGACGCGAAAGTGGGTTGGTCGCGAAAGCCTGTTTTCCGTGCGCGACACAGTATTCGACTGGGCAGCTATCACGATGAAGGCAACTATATCCTCATAAATCCTGTGTTGGATTGGGAGCGTGTTCCGCTGCAGATCGTTGAGGGAACCTTGATCCATGAAATGACTCATTGGAAATTGCGCCATACTCTTTCGAGCGGGAAAAGGCGGCAGTTGCATACTGGAGAGTTTAGGGAACTGATGAGGCGTTGGTCTGGTTATGAGGAATGTGAATATTGGGTGAAAAGCAACACTTCTATGTTGATTCGGAGAAGAAATTTTCTTTCAAAAAACAGGCGGAGATAGGAAAAATCAACGAAATTGGCGCGTCGGCGACCTCTTGAAGCTCAGACGTTTTCCCTCCAGGCTTTTCGATAAGCTCATGACTGGCCAGGCGCCTCATTTTTCTGAGTATGAAATAATTAAAGTTAGCTTGATAAAAACCGAAAGTAGATAGAGGAATGCAGCTCATTTTCGTTCGTCGTGAATTCGTTGATTCTTGTTGGAGTATTTAATGGAAAATACTGAAAATTCGGCCACAAATGTTTTGATTGTGGACGACGATCCTGAAACTCTTGAGCTGCTAAAGCGCCTTCTGAGCTCGAAGGGCTACAACGTGACTTTGGAATCCAATCCTCTCAGTGCGCTGGATCGGATTAAAAACAACCGATTTGCCGTCCTATTGACCGACATTGCTATGCCTGAGGCCAGCGGTTTGGAATTGCTCAAGGCTGTGATGGACTCTAATAGAGCTACGCAGGTCATTCTTATGACGGGGTATTCGACGATGGACAAGGTTATGGATGCCTATGCCCTTGGCGCTGCGGATTATTTATTCAAGCCCTTTGGGGAGTTGGATGAAGTGGTTGAAGCGGTTGAAAATGCCGCGTACAGGTATGGGCGTTGGTTTAATGCCATAAAAAAAGCGCTCTCTTTCGCGGCAAGGGCTGCCAGTAGCACAAGGGAATAATACCAATGGATATTGCCGATT
>Ga0307990_1004689_pt1 | contig 10001 bp, 13 predicted proteins | sample EllFjometagen129_FD_203168 | JGI IMG/M metagenome (GOLD analysis project Ga0307990, IMG submission 203168) | Marine microbial communities from Ellis Fjord, Antarctic Ocean - #129 | ecosystem: Environmental > Aquatic > Marine > Unclassified | place: Southern Ocean | collected 2014-10-08
TCCATCACGACATAATCGACGTCTTTTGCGAAAAGTATATGCGCCTTGAGTAGTTGGCTGATCGCGTGATTTATGACCGAGCGCTCGGAGTAGAGTGCGTAGGCCTTTTTCTTCTCCTCGTTTTTTTTCGTTTCGTCCAGTTCCTCGTTTCCCTCGATCTCGGAGATAAAGCCGGTGATATCCGGCAGCTCGAAGATCTCCGGGTTGCGGCTGTCGAGCGACTGGCGTCCCTTTTCGGAGAGGTTGACCGAGTTTTCCTGCTCATTGACGGCGATGAACAGCTTTTCGTCGATCTCGAACATGTTTTTATCGCGAAGCCGGTCGGCTTCTATGCGCTGGATTAGCTTAATGATTCCCGGTTCCTTCGAGAGCTTCAGGAAACGGCTATTTTTCGGTGTGCTGCGACTAACCATGAGCAGATTTTCGCCGCCAGCATAGATTGCATCCTTGTCCGGTTTGTCCGATTCATCGAAGAATCCGGCATCTTTCAGCCCTGTTTCCGCATCCCTGAGAAGCGATGTCGATTGCATGATCTGCTTCTGGACGAGCGAGCGGATTCCGGGTTCGTATTTTGCAAACGTCTCGTGAATCTTCGAATCGACAGGGCCGGATATAATAAGCGGCGTGCGTGCCTCGTCGACTAGGACGCTATCGACTTCATCGACGATGGAATAATGAAATTTTCGCTGAACACGCTCCTGCGGGCGTCGCGAGAGATTGTCCCGAAGGTAGTCGAATCCGAACTCGTTGTTCGTGCCGTATGTAATATCGGCCTCGTATTGGGCGCGGCGCTCTGCTGTATTCGGTTCGACACCGTGGTGGATACAACCCACCGAAAGACCCAAGAACTCGTAGATTTGACCCATCCATTCTGCATCGCGTCTGGCGAGATAGTCGTTCACCGTGACGAGATGGACGCCGCGTCCGGTGAGCGCGTTAAGATAGACCGGCATGACTGCGGCGAGTGTTTTGCCCTCGCCGGTGGCCATCTCGGTGATCTTTCCCTGATGAAGGACGATTCCTCCGATCACCTGCACATCGAAAGGAATGACTGCGCGGAATATTTTTCCGTCGTCGAAACGCACCAGTGTGAAGCTATTTGTGAGTTCGTGTGGGAATGCCTCCGGAAGCTCGGCGGTTTGCCTGCTCGAATATCCTTGTGGAGTTCGCTCCACCCATTCGAAATCGTCGGGGTTGTATTTGTCCGTGACATCGTCTCCCCAGAACATGTTCTGACCGGCTGCGACGAACTCTTTTCCGGTCAGGCGATAACACACCTCGCGGACGACGGCGAAGGTTTCCGGCAACAGCTCGTCCAAAACTTGTTGGTTCGACTCGTGAAGCGCCTTCGCAAGCTCCTCTTTGCGGTTCATCGCCTGTTCTCGGATTTCTTCGCCAAGCTCGCCGGTAAGCTCCGTTCGGATTGTTTCGAGTTCTTCGCTAATATCCTTTGTCCATTCCGCGATCCTTTCGCGGAATTCGTCCGTTTTGGCCTTAAGATCATCGTCGGACAGGCCCTTTAAGGCATCGGATCTCGAGTTTACTTCATCGACTAAAGGCAATAATTTTTTTAGTTGCCGGCCGCTCGAGGTTCCAAAAACCCGCTTAAATATTTCGCCTATTTTTGCCATAATAATCTCACCCAATAGATTTAATTGAATAATATATTCCATTTAAAGGTGAGTGTCAAGCTATGGATACTGTCTCGAATATTAGAGAAAGGCACGGCTCGCACCACAAGACATAAGATGCCCGGTTAGGCCATTACACTTCCGCCCCAATCCCCACAGCCGGTCGCCTCTGGCAAACGGCACTGTCAAAAGAAAGATAACATATCTCAAATATATGTAACATTCTCAAAAGATGATTGCTTGAGATTGGTGATTTTTAACAGAAAACATGAAATTAACCCGTCATTGCGATGTCATTAGATATGGCAGTATGGCATGTGGGCCTTTTATGGAGCGGAGCGACCAATACAGGCCTTGGTGGCGGCAATCTCATCGGCCACGGGTCATCCGCGAGAAATCTGCAAGACGACGTGGAAATCTCCCTTACATTATATATATGACATGGTGGATACCATGTTCCTTTACCGGACAAAAATATCTAAAAAAATCCTTGACTGTTGATGTGCCCGGACATATTATTGCTGAGTTATTGGACGGCGGCATAGGTGCAGCGTCCCGTAAAATGAATGTTTGCAACGTGTTGCGCCCCACGTGCCGGTTATAATAGGTTAGGATACGGGGCCGTAGCTCAGCTGGGAGAGCGCCAGAATCGCACTCTGGAGGCCGTGGGTTCGAGCCCCATCGGCTCCATATTTTAATCGGATGTCAGGATGATTCTTTCGGGGAGAACTGCAATCGTTACCGGCGCGGCCCGTGGAATTGGGGCGGCTATCGCACGTAAGTTGTCGGAGAGTGGGGCCAATATGGTTCTCGCCGATATAGAGGAATCCAAATTGCGCGATTTGGCTGGTGAGTTGGGTGGAGTGGCAGTTGCGGCTGATATCTCGACGGAGGATGGTGCAGCAAAGGTCGTCGATGTGGCGATCGAGAAATTCGGTTCTTTAGAAATACTTGTAAATAACGCGGGAATTAGCAGAAATGCGATCATTTTGAGGATGAAGGCCAAGGATTTCGACGATGTTATTCGTGTCAATCTTCGTGGAACATTCCTAATGAGTCGCGCTGCGGTGAAGCAGATGATCAAGGTTCGCTACGGAAAGATCGTTAATATAGCGAGCGTGGTGAGTTTCAATGGAAACGCCGGTCAAGCGAGTTATGCCGCATCCAAAGCGGGAGTTATCTCGCTGACTGGGACACTTGCGAAGGAGCTCGGCGTTCGTGGAATCAGAGCAAACGCAGTCGCGCCGGGTTTTATCGAGACCGACATGACAAAGGATTTGCCCGAATCGGCGATCTCCGGTTTCTTGAATAGGGTTATTTTAGGTAATGTCCCCGGATCGCCGAACGACGTCGCCGAAACAGTTCTTTTTTTGGTATCCCCAGCGTCAGATTACATCACCGGAGCTGTGATCCCTGTTGATGGTGGGATGCTGATAGCATAAAACTCAATATCTTAGTAGTAATTATACTACTTATGCAACTTAGCGATATTCGTCCTCGGGCCGAATGTCGCGTATGAATGACCCGGGATTTCACCATATTTGGTGTGTCCCGCGTTCGACGCGGGTTTTTTGTTTTTAGATATTGTAAGTAATGATAGCAATTTTTTTCGAGGCTATAATACCCGGTTTAGATAACTGGAGGACACAATGAGAAAGAGGAAAAAGGTTCGCGATGGTTTCGTGATCTCCGACCGAATGGACAAAACGGTTTCGGTCGAGGTCGTCAAACTCGTGCGCCATCCACTTTTCGGTAAAGTAATTAAGCGACGGTCGAAGCTTAAAGCCCACGACGGCGAAAACAACTGTCACGTGGGCGATAGGGTTCGGGTAATCGAATCTCGACCGATTTCCAAAACCGTTAGATGGCGCGTTTCCGAGGTTTTGGTTCGCGCAGAATCGGCGGAGGGTTAGAAATGGTCCAACGAAGTTCCAGACTTAACGTGGCCGATAATTCCGGCGCTAAAAGGGTGATGGTTATCGGTATGGTTCACGGGTCCAAGGATAAGACCGCAACTATCGGCGATATGGTGGTAGTCAGCGTTAAGGAGGCTATTCCTGGCGCCGCAGTGAAGAAGGGGGATGTCGTAAAGGCGGTTATCGTTAGGACAAAGAAGGCGATTCGCCGTTTGGACGGCAGCTATATCCGTTTCGACGACAACGCTGCAGTCTTGGTGGACGATGTGGGAGAACCACGCGGAACCCGCGTATTCGGGCCGATTGCGAGAGAACTTCGAGAGCTTAACTATATGAAGATCGTCTCGCTTGCACCAGAGGTTATATAGGAAAATATTATGAGAGAAAACCAATTACAGCCTATCAAAATCAAGAAAAACGATATCGTCAAGGTTATCGCAGGTAATTACAACGGTAAGAAGGGTAAGGTGCTTAAGGTGTTCCCTCGAGGCCACAGGATTATAGTCGAGGGAGTCAACTTTATAAAACGGCACACAAAGCCCACCACTGCTAACCAACAGGGCGGAATCCAAGAACGCGAGGCTCCGCTCGATGTGTCGAACGTTATGCTCGTATGCCCGAAATGTGGCTCTGCGACGCGCATCGGGACGTTCTTCACTGACGATGGAAGCAAGGTCCGTTTCTGCAAAAAATGCAAGGAAATGATCGACGCGTAGGAGATAGAAATGGCATCAAGATATAAAGATAAATACAAACAGGAAATAGTTCCTAACCTCATCGAGAAATTTGAATATCACAATGTCAACGAGGCCCCAAAGCTCGTGAAAATCGTTGTGAATATGGGGCTTGGAAGCTCTTCCAAGAACTCGAAGATTCTCGAGGGTTCGATGGGCGAAATTGCTCTGATTACTGGCCAGAAACCAAAGGTCTGCAAGGCCAAGAAGAGCATATCGAACTTCAGCCTTCGAAAGGGGATGGCCATAGGGGCGTGTTCCACCCTTCGCGGCGAGAAGATGTTCGATTTCCTCGACAGGCTTATAAACATTGCTATCCCGAGGATTCGCGATTTCAGAGGAATGAGTGGGGACTCATTCGATGGAAGGGGAAATTACACGCTCGGGATCGAAGAGCAGATCATATTCCCGGAGATCGATTACGATAAAATCGATAATGTCAAAGGGATGAATATAACGATTGTTACTACGGCAAAGACAGACGAGGAGGCTTTTGAATTGCTCAGTCAATTCGGCTTCCCGTTCAAAAGAAAATAAAACGAAAATAGAGGTGGTTATATGGCGAGAAAATGCCTTATCGCCAAGTCGAATAAGAAACCAAAATTTAGCTCCAGAGCGGTTAATCGGTGCCAGCGTTGTGGCCGATCGAGAGGTTATATGAGGGATTTTGGCCTATGCCGTATTTGCTTCAGGGAGCTTGCCCTCAATGGCGATATTCCTGGAGTAACTAAGGCGAGTTGGTAGTCAAGGGAGGATAAATACATTATGATGACCGATACCATTTCCGATATGTTGACTCGCGTCCGCAATGGAATAATTGCGGGTAAAAAGTCGGTGAATATGCCTTCGAGCAAGATGAGGCATAATATTGCGCGTATTCTTACCGAGGAGCATTACATCCGCGGCTATAAAATTATCCCTACCGAAGGGCCGAGGCCGGAGCTAAGGGTCTATCTTCGCTACAACGACGGCAAAACCGTCGTTAGGGGTATAAAAAGAGTCAGCAAGCCGGGTCGCCGGATATACGCAAATCTGTCTAAGCTTCCGCGTGTCCGTAACGGTCTCGGAATCGCAATACTCTCGACCTCGAAGGGCGTTCTCACTGACCGTCAGGCCCGAATGCTCGGAGTTGGCGGCGAGGTCCTGTGTTATATTTGGTAACAAGGGGTAAATAATGAGTAGGATTGGAAATAACCCGCTGGAAATACCCGGTGGTGTGAAGGTCGAAATCGACGGGAAACACATCGCTATCTCCGGCCAAAAAGGCAAGCTCGAAATGGATCTTTGCCGACAGATCGACATAACTCAGAGTGATGGAGCCGTCGTCCTCGAAAGGATAAACGAGAGCATCGTGTCGCGCCAGATGCACGGTCTTTCCAGGTCGCTCGTCAATAATATGTTGATCGGTGTTAGTATAGGGTTCGAGATAAATATGGAGATCATCGGGGTCGGCTATAAGGTCGAGCAAAAGGGGCGGGGGATACTTCTATCCCTCGGACATAGCCACCAGATCTTCTTTATGCCGCCGGATGGCGTGACTATCGAGGCGGAGACGCTCAAGCGAAAGACCGCAGCCGCGGGAACGCCGAACCAGCTGCTTACCGGAAAAATAAAGGTGAGCGGGATCGACAAACAGGTCGTCGGTCAGGTGTCGGCCAAAATCCGGGGTTTCAGAAAACCGGATGTCTATAAAAGTAAAGGAATCCGATACTTCGGTGAACGGGTTCAGGTTAAAGCCGGCAAGTCCGCCGTTTAAACAAGAGGCCAGAAATGAAGATGAGAGATAAAGCATTAAGGAAAAGGAAAAGGATAACGCATATCCGCAAGAGAATCTTCGGAACGCCGGAGAGACCACGGTTGGTAGTAAGCCGTAGCGGTAGGCATATCTATGCCCAAATTATCGACGATCAAAGCGAAATTACATTAGGGGCCACTTCGACACTCGATCCCGATGTAAAAAAGGGTGTTGCTGGCAAGACCAAGGTTGAAGCAGCGAAGATAGTTGGAATGAGGATGGCTGAAATTGCGAAGGGAAAAGGGATCGAGGCGGTTGTTTTCGATAGGCATGGATTTCTTTACCATGGTCGTGTCAAGGCTCTCGCGGACGGCGCCCGAAAGGGCGGTTTGGAATTTTAATCAAGGCAAAATAAGCTTTCAGGAGCGAATATGGCTAATTATGAACGGAAACCAGGACGAGGAAGACGCGGGCGCAAGCCGGTCGAGGATATTTACGAAGAAAGGGTTATCTCGATAAACCGCGTTTCCAAGGTCGTAAAGGGCGGAAAGAACCTGAGCTTCAGCGCTTTGGTTGCGGTAGGCGATAAGGCGGGCAGCATCGGTCTCGGATTCGGGAAGGCGAACGAGGTTGCAAGCGCGATTCATAAGGCCTCGGAAGTTGCCAGAAGAGAGATAGTCCAGATACCTCTCGTTGGAGGAAGAACGTTATCGCATGAAATCATCGGACGATACGGTGCGGCAAAGGTCTTGCTAAAACCGGCGTCGCCGGGAACGGGCGTTATCGCAGGCGGTGCGGTTCGAGCTATCCTCGAGGTCCTCGGTGTTCAGGATGTTTTGACAAAATCTCTGGGTTCAAAAAACCCGATTAACGTCGCGAAGGCTACTATGACTGGACTGCTCGAACAGGAAACTATCGAGATGGTCGCGCGACGTAGATCGCTCGAACCCGAGAAACTTAAAAGATAAGTAAGCGAGGCTCGGAATGGGAAAAATTAAGATTACACTCGTGAAAAGTCCGATTGGGTATAAAAAAGACCAAAAGCAAACGGTTCGCGGACTCGGTTTGAAACGGATGCATCAGACAGTTGTGCACGAAGCTAACGGTCCGATAATGGGAATGGTCAATAAGGTGATCCACCTCGTAAAGGTCGAGAAGGTCGAACCCGGAGGCGAGAAATGAGAATAGGCGATATAAAACCGGCTAAAGGTGCTAAGAAGAACCGAAAAAGAGTGGGCAGAGGAAATGCCTCTGGACACGGGAAAACATCCGGTCGCGGAGAAAATGGACAGCTTTCGCGTAGTGGTGCGAAACATAGAATATGGTTCGAAGGCGGTCAGATGCCGTTGATTAGAAGGGTGCCAAAGAAAGGTTTCCAACCTCCTCATAGGCTAATCTATCAGATCGTGAATGTTCGCGACTTGAATAGATTCGAAGACGGCCGGGATGTCGATTTCGAGGTTCTGCGGCAAGAGGGTCTGATATCTAATAAGAAACCCGTTAAGCTTCTCGGAGACGGTGAGCTTCACGTTTCATTGAAAATCACCGTCGATGCAGCCACCGGGTCGGCTGTCGAGAAGGTAGAAAAATTAGGCGGGAAGGTTCATTTGAGATGAGAAGAATTCTCGAATCGATATCGAACATTTTCAAGATACCCGACCTTCGAAAAAAGGTCTTCTTCACTGTAAGTATGTTGGTCCTATACCGTCTTGGAGGACATATCCCATTGCCGGGCATCAACTTGTCCGGGTTGTCCGCAGCATTCGGAAGCGCCGAGATGGGCGGGGTATTCGGGCTTTACGACATGTTTGTCGGTGGTGCTTTTCGTCGCGCAACGATATTTGCAACGGGCATCATGCCGTATATCACCGCGTCGATTATCATTCAGCTGCTTGGCGCGGTTATTCCATATTTTCAGAAGCTGCAAAAAGAAGGCGAAGAGGGCCGCCGGAAGATCACCCAATACACGCGTTACGGCACTATATTCATCGCCGCTGCGCAGTCTCTCGGTATGGTCGCCTTCATCCAAAATCTTTCCGCGAATTCCGAGGTGGCGGTCATAGTCCCGGCTTTCTCGGGTGTTATGTTCACCATTATCGGCGTTTTGAGCCTCACGACCGGCGCGGTGCTGATTATGTGGATGGGCGAGCTAATGACCGAAAAGGGGATCGGCAACGGAATGAGTATTCTCATTCTCGTCGGTATTGTATCGAGACTACCTGTGTATATTCAGCAGGAGATAGTGCTTCTCTGGGAGGGCGGACGTTCTCCAATGGCAGAGATCGTTATGATCGTCGGTTTGCTGTTCTTCATAGCCGCCGCGATCATGCTTTCGCAAGGCTCCAGGCAGATTCCGGTTCAGTATGCGCGTAAGGTCGTTGGCCGCAAGGTGTATGGTGGAAGCTCGACGCATCTTCCGCTTCGTGTGAATGCGGCGGGCGTTATCCCTATAATCTTCGCAAGTTCGGTTATGTTTATCCCGACGTTGATCTTAGGATTCCTTCCTGTCGGCGGTTTCTCGAACACCATAAATGAAATATTTAGGGCCGGTTCGGTTTTCTATAATATTGTATATGCGGTTATTATCGTTTTCTTCGCGTATTTCTATACCGCAGTGATTTTCAACCCGATCGATGTTGCCGACAATATGAAAAAGTATGGCGGCTTTATCCCCGGAAAGAGACCGGGCAAACAGACATCGGAGTATATAGATAAGGTTCTCACGCGGATTACGTTGCCGGGATCGATCGGTTTGGCGCTTATCGCTATCATTCCGGTATGGTTCCTCTCTGGTATTACCGGCGGGTCGGGCATGGCTTATGCCCTCGGCGGCACAACGCTGCTTATCCTGGTCGGCGTCGTTATCGATACGCTCCAGCAGGTCGAAAGCCACCTACTCATGAGGCATTACGACGGATTCATGAAAAAGGGCAAGATTCGCGGGAGAAGGTAACGATCTTAGTGGGAACGCAAAAGATATATCGCATTTTGTTTCTCGGCCCTCCCGGTTCGGGAAAGGGCACATATTCGAGTTATCTGAGTGTTTATCTCGATGTGCCGCACATCTCGACTGGGGAAATGCTCCGGGAAGTTGTCGAATCCGGTAGCGAGCTTGGAAAAAAGATCGACGGGTTTCTCGACCGAGGCGAACTCGTCTCCGACGATATTATGATCGAGATTTTTAAAAGAAGAATATTGATGGACGACACGAAGAATGGCTTCGTGCTCGATGGTTTCCCACGGACGATTACACAGGCGAAGATGCTCGATGAGATGCACGAATCGATCGGCTGCTTCGATTATATCTTCAGCCTGTGGACGCCATACGATCAGATCATTAAAAGAGCGCTTAAAAGAGCACAGTGCGATGATTGCGGAAAGATATACAATCTTAAGAATAGCCCGCCGAAAATCGATGGAGTATGCGATATTTGCGGCGGAAAGATCGTCGATCGCGACGACGATAACGAGAAAATTCTTCATCATAGATTGAAAGTCTATGATGAAATTACCAAACCGTTGGTAGAATACTACTCGGACCGCGACAGCTTTTACACGATATACAGCGGTGGTCCGGCACAGGAAGGCAACGACGAGATAACAGGGATTATCGGGAAGACACCTAAGGGCGAATCTTGATCGAGCTTAAATCGCGGTCGGAGATAGGACTTATGAGGCGTGCCGGAATCGTTGTCGGAGAGACGATTTTCGCTCTTTGTAAAAATGTCGAGGTCGGTATTACGACCGCAGAATTGGATCGGTTGGCGGGCAAGGTTATCGAGAGCTACGGCGCTAAAAGCAGCTGTCTCGGTTATGGGAAAAGCCGCAGGCGTAAGGGTTTTCCGGGGATAATATGCATCTCCGTCAACGATGAGGTCGTTCACGGGATTCCGGGACAGAGAAAGATTGAGGATGGCGATATCGTTAGTTTCGATATCGTGGTGGAACTCGAAGGCTACTGCGCCGATGCGGCCGGAACCATCAT